>ERZ888423.1331-NODE-1331-length-21547-cov-12.899358_pt1 | contig 21547 bp, 18 predicted proteins | sample MGYA00520523_ERZ888423 | MGnify/ENA primary metagenome ERZ888423 (study PRJEB32303, sample SAMEA104408611) | aquatic metagenome | biome: Brackish water; feature: Pelagic; material: water | place: Baltic Sea | collected 2014-06-08T10:24:00 | depth 30,27 m ...
CAAACTCTTGACATCATTCGGGCAAATTCCAAAGATTTTCAAGTGGTTGGAATCGGCGCTGGCGGTGCCAACCCCACTTTGTTGGCACAGCAAGCTTTGGAATTTAATGTCGAATATTTAGCGATTGCCACGGCTACCGCTGCCCAAGATGTGCAACTAGCGCTTTATGCTCAGGCAAAGAAATTGGGGTTTTCCGAGGGAAATTTTGCATTACCGAAACTTTTGATTGGTCCAACTGCCGCAACTGAATTAGCGCAGATAGCAGTTGATGTTTTGGTCAACGCAATCACTGGCGCAGTTGGGTTATTGCCAACCGTGGCAGCGTTAAAAGCCGGTTCAACTTTGGCACTGGCCAATAAAGAATCTTTGGTAATCGGCGGGGCTGCAGTCATGAATTTGGCTAAACCTGGGCAGATCGTTCCGGTAGACAGCGAGCATTCTGCGATCGCGCAATGTCTAGTTGGCCAGCAAGGTCAACAAGTTCGCAAACTAATTTTAACTGCAAGTGGCGGACCATTTCGCGGCATGAACTTGACCCAGTTAGAAGAGGTCACAGTCAAGCAAGCCTTAAACCACCCAACTTGGTCCATGGGTCCCGTTGTCACAATTAATTCTGCGACCATGATGAATAAAGGTTTAGAAATTATCGAAGCGCACTTATTGTTCGATGTTGCTTATGAAAACATTGAGGTAGTTGTGCATCCACAATCCGTAGTTCACTCCATGGTTGAGTTTATTGATGGTTCGACCATCGCCCAAGCAAGTCCACCTGACATGCATTTACCAATTTCGTTGGGTTTGAATTGGCCAAATCGAATTGCGAAATCTTCACTGGCTTGCAATTGGACGGCGCCCACATCTTGGAACTTTGAACCACTTGATGAAGTCACTTTTCCGGCTGTTTCACTTGCCAAGCGAGCTGGGGAATTAGCAGGCACTGCTCCGGCGGTGCTAAACGGTGCGAACGAAGTGGCAGTAGCAGCATTCTTGGCTGGGAACATGAGCTTCATAAAGATAGTGAACTTTGTCTCGCTAGTACTTGACACTCACATTAAAACAAATTTTGTCTCTGATGAAGAGTTGACGATAGAAGAAGTTTTGACGGCAGCAGATTGGGCACAACGCTATAGTCAAGAACTACTTGGTGCTAACAATGAATTCAGGACGTAGGGATTGACAGTGTTGACTTTGTTTGGCGTTTTGATTTTTGCTGTTGGATTATTGGGATCTATCGCACTGCACGAACTTGGTCATCTTCTACCTGCCAAAAGATTTGGCGTTAAAGTTCCGCAATACATGGTTGGATTTGGCCCGACTTTATGGTCGCGCAAAAAAGGTGATACTGAGTACGGCATTAAGGCAATCCCTCTTGGTGGGTACATCAGAATGATTGGAATGTTTCCGCCCAATCCAGCTGGCGTTCAAGACAAGGAACACCTAGGTCGATTTGGATTAATGATTGAGTCAGCTCGCGAAGAAGTCCTAGCTGAGATTTCGCCGCTTGATGAGCCACGAACTTTTTATCGTTTAAGTGTTCCAAAAAAACTTGCGGTAATGTTTGGTGGCCCGTTTATGAACCTGATCCTTGCCACAATTTTGTTTACTATTTCGCTCAGTGTCATTGGTCGACCAGAAGTTACCACAACTGTAAGTGAAGTTGTGGTATGCGTACCTACGGCTTCGAATCCCAATGGCATTGCCTCAACTAATGGCGAATGTGTCGGTGGCGAAAAAACTCCTGCTGCACTCATTGGCTTGAAGGCGCAAGATACTTTACTTTCTGTTGCTGGCATAGAAATTTCCACTTGGGAAGACCTCTCGCCCGCACTTGCGGCTAAAGCTGGCGAAACTGTGCAAGTTACTTATCGAACTGCGCAAGGCGAGGTTGTAACCAAGTCTGTTGAAGTTGCGTCTTATGAAACTGCAATTTTGGATGCCACTGGTAACCCAACTGGGGAGTTCACCAATCGTGGCTTCCTGGGGATTTCGCCAGCCTTTGATTTAGTTCCGGCGCCAGTCTCGCAAGTTCCTGATTTCATGGCGACCTTGACCGTGGCGAGCGCAAGTGCATTACTTGATTTTCCAGCTCGGGTTTTTGGTTTAGCTGGTGACCTGTTTACTGAAGTACCGCGCGATCCACAAAGCCCAGTAAGCGTCATTGGTATTGGCCGCATAAGTGGTCAGATAGCAGGCAGTGAAGATATCCCGAGTATTTACAAAGCAGCTGACTTGATTAATTTGCTAGCTTCCGTGAATCTGTTTTTATTCGTATTTAATATGGTCCCAATTTTGCCACTGGATGGCGGTCACATTGCGGGAGCACTGTACGAGGGAATTCGCCGCCAAGTTGCCCGAGTTCGACGAAAGCCTCTCCCAGGCCCAGTTGACACCGCAAAAATGTTGCCAGTTGCTTACGCGATGTCTTTGGCATTGCTTGCTATGTCAGTGATCGTAATTTTGGCTGACATCGTTAAACCGCTGACCTTTTAAGCAATAACGACAAACATGAGCGATAATAGAGCCATGACGATCAATCTTGGACTGCCGGAAATGCCACCCCCTGTAATTACGCAGCGTCGCAAGACTCGTCAAATCACCTTGCGCCACAGCACTCATCCCATTGCGGTGGGTGGGGATGCCCCAATTAGCATCCAGTCGATGGCCACAACTTTAACTGCGGATGTAAATAGTACTTTGCAGCAAATTGCCGAACTTACTGCTTCTGGGTGTCAGGTAGTTCGGGTTGCTGTGCCAAGTCAGGATGATGCTGATGCACTTGCTCAAATCGCAAAGAAGTCCAGCATCCCGGTAATCGCGGATATTCACTTTCAGCCAAAGTACGTGTTTGCGGCAATTGACGCTGGGGTAGCGGGCGTACGAGTTAACCCAGGCAACATTAAGCAATTTGATGACAAGGTTAAAGAGATTGCAAAAGCAGCTGGTGATGCAGGAATACCAATTCGAATTGGGGTAAATGCTGGATCACTAGATAAGCGCTTGATGGAAAAGTATGGCAAAGCAACGCCAGAAGCGTTGGTTGAATCAGCGCTTTGGGAAGCTTCACTATTCGAAGAACACGGATTTGGTGATATCAAGATCTCGGTTAAGCATCATGATCCCGTCATCATGGTTCAGGCCTACCGATTACTTGCAGCAAAATGTGATTACCCACTTCACTTAGGCGTTACCGAAGCTGGTCCGTTGTTCCAAGGAACAATCAAATCCGCTGTTGCCTTTGGGTCCTTACTCTCAGATGGCATTGGAGATACGATTCGAGTTTCGCTGTCAGCCCCGCCAGTTGAGGAAATCAAAGTAGCAACCCAAATTTTGGAATCATTAAATTTGAAACAACGCAGACTTGAGATTGTCAGTTGCCCATCTTGTGGGCGAGCACAAGTTGACGTTTATACCCTCGCTGAGCAAGTTACTGCAGGATTAGAAGGTCTGGAAGTTCCGTTGCGAGTTGCAGTTATGGGATGTGTAGTAAACGGACCAGGCGAAGCGCGCGAAGCAGATCTAGGCGTTGCCAGTGGAAACGGTAAGGGACAGATTTTCGTAAAGGGTGAAGTAATTAAAACCGTACCTGAGGCTCAAATCGTGGAAACTTTGATTGAAGAAGCAATGAAGCTCGCTGAACAAATGGAAGCTGCAGGCGCACCTATTGTCACGGTGAGTTAACTTGACTCACCGAATTAACCGGGTGAGTTAACTTGACTCACGATGTTCGAGCGATTGATTCCCATTCAATTTCGCAACTGCAATCTTTGATAGCACAGGATCCAATCCGCCACTGCCTGTTGGCTGCTCGCGTCGAACATGGAAGTTCTGGCTTTCGAAGAAGTTATTCCGATTTACTTGGCTACTTTGACGATGGAAAACTTAAGTCTGCACTTTTGTGTGGCGCAAATGTGGTTCCAGTAAATACTTCCCTCATTGCTCGCCAAGAGTTCGCCAGCGTATTGTCCAGAAGTGGCAGACGAAGCTCCTCAATTGTTGGCCCAGCCGCAGAGGTACTAGATCTCTGGTCTCGATTATCGCCAACCTGGGGAAGCGCGCGTGAAGTGCGCGAAAATCAACCAGTTCTCGCAATGCACGGGCCATCTCTAATTTCTTTGGATGACGAAGTTCGATATTCCAAATTGGGAGATTTGGATGATTTAGTTCCCGCGTGTGTTGCAATGTTCACGGAAGAAGTTGGAGTTAGCCCAAACTCTGGCGGCGGCGCGAGCGCATATCGAAACCGCGTTTCAGAGTTGGTTTCGGCACGTAGATCATTTGTTCGCTATCTAAATAATGAACTTGTCTTTAAGGCCGAAGTCGGTACGGTAGGCGCCGAGGTTGCTCAAGTTCAGGGAGTTTGGGTAAAGCCTGAGTGTCGGGGTCAAGGTATCTCAGCGCCAGCCATGGCAGCAGTAGTTAAGTATGTTTTGGCTGACATCGCTCCAGTTGTCTCGCTCTATGTCAATAACTTCAATGCACCTGCGCTTGCAACTTACAAAAAAGTTGGATTCGAGCAAGTGGACACGTTCGCTACTGTGCTGTTCTGAGTTACTGGCGAGTGTCAGCAAGCGTTGAGTTGAATAGTCCTGAAGTACCATAGGAACATTCTGTAATCACTCTTGTTAGTTGATCGCCCTTGAGGAGTCAAAGTGCTGCGCATGTCAAGCCTGTTCTTGCGAACATTACGCGAGGATCCAGCGGATGCTGAGGTGCCCAGCCATCGACTGCTAGTTCGCGGTGGATATGTCAGGCGAATAGGTCCTGGGATCTGGTCTTGGCTGCCCCTCGGTTATTTGGTTTATCGAAATGTCGAGCGTATTGTTCGCGAAGAAATGGACAATGCTGGCTTTCAAGAAGTTCACTTTCCAGCATTGTTACCTCGCGAACCATTTGAAAAAACTGGTCGCTGGGACGAGTATGGCGACAACTTGTTTCGACTCCAAGATCGTAAAAAGGCAGACTACTTGTTGGGGCCAACTCACGAAGAGATGTTTACTCTGATGGTTAAGGGCGAGTATTCCTCTTACAAGGATTTACCGCTGTGCATTTATCACATTCAAATCAAGTATCGCGATGAAGCGCGACCACGTGCGGGAATTTTGCGGGCCCGTGAATTCGTAATGAAAGATTCATATTCTTTTGACATCAATGACGAAGGTCTTGAGGTTTCTTATCAGAATCATCGCGAGGCATACATCAAGACTTTTGATCGTCTTGGGTTAAATTACGAAATAGTTTCAGCGATGTCTGGTGCTATGGGTGGGTCTAAGAGTGAAGAATTTTTGGCGACATGTGAAAGTGGCGAAGATACTTACGTAAAGTGTCCAAAGTGTGGGCTGGCAGCGAATGTTGAAGCAATTATCACGCGCGTCCCAAATGAAATCGACGCATCAGCAACTCCGGCTGCGCACGTGGAAGATACCCCCGATACTCCGACCATTGCGTCACTGGTAGACATTTCAAACAACAGAGCTGAACTAAGGCGAGCAGATCGTGATTGGAACGCGGCCGACACACTCAAGAACGTCGTGGTTATGCAAGTTTCACTAGATGGCAAACGCGAACCATTAATTATTGGCTTACCTGGAGATCGCGAAGTTGATCTCAAGCGAGTGGAGGCCGCACTCCATCCAGTTTCGATTGAAGCCTTTGAAGATGAAGATTTCAAAAAGCATCCAACGCTAGTTAAGGGATATATCGGGCCACAGGTGCTTGGTTTAGCCTCACCATCTGGAATTAAATATTTAGTTGATCCCCGAGTTGTCGCAGGTTCACGTTGGATAACCGGTGCAAATGTTCGTGGAAATCACGTTTATGACTTAGTCGCAGGGCGTGATTTCACGTGGGATGGCGTAATTGAGGCTGCCGAAGTGCGCCAAGGTGATGGCTGTTCTAATTGCGAAAGTGAAGTGATGATTGCGCGTGGTATTGAAATTGGGCACATATTCCAATTAGGCCGTAAGTACGCGCAAGCACTCGATCTTAAAGTCTTGGATGAAAATGGTGAACTGGTAACGGTAACTATGGGTTCTTACGGAATTGGGGTGTCGCGGGCAGTAGCGACGATTGCTGAGCAATCACATGATGAAAAAGGACTTATTTGGCCGCGTGAAGTCTCTCCTGCTGACATCCACATCATTGCAACTGGCAAAGAAGATGAACCATTTGATGTGGCCGCAAGAGTCTGCGAAGAGCTCGAAAAATTTGGGGTGCGAGTCTTATTCGATGACCGCAGGGGAGTTTCACCGGGCGTTAAATTCAATGACTCTGAACTATTAGGAGTTCCCACGATTGCCGTAGTTGGTCGCGGACTTGCTGATGGCGTCATCGAACTTCGAGATCGCAAAACTGGTGAGCAAACTCAAGTTCCTGTTAATGATTTTGTTGCCAGCGTTGTGGCGTTGGTAACGAACTAACACAGTGGCTATTAAGGCAGTAATTTTTGACTGGGGAGGTACGCTAACCCCTTGGCACAACGTTGACTTATTGCAGTTGTGGTTGGGCTATGCAACTATTTATGATCCAACAAATGCCGATGCGCTGGCTGAAAAACTTAATCAAGGTGAAGCGTCGCGTTGGCTTCGACAATTTGATACCAACGGTGAAGTTGGAACCGGAGTGCTGGATGAGCTTTTTCATGAAGCAGGGGTTGATACTTCTTCGGCCAAGCATCACGAAGCGTTAAAGAATTATTTTGCTTGCTGGGATCCACACACTTACACCGACTCGGATGCAACTGATTTACTAGAGTCAATTCGAGGACATGGAATAAAGACCGCAGTACTTTCAAACACTATGTGGCCACGTACCCATCATGAATCTGTTCTTGAGCGCGATGGAATTTCTCATTTATTTGACTACATGCTATTCACGAGCGAGTCTCCAACTGGAAAGCCGCATCAAAGTGTCTTTGCAGATGTTTTGTATAACTTAGATGTAACAGCGCAAGAGGCAGCATTCGTGGGGGATCGACTATTTGACGACATTCATGGAGCACAGTCCGTTGGAATGCGCGGTATTTGGATTCCGCACTCCAATATCCCCGCATCGCAATCTACGGACTTGGGAATTACGCCAGCAGCGACAGTTCAAAAACTTGGCGAAGTACTCGATGTCGTAATCAACTGGAATAGCCAGGAATCATGACTTCGCTGCTAGCTGAGATCACCATGTGGACGCTTATTTTTTGCGTAGTTGCCGCATTCGTCGCTGGCTTTGTTGATGCTGTTGCAGGCGGCGGCGGTTTAATCCAATTACCAGTATTACTCTGGTCATTCCCGGTTGCACCTTTGGCAAGTGTGCTTGGTACCAACAAGGCCGTTTCGGTAGTTGGCACGAGCGCAGCTGCAATTACCTATCGCAAGAAGATTTCCATCAACACCAGGGTTCTTATTCCAATGATGGCAACTGCTTTCGCTGGCTCAGTGCTGGGAGCGATTCTGGCTACCAGAGTTGAACGCGCATGGTTTGAACCCATAATTTTGACGGTACTTATAGGGGTTGGGTTAGTAACAATTTTCCGTCCGGAATTCGGTAAATCACATATGCAAGTGCGCAGTCCATCACCGGTACTTGCACCCCTACTTGGTTTAGGTATCGGTTTTTATGATGGCTTAATCGGTCCAGGTACTGGAATGTTTCTTGTTTTTGGTTTGGTTAGTTTGCTCAAAGATAGTTTTTTGAGTTCTTCGGCATTGGCAAAGTTTGTAAACATTTCTACTAACTTGGCTGCGCTTGTTATTTTCATCCCAGGCGGCCACGTCATGTGGTTAGTGGCCGCGCTGATGGCACCAGCTAACTTGTTGGGGGGTTTCATTGGAGCTCGCACTGCGCTAAATCGAGGAAGCGTATTCGTTCGAATCATTTTCCTAGTGATGCTTGGTGTTCTGATTACGCGCTTAGTTGCCACCATTTGATTTTTAAGCTGAACTAAATGCCTTAACAATGCCTGACCATTTGAAGGAACTTAGGGCGCAGGATTGCAAGAATTTAGATTCTGAAGCAGCAACATTTTTCGGAAGGTAACTAAGAGCTGCAGCCCAATGTGCACATGCACTTTCTTCAATTACAGATGCCAGAACTTTTGCCGTGGCATCATCTCTAACTGGGGTGGAAAGTTCATATGCCATGCGAGCAGGAACTGGTGTTATTCCAAGATCTACACAGAGCGCAATTAGTTCATCACGCTTAATTCGGTACCGCGCCATAGCATCAAGAGCGCGCTCTACCTGTGTGACATGTGCGGCAATCATGCCATAGGCATAAATCGCGCCATGGCAACTTGAAATCAAGTCTTGAATAGCTGACTCAGTATCTACCACTGATTGAATCTTCATCAGAGGAGCGCATTCAAAAACGCATGATGCATGATCTCTGACCCGGCAATTAAACCTAAAGTTCGAGATAGCTCTGGCGTAATTCCAGAGCAGGCAAAATCTAGGTGGCTCGCGGAAAACTCCGCACATTGCGCCGAAAGCCTGGGCAAACTCGATACCGCTTCAGGAATTGCACTTTCACTCGTTTCAGGAATGGCAAGGGTAGCAAATTTAGTTAACGCAGCGATGTGAAGTTCATTGTGCTCGACCACTATTTTCAACGGGGAAGCGTAATTCGGATTTGCTGCTGCAAGTGCAATGGCGGCCATGATGAACTTGGATTTTTCTTCAATGATCACTCGGACACCAAGTTCTTCTGCAGAAACTTCAGGTTCGGGCTGCAATTTTCCACCAGATGCAACTAGTAAGCCAGTGCCTCCTACCAGCGCAATAAACGAGCGCCTCGGAAGGTTAACTTGATATCTGGTCACATATGTATTGTTCCCGCTCCCTGCCAAGAAATTGGGATTTCTCGAATGAGAATTTTAGTTATGCATTTTGAGATGCCTACCCGCTAACATTGAAAGACAACTGCTCGACCAAATTGAAAAGGTTTTACAATGGTGACTGCCAGCGAACTCATCGAACAACTCACACCTGTTGTAAAGACCTTTTCGTTAGACCTCGATGAGGTATCAATTTCCAAGTCTGGAAACCAACGAGTTCTAGATATCACAGTTGATGGTGATGCTGGGGTAAACCTGGATGAAGTTGCTGCCGTCTCTCGAGCGATTTCTGAATATCTTGATGCAAGTGATGTTATGGGCGAGTCACCATATTTACTTGAAGTTGGCACTCGCGGAGTCAGCTCTCCGTTAACTAAACCAGTGCATTGGGCACGAAACATCGGTCGATTAGTTAATGTCGCAGGTGATGCGGTTAACGCAATAGGGCGAATCACGCAATTCGAAAACCCCAACGTCACGCTATTAGTGGATGGAAAGTCGCGTGTTATCAATATCAATGAACTTTCGCGAGCCCACATAGAAGTTGAGTTTAAGAAGATGCCAAAGGAATCAAGTAATGCAGATTCTGACGATTCTGTAGATTCACCGCAAGACATCGATTAGGACGCAGCGACATGGACATTGACATTGCGGCCCTAAAAAGCTTAACGAAGGAGCGAGGCTTAGCTCTTGATTATGTTGTGGAATCAATTGAACAAGCTCTTTTAGTTGCTTACTTACATTCAGCTGGCGCACATGAGAGTGCTCGAGTTGAGTTAGATCGCACTAGCGGCCATGTCGTGGTGACGGCGGATGAACTTGATGATGATGGAAACAAAATTGGCGAGTTCGACGCCACCCCAGCTGGTTTTGGACGCGTTGCCGCTTCGCTTGCTCGAGGCGTAATTGCGCAGCGACTAAAAGCTGCGGACGATGACGCCACAGTAATCGAATTTCAGGCAAGAGAGGGCGATGTTGTCTCAGGCGTGATTCAACAAGGTAGCGATCGGCAATTGGTATTTGTGAATTTAGGAAAAGTGGAAGGAGTGCTTCCACCAGAAGAAAGTGTGCCTGGTGAGGATTACTCACATGGCACCAGAATCCGCTGCTACGTGGTTGCCGTAAAAATGGGACCAAAGGGCCCCGTCATTACACTTTCCCGAAGTCACCCCAAATTAGTCGAGGAATTATTTAAGTTTGAAGTTCCAGAAATTGCTGACGGCACTGTGGTTATCGAAGGTCTAGCTAGAGAAGCTGGGCATAGATCTAAACTCGCCGTCTCAACAAAATCTCCAGGCGTGAACCCCAAAGGTGCCTGCATTGGTCCACTAGGCGGGCGAGTTCGAGCAGTTATGAGTGAACTTGGTGGCGAAAAAATTGACATTGTTGATTACAGCGATGATCTAGCGGAATACGTTAAGCATGCGCTATCCCCAGCCAAGGTGATATCAGCAACGCTAATTGATGCCGAGAATCGAATTGTGCGGGTCGTTGTTCCAGATTTTCAGTTAAGTCTGGCAATTGGTCGAGAGGGTCAAAATGCCCGGCTCGCAGCTCGCTTAACTGGCGCTAAAATCGACATCAAATCTGATTCAGTTACCGCGGAGTAATTGTAAAAAACTCATTGTTTTCAGGGTTCTCTAAATTGGGCTAGACTTGGCAATGCTGTTAATAGCGAAAAACTAGGTCAAAACCGAAGACTCGCTGCTAATTTTTACAAGGTGGCCATAATTGGCTAACTTTAAGTGTCCGCAACTACCGCTGAAAACGGGAGTATTAATGTCAAATGCCAAGTTCGCGCTGAACTTCTTAATGCAATCAAGGTCTGCGTCTTAATTATGTACGCCGAAAATAATTGTGTAGAACGTAGCGCAACAAAGCACGAAGCCCAAAGTTTGGGTTTCAAGAAGGCGAGCGCTCAGAAATGAGTGCGAAAAAACAAGAGAAGGTTCGAACCGACTAAATAGTCCTCGGGCCAGACTGGAGAATCGTGTCCAAGGTCCGAGTTTATGAACTTGCGAAGGCGCTAGGCGTCGAAAGCAAAGATATAATTTCCAAGCTTGAAGAAGTTGGAGAGTACGTCAAGTCTGCTTCTTCCACCGTTGAAGCCCCCGTCATTCGTCGCTTACATGACAAGTTTCCGGAGTTAAAGGCAGCAGTAGCTAATGCTCCGGCCCCAGCGAAAAAGGCAGCGACGAAAAAACCAGTTGCACCTGTCACACCCGATAACGAATTTGAAGTTTTAGCAACAACACCAACGCAAACTGCGCAAGAAGCAGCGCCTACGCAGAACTTAGATATTCCAAATGTTGCTGCGCCCCAAACTACAAGCGGAACAAATCCAACAGCTATTCCTGGCGCTTCTCCCGGTCCACGACCTGGCGGGGCTCGGCCAGGAAATAATCCATTTACCTCAGCGCCGCGACCACCACGTGCGGGCAACAATCCATTTTCCTCAGGCACGGCTGGTACAAGACCAGGCGGTGGCGTGACGGGTGCACCTCGTCCAGCAGGTGCTCGACCAGGTGATCCAGGTAGACCTGCTGGAGATCGCGGCGAACGTCCAGGCGGATTTGGTGGACCTCGTCCAGGTGGTCCAGGTGGCGCAGGTCCAAGAACAGGCGGATTCGGTGGACCTCGTCCAGCCGGAGATCGGCCAGGCGGATTTGGTGGACCTCGTCCAGGTGGCGCAGGCGCTGGCGGATTTGCCGGCGCTGGCGCTGGGGCACCAGGAGCAGCTGGCGCGCCAGGTGGTCGTCCAGGTGGTCGCCCGAATTCACCAGGTGGTCGCGGCAATGCTGCTGGCGCTTTTGGTAAATCCGGTGGCAGGCCTTCAAAGGGTCGTAAGTCAAAGCGTGCAAAGCGTCAAGAGTACGACAACATGATGGCGCCAGTTACTGGTGGCTCCGCAGTTGCAATGGGGCGCGGCGATGTACTTCGGCTCGCTCGCGGATGTTCGCTGAGTGATTTCGCAGACAAAATAAATGCTGAGCCAGCCTCACTTGTGCAGATTCTTTTCAAGATGGGCGAAATGGTAACTGCCACTCAATCGGTAAATGAGGAGACACTGCAACTACTAGGTGCCGAACTAAATTACGAAATCCAAATTATTTCACCAGAAGACGAAGACCGAGAACTTTTGGAATCCTATGATCTTGAGTTTGGTAACGAAGGTGACGAGGAAGACTTAGTAATTAGACCGCCAGTTGTTACCGTAATGGGTCATGTGGATCACGGTAAGACACGACTGCTTGATGCGATTCGACAGACGAACGTCATTGAGCGGGAAGCAGGTGGAATCACCCAGCACATTGGCGCTTACCAAATTCACCACACACATGATGGTATTGAGCGCGCAATAACATTTATTGATACTCCTGGACACGAGGCATTTACCGCCATGCGTGCACGTGGCGCTCAAGTAACTGACATTGCAGTCTTGGTAGTTGCTGCCGATGATGGTGTTAAGCCACAAACTATTGAAGCTCTCAACCATGCCCAAGCTGCCGGCGTTCCAATTGTTGTTGCTGTTAACAAGATCGATAAAGAAGGATCTGATCCAACTAAGGTTCGTGGCCAGTTAACGGAATATGGTTTAGTTCCAGAAGAGTATGGTGGCGACACGATCTTTGTTGACGTATCAGCAAAATCAAATCTAAACATCACTGAATTAATTGATTCGATTTTGCTTACTGCCGATGCCGGTCTGGATCTACGGGCCAATCCTGTGCAGGACGCACAAGGTGTTGCAATTGAAGCAAATCTCGATCGTGGTCGTGGACCTGTTGCCACTGTATTGGTGCAACGTGGAACACTTCGTCCTGGCGATTCCATTGTTGTGGGCGATGCATTTGGTCGCGTTCGCGCCATGATGGATGAAAATGGCGAAGCTGTTAAGGAAGCTGGTCCAGCTCGCGCAGTTCAAGTTTTGGGTCTGACATCAGTGCCAAGTGCGGGCGATAGTTTCTTAGTTGTTGCAGAAGATCGCATTGCTCGTCAGATTGCGCAATCTCGTGGCGCTCGCGAACGAAATGCGGAACTCGCAGCCCGCCGTGGCCGTCACACTCTCGAAGATGTCCTCAAGGCATTGGAAAAGGGTGAAGTTGTTGAGCTAAAGATCATCATCAAGGGTGACGTATCTGGTTCTGTGGAAGCACTTGAAGATGCACTTCTCAACATTGACGTAGATGACGAAAATGTAATTTTGCGTGTTATCCATCGTGGCGTTGGCGCAATTACTGAAAATGACGTTTCACTTGCAGCTGCTTCGGATGCGATGATCATTGGCTTTAACGTTCGACCAGAAGGAAAGTCACGCGACTTGGCTGATCGAGAAAATGTGGAAATCCGTTATTACAACGTAATTTACGGCGTAATCGACGACATCGAATCTGCACTTAAGGGAATGCGTAAAGCTGAGTACGAAGAAGCTGAACTCGGTTCGGCTGAAGTTCGCGATGTATTTCGTTCCAGCAAGTTTGGAAATATCGCTGGTTGCATAGTTCTTAACGGTGATATTAGGCGCAAGGCAAAAGCCCGATTGGTTCGCGATGGCGCTGTTGTGAAAGCAGACCTATCCATTGATACCTTGCGTAGATTCAAGGATGATGCCACCGAAGTTCGCGAGGGGTTTGAGTGCGGTATCGGGCTTGGATCGTTCAATGACATTAAAGTTGGCGACATCATCGAAACATTCGAAATGCGCGAGATAGTTCGCACTTAACAATCGCTCTAGTTCTGGTGTTAATAATTTTTAAGTTAAATGTGTTAAGGGGTTCAAGATGGCAGACGCAGCTCGAGCGCGAAAACTCGGTGAACGCTTTCAGGAAATTGTGGCAGAGACCATAGAACTTAAAGTTAAAGATCCACGACTAGGTTTTGTAACTGTGACGAGTGTCCGAGTTTCGCCAGATCTTAGAGAAGCAACGGTCTTTTACACAGTGTTTGGCGATGAAACTGAAGCGCAGGATTCCGCGGCAGCGTTAGATTCCAGCAGGGGGCTAGTTCGCAGCGAAATAGGTAAACGAACCGGAATTAAATTCACTCCCACCGTTGAATTTATTCGAGATGCGTTGCCGGAGAATGTCCGAGTCATTGACGACTTGCTGCAAGAGGCAGCACTTGCGGATAAGGCGGTTGCCGAACAAGCAGCAAAAGCCAGATATTCAGGCGATGCTGATCCATACAAAACGACCGACACAGCAACCAAGTAACTTCTGTGTCTAATTTCGTCGCACAACCGGAGTGGGATAAAGCCCTTGCTGCGGTTTCCAATTGCAGCAGTGTTCTGCTTTTGGCGCACGTCACTCCAGATGCTGACGCACTAGGGTCAGCGCTTGGCCTTGGACTGGCTTTACAATCCCTTGGAAAGAAAGTCCAAGTATCAGTTGGTGAAGCTAATTTCAAGGTTCCAAGTTCGCTAAGTTTTTTACCAGGTGTTCACCTGATTCGGGCACCAGAAGCGTTGGATGCCACGGACTTGGTAATTTCCTGCGATGTGTCTTCAGCTGCAAGATTAGGAACCGCGCTAGAAATTCTGCAAGCAGCTAAAGTTTCCATCGCCATTGACCACCACCCATCTTTTACCGGATTTGGGACAATCCATTTGGTTGACCCTGGCGCAGCCGCGACTGCAGAACTTGTTTTGGAATTTATTGATCGATTAGAAGTAGAACTGACTAGTGAAATCGCAAGTGCAATTTATGCTGGGCTAACAACTGATACTGGCTCATTTAAATTTCAATCGACTACTGCTCACACGTTGCGAATGGCAGCGCGTTTAGTCGAAGCCGGCATTGATAATTCAAAACTTTCCAGACTTTTGTTTGACGATGAACCATTGGCCGCTTTGGTCATGATGGGTGAGGCCGTAAGCAGAGCTGAACTTTTGCCGGACGCTGCAAATGGTGCCGGACTTGTTTATACCTCCGTAACACTTAGCCAACGTAATGGTCTGCCCGAAATTGCCGTCGAGCGAATAATTGAAGCGCTGCGTCGAACTTCAGAAGCCGAAGTAGCTGCCGTATTTAAGCAAGCAGACGACGGACACTGGAAGGGTTCGCTTCGAAGTAAAACATCAGTAGATGTGGGCGCAGTTGCTATGGCTATGGGTGGTGGCGGACACAAATACGCGTCTGGATTTAGTTCAACTTTGGATCTTGCAGCAACCGTTGAACTTTTAATAGCAAAACTTGCGATCACCGCTTAGTAGAGCGATAACTTTATGACAATTGAAGGCATAGTTTTAGTCGATAAGCCAAGTGGACCCACTTCACACGACGTTGTTGCAAAAATGCGTAAACTCTTTAACACTCGTAAAGTTGGACATGCTGGGACTTTAGATCCGATGGCAACTGGCATGTTGGTAATTGGCGTTGGTAGAGCCACGCGATTACTTGGTTACTTTACGGCACACGAAAAAGAGTATTTAGGCACTGTGTGCTTGGGTGTTTCAACTACAACTGATGATTCCCAGGGCGAAATCTTGAAAGTAACTTCAACGGCGCAACTTACCCAGTCCATGATTTTGGAAACCATTCGAGAGTTTCGTGGCCCAATAATGCAGCAACCCAGCGCAGTTAGTGCAATAAAAATTGATGGTAAGCGCGCGTATGCCCGAGTGCGCGATGGCGAAGAAGTGGTTATCCCACCGCGCAGCGTAGTAATTCATGATTTAGAAATTCTTAAGGTATCCCGTAATCAGGAGTCCGATACCTTTGATGTGGAATTACGCGTGGTGTGCAGCGCAGGAACTTACATTCGGGCTCTGGCAAGAGACATCGGCAGCAGTCTCGGAGTGGGCGGACACTTAACAGCTTTGCGTCGCACTCGCTCTGGAGTCTTCGACACTATGGTTCCAATGGCGCAACTTCAAGAGGATCCAAAGTACTTAGATTTATCTGACACCATTCGAAAAGCGTTTCCAGTAGTGACTCTGAGTTTGGAAGACTCTAGTAAAGCTCGAAATGGTGTTCGGCTACCAACTCCAATCGATGTGGAATCTGGAAATGTCGGCGTTTTTGATTCAACTGGATTCGCAATCGGCATCTTTGACAATTCAGACTCAGAATTAAAACCCTTGGTAGTATTTTCTTCAAATGAAAAACTCTAATATTCCAGTAGTTGTGACCATCGGAGTTTTCGATGGTGTTCACGCCGGACATAGGCAAGTCCTGGGAATTGCAAAGAGCATCGCAACGAGTATCAGCGGCACATTAACTGCACTTACGTTTGATCCACCACCGAAGGCCTTTTTACATCCCCAGTCCTTCAAAGGACTTTTGATGCTGCCAGAACGAAAGTCGATATTGCTCACGGCGAATGGCATTGACCACGTTGAAACTTTAAAGTTCACCGATGAAATGGCGCACATGTCGAGCGCGGAGTTTGTCGAAGAAATTTTGGTGAAGAGACTTACTGCGCAAGTAGTCATCGTGGGTAGAAATTTCCGATTTGGTTACAAAGCAAGTGGCACAGTTGAGACCCTGCAGGAGCTCGCAAAGAAATTTGGCTTTGAAGTTCGCATTGTTGATTTGGTGGGTGACTCAAGTGCTTGGTCATCGACGCGAATCCGTGGCGCAATTGCTAGCGGCAACGTGGAGCATGCCCGGGAGCTGCTAGGGCGAGCTCACCGAATTTCTGGTGAGGTAGTTCACGGTGATCATCGTGGTCGGGAAATTGGGTATCCAACCGCCAATATTGAAGTCCGCGGTGGGTTGCTGGTGCCAGCTGACGGCGTTTACTCAGGCGTTCTTTGGGTAGCTGGAGTACCTCACGAAAGTGCTATCAGCGTTGGAACTAATCCGACTTTTGACGATGTAACTACTCGGCGCGTGGAAGCCTATGTAATTGGACGGAACAACCTTGATCTTTACGGTCAAAATGTCGACTTGGATTTCGTGACTCACATTCGAGACATGGTGAGCTTTTCTGGAATCCCAGAGCTGGTAGCGGCGATGGAAAAGGACGTAGAAACTGCGCAAGTGGATTTGCGCGAATATCACGCTCAGCAGGGGTGATCAGCGCAACTGCGCGATTTCGCCAGAATCCAATTGGCTGTTAGCCTTTAGGCAAGACGAATGCGGGGCGGGCGCCCCACATCTCGTGTCACATTTAACGATCTTAGGATCATCACGCGCCCGAGAGGAAAAATATATGCCATTGGAATCTGCAGTTAAGCAGGCCATCATCGCAGAACACGGCACAAAGCCAGGCGATACCGGAAGCCCTGAAGTCCAAATTGCCTTGATGACCCAGCGCATCAATGATTTAACTGGACACTTAAGAACCCACAAACATGATCACCACAGCCGTCGCGGTTTGCTACTGCTCGTTGGACAACGTCGTCGTCTACTTGATTACTTAACCAAGACTGACATCAATCGATACCGCGCGATAATCGAAAAGCTCGGTATCCGCAGATAGTTTTCGTGCGCTTTTCAATAATGAAAAGTGAGCTGTATCGACTTTTTTCTTTTGATTTCGGTCAACTTAGTGGATTCGGCAAGCACAAAGTAAGACTCGCTAATTGGCGAAAACCGCGGATAACACCCACCTTCAAACTGTTTGGTCGGTCCTCGGTAGTGAAGTTCGGCTCATCGAGCCGCGCTTCTCGATCGAAGATCGACATGTGTTTTGAATGCAATTCACTCGTGCGAAGTGCAGTGTTATCCCTTTATGAAGAGGGAGGTTACCCATGGAGGGAACCGAAGTACAGTCAAGCGTTGCTGTGATTGACAATGGGTCATTCGGAAAGCGCACAATAAAGTTCGAAACCGGACGTCTGGCGCGCCAGGCAAATGGAACAGCGTCAGTCTATTTAGATGACGAAACTATGTTGCTTTCCGCAACTACTGCTGGAAAGTCGCCAAAAGATCAATTTGATTTCTTCCCACTAACTGTGGACGTAGAAGAACGCATGTATGCCGCTGGAAGAATTCCGGGATCATTTTTCCGTCGTGAAGGTCGCCCAACAGAAGATGCGATTCTTACCTGCCGACTAATTGACCGGCCATTACGTCCATCATTTGTTAAGGGACTTCGCAATGAAGTTCAGGTCGTAGTCACAGTAATGGCGCTTAACCCAGACGAGCTTTATGACGTAATTGCTATCAATGCATCATCAATGTCGACACAACTTGCCGGACTACCATTTTCTGGTCCTATCGGTGGGGTACGTGTTGCGCTAATTAACGGACAGTGGGTTGCATTCCCAACTCACTCGCAGATTGAAGACGCAGTCTTTGACATGGTTGTCGCTGGACGCGTTGTTGATAACGATGTTGCCATCATGATGGTGGAAGCCGAAGCAACTGTGAACACCATTGCCTTAATCAAGAGTGGCGCAAAGGCACCTTCGGAAGATATTGTTTCGCAAGGCCTGGAAGCCGCTAAGCCATTCATTGCAGAGTTATGTCGGGCCCAGTCAGCCCTTGCTGCAGTTGCTGGCAAGCCAACGCAGGACTTCCCGGTTTTCTTGGATTATGAAGCAGATGTATTCGCAGCTGTTGAAAAAGCGGTTACTGATGAACTTGCAAAGGCTTTGACTATTGCAGGCAAACAAGATCGTGAAACTGAACTAGATCGAGTCAAGGATTTGACCATCGAACGTGTGGGTGGAGATTTCCAAGGTCGGGAAAAGGAAGTTAGCGCAGCACTTCGCTCGCTAACTAAGAAATTAGTTCGTAAACGTGTCATCAAGGATAAAGTTCGAATCGATGGCCGCGGCCTTCGTGACATTCGATCCTTGTCAGCAGAAGTAGATGTAATTCCACGAGTTCATGGTTCTGCGCTTTTTGAGCGTGGCGAAACACAAATTCTAGGTATCACGACTTTGAACATGATGAAAATGGAACAGCAGTTGGACACATTGTCGCCAGTAACGCGCAAGCATTACATGCACAATTACAACTTTCCGCCTTACTCAGTCGGCGAAACTGGTCGCGTTGGAACTCCTAAGCGTCGCGAAATCGGTCACGGGGCACTAGCGGAACGCGCACTTGTTCCAGTGCTACCTACAAAGCAGGATTTTCCTTACGCAATTCGTCAGGTTTCGGAAGCTCTAGGTTCCAATGGTTCCACTTCGATGGGTTCAGTTTGTGCTTCAACGCTTTCGCTACTAAATGCTGGTGTTCCGTTGCAGGCTCCAGTAGCTGGCATCGCAATGGGTCTGATTTCAGATGAAATTGATGGCAAAACCGAATATGTCGCACTTACTGACATTCTTGGCGCCGAAGATGCATTTGGCGACATGGACTTCAAAGTTGCGGGTACAAAGGATTTCATAACTGCGCTGCAGCTAGATACCAAGCTCGATGGAATTCCAGCGTCGGTACTTTCGGATGCACTTACGCAAGCACGGGAAGCCAGACTAGCGATTTTGGACGTCATGCTGGAAGCAATTGATGTGCCAGATGAAATGTCACCATTTGCGCCTCGCATCATCACAGTGATGATTCCAATCGACAAGATTGGCGAAGTAATTGGGCCAAAGGGAAAGATCATTAACCAGATTCAAGAAGAAACTGGTGCGGATATTTCCATCGGAGATGACGGCACGGTTTACATTGGCGCAACTAACGGTGAGGCAGCAGAAGCGGCTCGCACTCAGGTGAACGCTATTGCAAATCCAACTATGCCTGAGATTGGCGAACGCTACATGGGAACAGTTGTTAAGACAACTAATTTCGGAGCATTCGTCTCTTTGTCGCCTGGCAAAGACGGTCTGTTACACATCAGCCAGTTACGTAAACTTTCGGGTGGCAAGCGCGTTGAGAATGTAGAAGATGTGCTGAAAACTGGCGATAAAGTTCATGTTGAAATCGCAGAAATCGATCCACGTGGAAAGTTGTCACTTGTACCTGTAGTTGAAGGTTCAGATGATAGTTCTGCTGATGATGGAGACGAAGACTAAAACGTGAGCGCACGAAACTCCGCAGTGGTCCTTGGGCATGAACAACGCCCAGGGACCACTCGCACATTATTAACTGCTGAACAAGGCGGACTGGTAAAGCGCACGGTTCTGCCAGGTGGGCTTCGCATCATTACTGAACAAATGCCTTCAGTTCGTTCTGCTGCTATTGGGATATGGGTAAATGTAGGTTCGCGCGATGAAGTGGCTTCCCAAACTGGATCTGCACATTACTTAGAGCACTTGTTATTTAAAGGCACCAAGAATAGAACGGCGTTGGACATTTCTTCGACCATCGATGCAGTCGGTGGTGAAATGAATGCGTTCACATCAAAAGAAGTTACTTGCTTTTACACTCGGGTGCTCGATACCAGCGTGCCCGAAGCAATTGAAGTTTTAGTGGACATGATTACTTCAGCGACTATCACCAGTGTTGATGTCGATCAGGAGCGCCAAGTCGTACTCGAAGAAATTGCGATGCGAGACGATGACCCAGCAGATATTGTGCACGAACAATTTTCTCGAGCACTTTATGGTGATGCACCGCTAGGAAGGTCTATTTTAGGAACTGTTGAAAATATCTCGTCACTTTCTCGCAGATCAATTCATGGTTTCTATCGCAAGTACTACACCCCAGATCGGTTAGTTGTAGCTGTTGCAGGCAACATTGATCATGCCTCGATTGTTAAGCAAATTCGAAAGGCATTTAATCTCGGTGGCTTCGATTTAGGTGGCGAAGAAACCCCATATGTTCCATCGAAAGTAAAAACTAAAGTCTCACACAGTGGTGGCTTTGTTAAATTCGATAAGACCACGGAGCAAGCAAATTTGGTTATTGGAGTTCCAGGGCTAGATCGAGCAGATGAGCGGCGCTACATTCAGTCGGTTTTCAATGCTGCCCTTGGTGGCGGCATGTCCAGCCGGCTATTTCAAGAAGTGCGCGAAAAGCGCGGACTCGTATACACCGTTTATTCTTTTGGACAGCAGTTCCAAGATGCCGGAATGGCTGGGGTATACGCAGGGTGTAGCCCAAAGAACTTGGAACAAGTTACCCAAGTTATTACTGGTGTATTGGACGAGGTTGCCCTTAATGGCATAACTGAAGCCGAATTAGTTAAGGCCAAGGGCCAAGTCAGTGGCGGAATGGTCTTAGGGCTGGAAGACACCTCGTCCCGAATGAGCCGGATTGCCCGTTCGGAAATGAATCATGGTTATGTTCCCTCGGTTTCGCAGGTGTTAGAACGCATCTCGGCAGTTACGCTAGAGGAAGTACACACTCTTGCGCATCACTTGTGGTCGCAGGAGCGCCTAACCGCAGTAGTTGGACCGGAGTAAATCATGACAAGCATTCGCGTTGGCGTCCTTGGTTCAAATGGCCGCATGGGTGCAACCGTTTGCCAGGCTATCGAAGCCTCTTCTGATTGTGAATTAGTTGCTGAGCTGGACATTGCTAACGATTTAGCAGAACTGGTTAGCAAAAAAGTACAAGTTGTCGTTGACTTCACAACCCCAGATGTAGTTATGACGAACCTAGAATTTTTGGCAAAAAATAATATTCACGCTGTGGTTGGAACAACTGGCTTTGATGCTGCGCGCCTTGGCAAAGTTGCAGAGTTATTTAAACAAAGTGAAGCAAACGTAATTATTGCTCCAAACTTTGGACTTGCTGCCGTTCTTATGATGCAATTTGCGCAATTAGCCGCTCCTTATTTTGAAAGTGCCGAAATAATCGAGTTACATCATCCACGTAAAGCCGATGCGCCAAGTGGCACTGCCAAGCGAACTGCTGAGTTGATTGCGCAGGCAAGAACTGGTTT
>ERZ888423.1332-NODE-1332-length-21547-cov-7.919319_pt1 | contig 21547 bp, 23 predicted proteins | sample MGYA00520523_ERZ888423 | MGnify/ENA primary metagenome ERZ888423 (study PRJEB32303, sample SAMEA104408611) | aquatic metagenome | biome: Brackish water; feature: Pelagic; material: water | place: Baltic Sea | collected 2014-06-08T10:24:00 | depth 30,27 m ...
CCCAACAAACTGCTTGCCGCAGCACAACGACGGACCGGCCTTGAGGATTTTGGCGACCCCACGCTGATCGACCGTCTCGCAGCTCAGGTCGCTTCGGTTGAATCCGATACGGGCCTGTCTGGTCTTGGACGCTTCCTTGTTCGCCGTCGGCTCGTAGGTCTGCTCGCAGCCAGGCTTCGTCTGGAGGACTTCATTCGTAGGCATCCGGAGTCGGTTGAGACCGAACTCGAGCCACCAGTCATCGTGGTCGGCTTGCCCCGCTCAGGAACCACGCACCTCGTTAACTTGCTAGCCACTGATACACGATTCCGGTCGATGCCTTGGTGGGAGGTTGCCGAGCCCATCCCCCTGATTGGCGATGGCCCGGGCCGCGACGGAATCGACCCTCGGTACCTTCGCTGCCAGGCAGATTACGAGGCTTCGAAGCAGGTCTCTCCGCTCACCTCGCTCATGCATGATCGTCCCCCCACGAGCATCGAGGAAGAGTGCGAACTGCTCGACTTGGACCTCTGCACTTATGTGTTGGAATGGCACGCTCGGGTCCCGGAGTGGCGAGACCATGCCGAGAACCTTGATCAGTTTGCTCACTACGCGTTCTTGCACCGTGAGCTGCAAGTGCTCAGTTACTTACGCGGGCCGAACCGCTGGGTGCTCAAATGCCCTCAGCACCTTGAACGGCTTGGCCCGCTGATGGCTACCTTCCCAGATGCCACCGTTGCATTCACACTTCGCGACCCAGTTGCCGTGTTGCAATCAGCAATCACCATGCTCGCCTACGGGGACCGCAACCGTCGGGTGCAGATCGATGCCGACCAGCTAGCTTCATATTGGGTGGACCGGGTTGAGCGACTACTGCGTGCCGCGGTGCGCGACGCACATCTGATACCTACAGCGCAGCGGGTAGACGTTGAGTTCAAAGAGTTCATCTCTGATGACCAAGCAATGGCTGAGCGCATCATTGAGATGTCCGGACTTGAACTCACAGACCAAGCCAGCACAGGGCTGAGGCACTATATAGAGAGCAACCCTCGCGGCAAGGAGGGCCGTATCGTGTACGACCTGCAGGGCGACTTTGGTCTGAACCCATCTGAGCTCTACGAACGGTACGCGTTTTACTTTGATGCGTTCCCACAGATCCGCAAAGAGGTGCACTGATGTCTGGAATCCACCGAACGCGACCGGGTGCCGACTCCATGACTGCTGCTACCGACGCTCCGGCAATCGATCTTGGGGACGACATCTGGATGTCACCCGGATGGTCGAACAGTTACCTACTCCCCACCGAAGAGGGCCGGGTAATTATCAACACGGGGATGGGATTCGAGGGTCCGCTGCATGCACGTGCGTATGACGCTGTGGATTCCGCGCCGGTTCACTCTGTGCTGCTCACTCAGGGTCATTACGACCACGTCGGCGGCCTCGATGTGCTGAGAGACGATGAAAGTCAGGTGGTGGCGCAGGCCAACTTCACCATGTGGAGAGATGACAACGAACGCCTTGAGACGTTCCGGTCTCGCAACTCGGCCTTTGCCTTTATGGATGCCATTCTCGGAGCGATGGAGTACGCCCGATCAGTCGGAGTCGGCGCTGTTCCCCAGGCGCGTCCCGAGCCAACACTGCTCGTCGAGGATCGCCTGACGCTCAGCATTGGCGGGCGCCGGCTCGAACTAATTGCAACCCCTGGCGGGGAGACTTTTGACTCGATGGTCATCTGGCTACCCGAGTCTCGAACCCTGTTCTCGGGCAACTTATTTGGCCCGCTCTTTGGCCACGTTCCCAATCTGGTGACCATTCGCGGCGACCGATACCGCGACGCTCTCACCTACATTGACTCTCTCAATCTGGTGCTTGAGCTTGCACCCGAGCGGCTGATCACTGGTCACTTTGATCCGATCATTGGCGCCGACCTGATTGCGGGAGAGGTCCGGGCTATGCAAGAGGCAATGCACTCAGTGCACGACCAAACTGTGGCTGGCATGAACACTGGCGCTGATGTCTACACGCTGATGCAAGAGATTCAGACTCCAGACCACCTTGATGTAGGCGAAGGGTACGGTCAGACCAAATGGAACGTCCGGGCCATCTGGGAGAACTACGCAGGCTGGTTTCATCACCGGTCCACAACCGAGCTGTTTGGGGTCACTCCTCTAGCCGTAGCGCCCGATCTTGTGGCCGCCGCCGGGGCGGATGCGTTTGTGGACATGGCTTCTGCACACCTGCAGGCCGGCCGGGCAGTAGAGGCGTTGCAACTGACCGACATTTTGTTGGCTACCGAACCCCGACACGCCGAGGCGCTGAGCGTTGCAATTGCAGCACATGAGCACCTTTACGAGAACACAACAAACTTCTGGGAGCGCGCTTGGTTACGTCGCTCCATAGCCAAATTGGAGAAGCCATGAGCCCATCAGACCCGCCTTCCAGCACCGCTGCACGCAATTCTGCGAGTTTCGATTTTGCTGGGGCTGCTGTATTGGTCACCGGGGGTACTAGCGGTATCGGACATGCCATCGCTCAAGGTTTTGCAGCAAGCGGAGCTGAGGTAATCGTGACTGGCACTAAGGCCACGGCTGCCGAGTACGCCGTTGACCTTGACGGTTTCGGATACCGGCAGGTTGAACTCACCGATGCGGAATCGGTAGACGCACTTGTGGCCTCACTTAGTGCGTTGGATGTGTTGGTTAATAACGCAGGTGCGAGCTTGCCCAAGGGTCTTGACGAATGGGGTCCAGAGGGTTTCGCTGCCGCTGTAGAGCTGAATCTGGTTGGCCCGATGCGCCTCACTACCGCTTGTCGTCGTTTGCTCTTTGCGAGCGAGCTCGCCGGCGGTGCAAGCGTGATCAACATGTCTTCCATGACTGCGTTTCGGGCTACCGAAATTGTGCCGGGTTACGGCTCAGCCAAAGCGGGGCTTGTTACTTGGACTGCAAACCTCGCACGCCGCTGGTCCAGCCGCAATGTACGAGTCAACGCTATTGCTCCCGGCGTGATCGACACCCCGATGACTGCGCCGATGGCCGCATTCCCCGAGTTGCTTGCAGGCGAGTTGTCGCACATTCCAATGGGTCGACTCGGCCAATCTGAAGAGGTAGTCGGCACTGCACTGTTCTTGTGTTCATCAGCTGCCACATACATCACGGGCGCGACCATTGCAGTAGACGGCGGCTACCTAGCGGGCTAGTCCTGCTCGGTCAGACAACCTTTAATCCAGACGCATTAACTAGGAGTCTCACATTGTTGCAAATACGAGTTCACGGCCCAGCAGACGTTCGCGTCGACCAGATTGCAGAACCGGAACCCGGCCCAGCCGATGCGCTTGTGCGCGTTGCTGCCTGTGGCATCTGCGGGAGCGACCTGAGCTACATCAAGATGGGCGGCGTTGCCGGTCCTGGGCCCGAACCGCTGTGTCTGGGCCACGAGATCTCGGGCACGGTCGACTGGGTGGGTCCCGAGGTGGATTCGGTACATGTTGGCGATCGCGTGGTGGTTCAAGCGGGCTCATCCGAACCCATCAGCAAATACGGTAGCGGCGGGCCCTTCGGCGGTCTCACTCCCTTGCTCTGTGTGACTGAACCCGAGCAGCGCCTACATATTGTTCCCGATCACGTTGCTCTGGATGTTGCAGCATTTGCCGAGCCGCTCGCTGTGGGCATGCACGCAGTAGACCAAGCCGAGGTGCAGCCTGGAGAGGGAGTTGTGGTGTTCGGCTGCGGGCCTATTGGCCTAGGAGCGGTGGCCACACTCGTTGACCGCGGCCACGAGCGTGTGGTGGCTGTTGACCTGAGCGCAACTCGTCGTGAGCTCGCCCTCGGCTTGGGCGCCCAAGCAGCATTTGACCCTACGACTACTGATGTCTGGGAAGAACTCAAGTCGCTTCATGGAACCAAGCCATTTATGTTCGGCCCAACTGCAGCCACCGCAGCTTTCATTGAGGCCTCAGGTGCTGACCAGGTCATCCTTGATGTGATCGATAATGCAGCAGTTGGAGCACGCTTATCGGTGGTCGCTCTTCACTACCGCCCCATCAAGGTCAGCTTCTTGACCCTGCTGATGAAGGAACTCACCCTGCGCGGATCAATCGAATACCCCGCTCGCTTCGAGAACTCTGTAGACCTGCTCGCACGGCGTGACCTGTCGGCGCTGATCACCCACCGATTCGGGCTTGAACAGTTCGATGACGCACTGGAGGTGCTTGATGGCTCAAAGGACTGCGGCAAGGTTCTGATCGGCGTGGACCCAACTCAGTGGTAGCACTCAGGTTGATTCGCCCGGAAAGGCCAGCACTAGCTCATGGAGCAAGTACGAGATCGTCTCCCGCTGCTGCCACTAGCACCGGGCGCTCCACTATGAACATCACCGCCCAGTAGATAGCGAATCCCACAAACACGCCGGCAAACACATCGATCAGGTAGTGCTGACGCAGCATGACCGTGGCCGGAAACACCAATGACAACCAAGCAGACATCGTCCATGCTGTCCTTGGCATGACCTTGCGGAGCCGCATCAGGGCGCAGATTCCAATCATCGTCCAAGTGCAATGTCCAGATGGAAAGCAGTTGAAGGGCTGATCGTTACCCCAGACAAGATTCACCAAACTGCCGCCCAGTCCATCTCCAGCCTCCACATTGCGAATCACCTCGCTCTGGAACAGCAGGTAAGAAAGGTCAAGCACAAGCTGGCTAACAATGAGTGCGATCGACACCGTGAGGAACCGCTTAAAACTCACCCGCAGGCTCAGCAGCGGAATAACAATTGGAATCAGCAGAAGGAACGACAGGTATGGTACGGCTAGAGCTGGGACAAACGGGATGTGCTTATCTGCCCAACTCTCGAGAATGAAGCTTTGGTAGGCGCCGGCACCCTTGAGCGGCTGAGCCAGCGCCGACGTAGCAGGGTCCCATGCGAAAAACCCCGGCCAGCGGCTAGGCGGTGGGGCCTGGTTGAGCGCAACGTATGACGCAAACACCAAAGCTATGCCGACCATCAGCCCAACCGCAGCAATGATCTGATTTCTGGTTAGGTTCCAAGTTCGCATGCACAGAACGTATCAGGGAGGCCTTCGGCTCCCCTGAGATCACACAACTCGCCCGGGCGATGCATTTCTCGCTGTTAGGAGCTATCGACTGGGGCAAAGCCAACACCGTTAGAGTGCAACGCTTACTACCACGCACGAAGCAGGAGAATCGGATGTCTGATCCCATTGATGGCACCTGGAATGACATCGGCGAGGGATGCCACGCGTATATCCAACGCAGTGGTGGTTGGGGCTGGTCCAACGCTGGGCTCATTTTGGGCGATGGGGCTTCACTGCTAGTCGACACGCTGTTCGACAATCGCCTGACCGCAGCGATGCTCCAAGCTGCTGCGCCTCTCACCAAACAATCCCCGCTAGGCACCGTGGTAAATACCCATGCCAATGGCGATCACCATTTTGGCAATGCGGTTGCAGCCCCTCACGGCGGTTCGGTCACTGTCATTGCCTCGGCGGCATGTGCTGAAGAGATGACTGAAGTTGGCCCCGAGGTACTCGCATCTCTCACCGCAGACACCACCGATGTGGGCGACATGTTCCGCGCTCTCTTTGGCGAGTTCAATTTTGAGGACGTGCAACTGCGGCTTCCCGACCGCACGTTCTCGGATCGGCTCGAACTAGTAGTTGGTGGTCGTCAGGTAGACCTTGTCGAGCTTGGCCCAGCACACACTCAGGGCGATGTCGTTGTGCACGTACCGGATACCGCAACGGTGTTCACGGGAGACCTGCTCTTTAACGGCGGTACCCCAATTGTGTGGGCGGGACCACTGTCGAATTGGGTTGCGGCCTGCGACGCGATCATTGCCATGGCACCCGAGGTTGTTGTGCCCGGTCACGGGGCTCTTGCCACCCTTGACGCAGTGAGAGATGCACGTGAGTACTTGGTGTGGGTCGAGTCTTCAGCCACGCAAGCACACGCTGCCGGAATCGACCCGTGGGACGCGGCTCAGCAACTGGCAGGCGAGCTCAGCGGCACCTCGGGGAGCTGGGACCAACGCGGCGAGTTCGGTCGGCTGGCCGCAAACGTTGAGGCGGTGTATCTCGAGCTCGACCCGTCGGCGCAGAGAAGTGACCTAGTCACGTTGTTTCGGCATATGGCCACCCTTGAAGGAAACCTCTTCACTTAGGGTTGGCGTCTCTTGTAGAAGCCACGCATCGACCACAATTTTGGACCCGACTCATCCGCTGTGAAACTTGGCACCAAGCACCAAGCACCAAGATCACTATCCACCAGCCTCTGCAATGGGTTGCAGCCCGGTCGAATAGCGACCACCGTGCAACCCAATCACCAAGATCCCGATACGACCGACTATTGGGTTGCAACACGGTCGAATAGCAACCACCCTGCAACCCAATCAGCTGAATGCGTGCACCCCGGCGCACCCCGGCGCACCCCGGTGCTCACATGTGGGAGCCGGGCGCTGACCAGAGCTCACCGGCTATTGGGTTGCAACACGGTCGAACAGCAACCACCCTCCAACCCAATCACCAAGATCCCGATACGACCGACTATTGGGTTGCAACACGGTCGAACAGCAACCACCCTGCAACCCAATCGGCAGAATCCCAGCTCTCGACTAGCTAGTCACTGACACCACTAGGCGCAGTTCGAGCGACATGCGTACCACTCGCTCGCGGGACGCCTTTGAGCGTTCCACCCACTGATCGGCTTGCTCACCGCAGACTGCTGCAGGATCCTGGCGGGCTCCATCCAACACGCTGAGCATGTCGGTAATCGCTTGCCCTAAGGCAGGCGTAGTCAGCTCAGGCGACTCGATGGAGCGGGCCCGGAGCAGAACCGCTGTCATCTCGGCAACCTTGCCAGCACTTGCGGCCGACTCCGCTGCCTGCAGCGCCAGGTAGCACTGCTCGGCGGTGTCCTCGCCGGGCAGGACTGCAGCACCATGCGGAGTACTCAGCGTGTCGAACACATAGGCGCTGCGATAGTCCATCTCGGAACGGAAATACCACTGCTGATCCGGGTCATGCATAAAGGTCCAGATGTCGTTCACGGCTAGGTCGCCTTCACGCTCCAGAAAGGTGTCTGTCGCTAGGCCGAAGCGAAGTTGGTGCTTAGGGCGATCGATGCTGCGACCATCAGCCAGCACAAGCGGCTGAGTAATCTGCTGCATCGGAATCCACATGTTGAGCAACATCATGGACTCGTCACGGTTGTGGCCATCTGGCGAGTCGTGCCGGAACAGAGTTGGCGCACGGCCATCCATCATTTGCTGAAGAGGCGTGCCGAACACATCCTGATCTGCATGGACCGAGGTTGCACCGCCGTGATCATTCATACCTGTCCCCTCGGGACCAATCACCGACAGTCGGTTTGGCCCGACTTTGCGCATGATGAACCCCTCCTCGGCGATGAACTGAATCTTGAGGACTTTCCCAGATGAACTCGCTAGGACTGCACCGTCTAGCGCCTCTCGGATTTTGGTCGCTTCTTGGTCACTGACTCGGCCAGCAAGGCGAACCTGCTCACAAGCCTGCTGAACCGGCTCGAACCCCGACAGGTCTACCAAGTCAAAACCAAACTCAAACAAGTCGGGTCGTGGAGTGTTCTCTTGTGCCCAATCAGTGGCAACACAGGTGTGGGGCTCAACTCCCTCGGGTCCGTAAGGGGCTGCAGCTCGCGGGCCGGCCCGCAACAGACCTGGGTGTTCAGGGTCGTCAATGGCCTGCGAAGGCGGCATGAATCCCAACTCAACGGGATAGGTCAGATCCGAAGCTGTCGTCACGCCACAGATGTTAGGGCACCCACTTTCCGCATTGGCGCCGGTTAGCTACGGATTCCGTCGGTTACCGGCGCCAATGAATCAGGGCAGTGTGGTGCGGGCTGCGGTTACCGGCGCCAATGAATCAGGATGGGTTGGCGGATTCGCGGCTAGAGAGCTTGTCGAGATACATATCTTGATCTGCTAGACGCATCAGGTCCTCAAGGGTCTTCCCACTTCTTGGGTGGTAGCTAGCAACCCCGAGCGCAGCAGAAACAGCAAGACCTTGTGCACCCCGATCAAGGCTTGCTGCGGCGATACCGCTTTGAAAGCGCTGAATTGCCACAGAGGATTCGGAGTCGAAATCAACCAAAAGTGCAGCGAACTCATCGCCGCCAATGCGTGCAATGACGTCCGCTTCACGGAATGCCTCCCGGAAGATCTCTGCCACTGAACAGATGAGTTCGTCGCCCACCGCATGCCCAAAGGAGTCGTTGACAGACTTCAAACCATCCACGTCCGCAAAGAGAAGTAGTGCTGGCAGATCTCGACGTCCGCACTGTGCCAAAGCCTGCTGACCCGAGAGGTAGAACCCGCGTCGATTCATAAGGCCCGTCAGGTCGTCGTGGGTGGCAGAATCCCGCAGCTTAAGTTCCTGCTCGAGAATCGCTGCGAGGTCACGAAGGGTCTCGTTATCGACTTCGGTCAGTTTGCGGGGCTGTGTGTCGATAATACAGAGGGTGCCGATGAGCGAGCCGTCGGGCGCTGCGATCGGGCATCCGGCATAGAAGCGGATTTGGGGTCCGCCTACCACTAGTGGGTTGTCCGCGAATCTCTCATCAAGGGCAGCGTCGGGCACTTCAAAAATTTCGGGAGCGTGCAGAGCATGAGCGCAGAACGACACGTCCCGGGGAGTTTCGCTCTCTTTAAGGCCTTGGTTTGACAAGAACCATTGGCGGTCTTCATCGACGAGCGACACCAAAGCAATCGGCGCTCCCATCACACGTTGGGCAATACGCGTAATCCGGTCGTATTGCACCTCTGGCAACGTGTCCAAAAGGCGCAACTGGCGAAGTGAATCAAGCCGGACGTCTTCGTTGTCTGGCTTTTCAGCAGGAATCACTTTTCTTAGTTCCCTAACGTATTGGGAGCGAATGCCCCCATCCAGTTCGATTCAACCAGCTACTCACGGACTTGCTCGGAGTCTCTGGCAGCAACAGTTCAGTTTGAAACAATTCACAATGTTCTAAGTGACAATCTAATGACCTGCCGGAGATTGAACACCTTTTGAGCGAAATTCATTTCGATTTCAGAGGTTGTTCACCTCTACCTCACAGGAACCCTCCGGGGAACCCAGCCGCCGACACGCATTGGCGCCGGTAAGCTACGGAATCCGTCGCTTACCGGCGCCATTGAATCAGTGGACAGCGTTTAGGCGTCTAGGAACAGGTCGAGATTCATGACCTTGGTCCACGCTGAAACGAAGTCCGTAACAAACTTCTGCTGCGAGTCACTTGACCCGTACACCTCGGAGATTGCCCGCAGTTGCGAGTTCGAGCCGAACACAAGATCACAACGGGTTGCAGACCACTTCAACTCACCGGTGGAACGATCGCGTCCCTCGAATTCCTCCTCTGAAACTGACAGCGGCTGCCACTGTGTGTTGATGTCGAGCAGGTTCACAAAGAAGTCATTGCTGAGCGTGCCGGTCTGCTCCGTAAACACGCCATGGGCCGAGCCAGCGGAGTTTGCGTTGAGTGCGCGCATGCCGCCGACCAGCACGGTCATTTCGGGGGCGCTCAGTGTCAACAACTGCGCATGATCCACCATGAGCACCTCTGCTGGCAGCGCCTGACCCGCCGCAAGGTAATTGCGGAACCCGTCAGCTGTTGGCTCGAGTACGGCAAAGGACTCAACGTCAGTCTGTTCTTGGGATGCATCGGTTCGGCCAGGGGTGAACGGAACAGTGATTTCTGCACCGGCATTCTTTGCCGCTGCCTCAACTGCTGCCGCTCCACCTAGGACGATTAGATCGGCCATCGAGACCGTCTTGCCGGAGCTGTTGAACTCGGACTGAACGCCTTCGAGGACACCAAGAATTCTGCGCAACTCGGGCGGGTTATTAGCGGCCCACTCGATCTGTGGAGCCAAACGAATCCGTGCACCGTTTGCACCACCGCGCTTATCGCTGTTGCGGAACGTCGAAGCCGACGCCCATGCGGTGGATACCAAATCAGCGATGCTCAGACCGGATGCCAGAACTGTTGCTTTGAGCGCAGCGATGTCTGCCTCGCTAATGAGTTCGTGATCAACAACGGGGACTGGGTCTTGCCAGATCAGTTCCTCATCGGGAACCTCTGGACCGAGGTAACGAGCCACTGGGCCCATATCGCGGTGGCAGAGCTTGAACCATGCACGGGCAAAGACATCGGCAAACTCTGCCGGGTTCTCATGGAAACGCCGTGAAATTGGCTCGTAGAGGGGATCCATTCGCAGCGCCATATCTGCAGTGGTCATCATCGGGGCGTGCGTCCGAGCGGGGTCATGAGCATCGGGTACCGAACCCTGCGCATCTGCGCTTGTCGGAGTCCACTGATTTGCGCCAGCGGGGCTTTGGGTCAGTTCCCACTCATAACCAAAGAGCGTGTCGAAGTAGGTGTTGTCCCAGGTGATCGGCGTGCGAGTCCACGCACCCTCGATACCGCTCGTGGTTGTGTCAACACCCTTGCCAGTGCCAAAGCTGTTGATCCAGCCAAGGCCTTGCTCCTGAAGTGGCGCACCCTCTGGCTCGCGACCAACTAGGTCCGGGTCGCCGGCACCATGTGCCTTGCCGAACGTGTGGCCACCGGCCACTAGCGCGACAGTTTCTTCGTCGTTCATGGCCATACGAGCGAATGTCTCACGAATGTCTCGAGCCGAACCCAGCGGATCGGGCACGCCATTCGGGCCTTCAGGGTTCACATAGATCAAGCCCATTTGCACTGCGCCAAGGGGATCTGCGAGCACTCGGTCGCCGCTGTAGCGCTCGTCGCCCAGCCAGGTGGTCTCCGGTCCCCAATAGATGTCTTCTTCTGCCGCCCAAACGTCTTCACGTCCGCCGCCAAAACCGAAGGTCTCAAATCCCATCGACTCCAGGGCCACGTTGCCCGTCAGAATGATCAAGTCGGCCCAGGAGAGCTTGCGGCCATACTTTTGTTTGATGGGCAACAGGAGTCGGCGCGCCTTGTCCAAGTTACCGTTGTCGGGCCAGCTGTTCAGCGGGGCGAAACGTTGCGAACCACTCGAAGCTCCACCGCGACCATCTTGAATCCGGTAGGTACCGGCGCTGTGCCAAGCCATGCGGATAAAGAACGGGCCGTAATGACCGTAATCCGCCGGCCACCAGTCCTGTGATGTCGTCATCAACTCGGTCAGGTCTTGCTTGACTGCAGCCAGGTCCAAGCTGTTGAACTCCTCGGCGTAATCAAACTCTTCGCCCATTGGGTCCGAGGCTGGGGAGTTCTGGTGAAGCGTCCGCAGGCTCAACTGATTTGGCCACCAGTGCTCGTTAGCAGTCGAACCAACTGCTGTGTTGGCAGCATTTGGGCCAACCATCACGGGGCACTTACCTGCACCGTCGTTGTTCTCGAGTGGGTTTGAGTCAGTCATTGTTGCTCCTTGGCATTATGGGTTTGGGTTGGTGTCGGGTTATGGGTTACCGGTTTTGCTAGGTGTCGGGAGTCGGGTGTCGGGTGTCGGTTATCGGGTTGCGGTTTGAACTTTGCTCGGGCCGCTCTTGGGCACCGCCTGCTGCTGCTGCTGTTTGGAAGCCGTCTTTGTCGCTCGGCATGTTGCGCACTGCCCCCAGTAGATGACTTCGGCTTCATCAATCTCGAACCCGTGGTCCTGCTTGGCAGTGAGACACGGAACCTCGCCAACAGCGCAGTCAACGTCACAGGTAATTCCGCAGCTCCTGCAGATCATGTGGTGATGATTGTCCCCCACTCGATCCTCGAAGCGAGCAGCGCTGCCCGCAGGCTGAATCCGGCGGATGAGATGCTTGTCGCTCAGGGTGCCGAGCGTGTCGTATACCGCCTGCCTTGAGATTGTCCCAATGAGCGCCCGGACGTCGTCTGCCAACTCATCAGCAGTGGCGTGAGGGTGAGCCGAAACCGCGCGCAGAATGGCCATGCGCTGTGCAGTCACCTGCAGGCCGTGATCACGTAGCAGTTGATCGATTCCATCGGACATGTGAATCAGTATGGTCGCGATTCTGGACTTTGTCAAGAATCTTCTTCTGTCGATTGTTGTACGACGCTCAACAATTCGAGCACCCGCTCTCGCATTGCGCCTTCAACCCCCGCACCCCCGCCCGCTCTCGGATTGGCGCCGGTAAACGACGGTATCCGTAGGTTGCCGGCGCCAATGATTTCAGGAAGGGTCCTCAAACTTCATAACTGAACCTCCGTGGCGACGCTCTAGCATTTAGACATGACTGAAATTTCCAATTCAGCAGATGATCAAGGCGAGATTCGAGTCGCACGCTTCTTCGCCGGGATCCAACCCGAGCGTCTCTTTCAGGCCTACACAACACCAGCAGAACTCGCCGAGTTCTTCGCACCCGAGGGCCTCTCCATTGACGTTGATTCCGTGGTGATCGAGCCACACGTAGGAGGTCGCTTTGAGTGCACGATGGTATTTGACGACACGGGCGAAGAGGCCGCCTCGATCGGTGTGCTTATCGAGGTAGAAGCCCCGAACCGACTCGTCGGCACCGAGCCAGAATCGGGGATGATCTCGGCCCAAACCTTTACTGCCGTAGAGGGTGGAACCGAGCTAGTCGTGCATCAGACCAACGTGCCCTCTCAGTACCTGACCCCCGAGGTGGAACCCGCGTTTCAGAGCAGCTTCGACAACCTGCAAGTACTACTCGATCGGGAGAATCCGAATCCCAGGTTCGAGCAGTAGCGCTGCGCGTTCGGCCACCGCGACTGGCATCGCAGCTAAAGGCACCGAAGCAGTACAGCCGGTGCATGCCAGATGAGATGCACACCTAGATCCTGCTAATTAAAGCGGCGCTCACCGGGACACGCAGATCTGTCAATCGGCGATGAGCGCCTCGGCGGGAGCGGTCTGGTGACGGTTTAGTTCTGCGTGCCAAAGAAAAGCAGCGTGCTAGGTTCACCTGACTTGCCCGTTCGGTGCGAGCGACCTGGGAGAGGGTTCAATATGAAGTTTCGTTTAGGCGCAGCTATTGCTGTGTGCACAAGTTTTATTTTTGTAGCGGGGGCCTGTAGCGGGTCATCAGACTCCGCCAGCGAATCAACGGTTGCACCTACGACGGTTGCACCCACGCTCGCACCCACCACGGCGGCACCTGAAATTACAGCTGCAACAGCCCCACCAACGACTGCAGCGCCTGCGACCACGGTTCCGGCGATCATGCCAGAGGTTGTCTGCATGAACCTTCAGGATGCACAGAACAAGATCCAAGAAAATGGCGTGTTCTTCTCCGACAGTTTTGACGCTACTGGTGAGGGACGTATGCAGATCAACGACTCAAACTGGATCGTTGTCAGCCAAACGCCTGCAGCCGGCTCGACTATCACCGAAGGCTCCGCAAACCTTGGAGCCGTCAAAGAGGGCGAGCCAAACCCCTGCTAGGTCAGGCTCGAATCGCAGGTTGAGCACGCAAGCCACAGGCTCCGGCTAACCAGCTCTATTCACGTGCCTCTCGAAGACTTCGAGTGACTCGCGTCTCTGACGGTATTCGCACGCTTGTGCTCTTGGGTTCTGCGCCCGGCCTTCGCAAGCTTGCGCTCATGGCTATTGGGTTGCGTAGTGGTCGCATACCGACCCGTGTGCAACCCAATAGCCAAACCTATGCAGCCCTCGCCGCTATCTGACCTTCACTGCTCCGGTCTCTACCGCTTTGGCGTAGGCCTCGCACCCCGGGTACTCACCGTTCGGGAATCGGAACTCGCACCAGTTACAGAGCACGGTCGGGTTCGCAACCCAAGTGTTTGTCTCATACGAGTTTACGATGTCGGCGATATTGCTGCGAAGCTCAACCTCGGTCTTGCGCAGCGTCTCCTCGGTGACATCCTCAACCCGAACACCGGGGCGCTGAGGGTTCAAGTACACCAACATGAGCTTGACCGGAACCCAGTCGGTGGACTTCGCCAGCGCATACGCATACAACCGCAGCTGCGCAAACTTCGGTCCTGCGAAACGCTTATCGGGTGCCTTGCCAGACTTGTAGTCCAGAATGCGCACCCCGTTCTCGACCCCTTGCACAGAGTCCAACCGGTCGATGTAACCGTGAACGGCATAGTCGCCAAGCGGTGCTTCAACATGAGGCTCGATGGCGACGGGCTGCACCTCATCTGGGTTTGCACCAAGGTCGTAGTACGCATGCAAACGCCCCCGAATGGAGTCCAACATCTCGGCCGCCTTGTCCGGGTCAACCGGAATGCCGTGGTCAATGTTCACCGGATCGGCCTCGGGGTCACGACTTGATCGTGAGGGCCACACCACACCTTCTGGGGCCTGATAACCATCGGGCGCAACGACCAGCGCGTAGTTCGGGTCATTCAACATCTCTGCCCACGCTGCCTCACCGAGAGCCACTGCAGTTTCACGTGAACGTGTCCCCTGCGGCAGCACCATCAGACGTTCCGCCGCAGTATGAACCGCAAGGCCGCGAGTTTGATCAGCCGTAGTGGCTGTCGGCAGGTTGGCAACACGCTCGCAGCGGTAGCGCTCCTGGCAGTCCAAGTACGTTCCGATGCCAGAAGGCGAGAATCTCTTTGGGATTTCTACACGTGTTTCCATCTACCTCTTCGAGCCCCGCTGCCGTCTGTGGGCATCGCGTGATCATCCCCGCACGACCCAACGCTAGCCGCCCACGCAAGGTTGGTGAGACGGGAGGCGCTCACCGGCTTTGGCGCCGGCTGATCGTATTGGCGCCGATAAGCGACGGTATCCGTCGGTTATCGGCGCCAAAGAGTTAAACCAGGAGTGGGAATTGTTAGCTCCTACCTGCTGTGTCCGAACCAGGAGGAAATCAGATCAGGTCTCGAGAACTACCAGCTGGCATCGCTGATATCTGGGCCACATACTGCGCTGTGGTCTGCCTCAGGTGCACCGGCTCCAATCTTCGACACAGGCTACGAGCAGCTGCTTCGGCGGCTCTATCTGGCATGAGTGTGGATATGAAATCTTGGACATGCGAGCAAACAGCGGTGTCGTTCAGACCTGAGGAGCGGGTCCCGTCCTTCGGCAATGCAACGATGCCGCTAGGCCCATTCCGCACGATGATGGGCCTTACTGGGGTCACTCCGCCACGTCGCCGCGCGTACATAGCGATCTTGAATCGACAAAGCGATTCGCGAGTCCACTAGCACGAGTGCCGCCAACCCTGAGTCACCCTGCCGGAGCCTGATGGAGGTGATCTCTGCAGCGTCGATAGCCAACATGCCACCGCCCGCTTCATTGCTTTCTAGGCAGTTTGGGACTTTCGACTCTGACGCAGGGTGAGTCTGACATCGCATGGTGGGTATGCGCCGATGACTGACATCTAGTCGCGACTTAACAAGGAATGGAGCATGCAATGGGAGAAAAGACAGATCAGGCGAAAGGCCGGGTCAAGGAGGCCGCAGGGGTGTTGACAGACGACACGGACCTTGAATCCGAAGGCAAGGCGGACCGCATTGCTGGTGAGACCAAAGAGAAGATTGGTGATGCGAAGGAGAAGGCCGAAGACGTTGTCGACAAGGTCAAAGATGTCTTGCACAACAAGTAGGACACAGCATCTCGCTATCTCTACGGCAGAAGAAGGGCAATCATGAACATCGGTCTAGGAACACTCGTCGTCATTTTGGTGATCCTCGCGATCATCTATCTACTCCGCCGCACCTAGCAATTCACCCCAGCGCAGCGCCCGAGCATCGACCTTCCGAGTGAGGTCGATGCTTGGTGCGCGAGACTTGAGACGTGTCATCTCAGACACTGCGTGGCAACCAAGCCGGAGGCCCGGTGCACACAACCCAGCTGACTTGCGCCGACAGCGCAGTTGCCACGGAGTCAGATCAGTGACGCTGATGAACTTTGAGTTCCCGCTCGAGGACCGCCGCGAGTGCGCTCGCTCGCTCAGCCCGGCTCGCCGACTGGCGCTTCTCGCGTCCTTGAGACGCGGCCGAGGAATCCGAGCGAACGCGTCTGGTCGGACCTACCCCGAACTCCACGGCCTATATCAGTTTCAACGCTGGCTCACTCAGAGCGGCCGAGTCGGAGACGACGGCGGTTCAGCTTGGTGGAGCGCGGTCAACGGCCTGCTGCTGCTCGACATGGCCGAGTCGGCTGCACAGCGCACGGGGGCTGCCGGCAGGCAGTCAGAACCGGTCCGAGCATGGACGACCTACTGGAGGAATCACGACAAGGGACACCGAACCCGATTGTGCTGGGAAGCCCATCAGAGCAGCCTCGGAGCGGGGGTGGGTATGGCGGAAGAATTGCTCGCGTCGGAACCGCTATCGGAACGCGACTTCATCACCATCGCACTCTCTTCAGTTGAATTTGCTGCCCTTGGGAATCTTCCCACTGGCCGAGGAGGTTCGAAGGTGGTCAACGGCTTCTGTCGCGTTTTTTATCCGGCCACCTACCCCGCTGGCGATGGCTCGGGCGCCGACGCCCACTCGCTCCTCAGCAGGACCACGGGTGAGAGCCACCCCGGTATGCGAATCTTGGCCGGCGTGATACGCCGCAGCGTTGCCCGATGAGCGCCCGAGAGGCAGCGGACCCAAAGCTGCGGGAGCGACTGGTTGGCATCCCCGATGATCAAGCTGACACTTCCCAATGCGTTACTCGGTCACGATTGCGGGATTTTTCGTCTCCCTGTTCCTGAACCTCGCCGTGTGATGCGGCCGAGGTTAGGCGGCAGGCTCTGTTGCAAGCGCCTCGGATTACTGGGTGGCCTGGATGGCGTCGAACCCGCCCTCGTCGCTACCGGCCCCGACCGACAAGGCCGATCTGTGAACGGTCCTCGGTGTCGCGCTGCGCTGCGACCCCGACAGAACCTTCACCATTAAGGCTCAATCCCGTGGGGTACTCGCTGTTTCCTGTCGGAGGGGGAGTCTGGTCCGACGCAGTGGGAATGGTCCCTTTTGGAATTGATGCTTCCATGGGTGTTCCTTTCCTTGATGAAACACCCTCTGTAGCGAGGCTGTCGCTCCTGCGCTGCCCGCTTTCGCTGGCATGGGTTTCTGTTTTGTTGGGCCGCTCTTTTGGCTGTTGCTTTGGCTCAACTGCTTCGACATTGGCGCCGGTAAGCGACGGTTTCCGTCGCTTACCGGCGCCAATGAAGGAGGAGCGGTGTCGGTTCGAACGGCGAGATCGGCTCAGGGTCGAGACGATTAGAGCCCTGTTGTGCTCGCCCCGTAGTCGGCCTGCTCTGGTGAGAAGCCCTCGAATATGAGTTGGTCAACCAGACCGCCACGGGAGAAGGATGAGTATTCCAGATACGAGGATGCCTTCCATTGCGCGTTCTGTTGGCTGACGGTTCCGTTGGCAGCAGGTGGAGAGGTGACGGGTGGTGCAGGAGGTGGCGGAGGAGGAGGTGGCGCAGTCGTCGTCGTGGGAGGAACCGTTGTTGTAATGAGTGGCAAAGTCGTGGTCGTGGTGGGTGGCACTGTCGTGGTAGGAGGCCTTGTTGTGGGTGCAGAACTAGTAGTCGACTCCCTGATCCCAACTGAAGCATTCTCTTTCGACGGGAGTTCTGACCCGCCAGAGATCAGAGCGCTAACAAGTACGAGCAGCGCAGTAGTCAGGGAGATACCGACCTTCCAGCCAATCTCCTTTCGACTCGTCCAAAGCAGAATGAGTCCAACAGGGAAGCAGAAGAACAGACCTGGAACAATTGCGCATCAGGTCTGATACCACGGCGTAGGCGTTCCCACCGCTGAGAGCGCAGACGGATCGGTCGGAACATTTGTGGCCCAAGCGGTGGAAGAGTTCGGTGGCGTGGTCCATGTTGTGTCGCCAATTGGGTTCGACAGGGTCGGCGAAAAAGCAGGATTCAGATACGGCGGTGGGATCTGCGGAGGTGAAACTTGGGGAGGTGGGGTTGCGAAGTCCAGATGGAACAGGTCAGCCCGCAGAAGATTCCTCGACGCTGGTCAGCTCAAGCGAGGAGGCCAAATAACGCCCACGAGCACGGCCACAAGCACTTCCCTACTCGCCACGCAACTACTTACAGCCCAACCGCAAACTCTGCGCCCCGGATTCCGACACGGCGCCACTCAAAGCGGCAGAGCCGTGCAGGTACGCAACTCGGATAAAAACTGCACCCGGTTGCGCCTGAGTAACACCTCGGGACGGTCCTCTGCATGAACCATGTAGAGAAGTCCTTCATCGTCGTCGCTTGCGATGCAACAACCCTTGAGCGACAGGATCTTTCAGAAGTCATCAAGGCGGTCTTCGAACACCGCTGCAGCCCAGAGGATTTCTCGTTGAGTCTGCAGGCAAAAGCGCCCGATCCGCCGGACGACCCTGCCTAAATCGGGGCAACGAAACCGTCCATTGATTCATCGGCCAGTGATGAGTTCGGCAGCAAGGTGAGACAGTGGGGGATAAAAGCCGCCCCTGACCTGTAGGCTTGAACCGCTTTCGAGCGATGATCGCGTGCCCCACAGCCGGAGCGGTGGATTGGCCCCTATGCACGAAGTGGAGGTAGCTGGTGAAAGGTCAAACGCAACCTCCTGCACCCGGGCTCAAAGTAGGCAGATGAGACTTACCTTCTAACCTAGTTGCAATCTGTGTAGAACTCCGTATAGTTATCCCCCATGAGCATCGTATTCGATAGCACCCGAACCATCTCTGTGACCGATGCAAGTGCGCGTGGTGTGTCCGGGCTGCTTCGCGACGCCGAAGGCGGGACTGACGTCATTGTCCAACGCCATGGGCGCGCTGTGGCTGCGGTCGTCGGGATGGACCGGCTCACCGAGCTCGCCAGCCTCGAAGCCGACATCCGTAGCGCCGCCCTAGTGTTTGCACGTGCGGCCGACGACGACGGGGCTCGGACCGACCTCGACGACGTCATCGAGGCCCTAGGGTTCGACCGCGCTCAGCTAGAGGCAGAACTCGACGCCGCGAACAAGGCCTGAGCCCGCTCGATGCCTACGTCAGATGAGCAACCGCGCTCCTACGTGCGCCTGACCGGTCCCGCTGTAGAGGACCTGCGGCGGCTCCTGTCAAAGGACCCCCAGATCGTCCGGACAGCACTCAAGAAGATGCTCCTACTCCAACGGGACCCCGAAGCAGGCGAACCACTGCTCGGCAGCCTCATCGGCTGGCGAAAGCTCGTGGTCGGCGATAACCACTGGCGGATCGTGTGGAAGGTGACCACCGACGACGTAGGCGATGTGACACTCACGATCTCTGAGGTCTGGGCGGTCGGGGTGCGCTCCGACGCGGAGGTCTACTCCGAGATGGCGGCACGGGTCGGCGAGGCCGGCGAAGGTAACACACCAGCGCAACTTGCCGAGGTGATCGCGCTGCTCGGCCGCCAGGTCGACCGGGGCGAGCTTCGGGCAGCGCCCGAACCGGTTGAGGACCCTGTGCCGGACTGGCTGCGCGCCCGGCTGGTGCACACCGCAGGCGTCCCGAGTAGCGAAGTCGACGGCCTATCGGGCGAAGATGCGATGCGCCGCTGGGAGCAGTACCTAGCGGGTCCCACTAAGTGAGAGGGTGTGTCCTGTTTGGACACACGTTGTGAGATGGATAGTCCGCCGCTAACTCTGCATTCCTCTACCTGGTGAACCACGTCCGGATGGAGCTTTACCAGCCGTACCGTGCCTATTAGGGAACGGTTATGTCAATGAGCATCCTTGAACGTCTCCTCGACATCTCTGGCGAGCACCACAACGTCTTCACAGTCGCCCAAGCCCGTTATCCAGCAGAGTTTCATGAGTCGTCTGTGTGGATGGTGTTTGATACGAGGACACCGGAGGAGTCGTTGAAAGCGGTGTGTTTGCGCGTGGCTCCGTTGGTGAATGTGAGGTTCGCGACGTTGTATGGGTGGTGCAAACAAGCAACACCGACAACTGAGGTGTCGTCGTGTAAGGCGGTCACGGTTAGCGAGTTGGAAGCCGAGGTTCGTTCTTTGCGAAAAGAGTTGCGGGAAACGAAACGTGCGAACGAGATTTTGAAGGCTGCAGCATCTTTTTTCGGGGCGGAGATCGACCGCCAATCTCAGCGATAGCTGCGTTTGTTCAGGCCAATCGCCAAGATCCGGGGTAGGAGAACTCTGTGAGGTGTTGCAGGTGGCCCCAAGAACAATTCGTGCCCATATTGTCAGAGCGCCGTCGCAACGCAGTGTTGATGATGTTGAGCTGACAGCGAAGATTGATGCGTGTTTCGTAGCGAATTACAGGTGTTACGGGTACCGCAAAATGTGTGCTCAGTTGGCCCGTGAGGATGTGAGAATCGGGTCGGATCGTTGCCGGCGGTTGATGCGAACCGCAGGGATACAAGGCGCGCGGCGTGGTCAGAAGGTGCGGACGACTAGGGCCAACCGGGGTGATGTTCGGGCACCTGATCTTGTGAAACGTGATTTCACTGCGACCGCCCCGGATCAGTTGTGGGTAGCGGATTTCACGTACTGCTCGACATAGCAAGGCTGGTTGTACGTGGTCAATATCCGGTGTTGCGATACACCGAACGCCTCGCCGATATCGCAGCTGCACCCTCGATCGGCACTGTTGCTGATTCGTACGATAACGCGATGGCTGAAAGTTTGAACGGGATTTTCAAAACCGAGATGTACAAACCAATGGGCCCCTAAAAAACTCGGGACCAACTCGAATACGCGATCTACGAATACGTTGATTGGTACAACATGAGACGCTTACATGAACAGATCGGGATGATCACACCAGCCGAGAAAGAAGCGAACTACTACGCTTCAACCCGGAACCAGAACCAACCGGTCCTGGCCTAACCACACCATGCACCAAACCCCGACCGCTTCAGGGTGCGTTTCCCCTGATCAGCGCCCACGATCGAATATTCGGCCCCCGCACCCTTCAGCGATGACATTTCTACGATCCCGAAACGAGATATAGGTTCGAAGCAGCCCCGCTCCATTCGACCATCGGCACGATCGCGAGATCGACTTCGATCATCTCCTCCTGCGTCAGTCGCGCCATATTATCGGGACCTATGGTCGGATATGGCATTGGCGCCGGCGGGTTCACCACACAGGGTCGAGCGGGACTCGACGTTGTCGATACTTCTTTGATGGCCATCCCGTCGTAGGGCCTCGAGCGGGATTTGCAGGCCGACGGTGGCGTCGCCCCTGGTGTCAGGTTGCCGGGAGGTTCTGGAGGATTCCGAGCAGATCGTTGGCGTGCTCTTCTTCCATGGCGAGGATCTCCTCGAGCATGCGGCGGGTGGTCGGATCGTTCGATCCCAGCCAGGTGATCATTTCGCTGTAGCTCTCGATCGCTATCCGTTCTGCAACGAGGTCTTCGCGGACCATTGCCAAGAGGTCGAGGCTCGCGTCGTACTCGGCGTGAGAGCGGCTGGCGAGTCCTTTGGGGTCAAAGTTCGGTTCGCCCTGGAGTTGAGTGATACGTAGCGCGATCTGATCGGCATGTAGCTGTTCCTCGTTGGCGTGCGCCAAAAACTCGGCGGCGACCGGCCCGGCGTTCAGCCCGGTGGCAGTGTAGAAGTGCCGCTTGTAGCGCAGGATGCACACCAGCTCAGTGGCGAGCGCTTCGTTGAGCACCTCGATCACGCGGCCGCGATCAGCTCCGTACGC
>ERZ888423.1333-NODE-1333-length-21547-cov-5.795412_pt1 | contig 21547 bp, 18 predicted proteins | sample MGYA00520523_ERZ888423 | MGnify/ENA primary metagenome ERZ888423 (study PRJEB32303, sample SAMEA104408611) | aquatic metagenome | biome: Brackish water; feature: Pelagic; material: water | place: Baltic Sea | collected 2014-06-08T10:24:00 | depth 30,27 m ...
CCTTCGCCACGATCTGCTGCGTCTCGCCCATGCCTGTGGTGAGCCGCATCCTGCCCTGGTCTCGGGCAAGGCCATCGAACTGGTTGTCGCCGGAGATCGCCATGAGTCCCTGTGGAGCCACTATGGCTACGACGCAGACTGGGACGATGCGTCCGACGTTCGTCCTGCGCTCACCGCACTCATGCCCTGAGGTTGCTCAGAGCGTGAACGCGACGCGGGTGATGGCGACCAGAGCAGCAAAGGCGCAAACAACCAGGACCGTCAACCGTACTCGTTCGTCGAACCACGGCATGAAGCGAGGAGCCACGAGCGTGCCGGCAACCGTGAACGGAGCCAGCGCGACGCCGGTCTGGGCATCGGTCATCGAGACCTGACCGGTGAGGGCCAGGAGCAAGAGGCTGACGGGGGCACCCGTGATCATCAACGCGGTGATGGTGGACCGCAGCTGACGACCGGATTCGTGTTGATACAGCAATCCCAATGGTGGACCTCCGATGCCAATGGCCGTGCCGAAGAGAGCGGAGATCGCTCCTGCCGCCAGGAGGTTGCCGATGGTGCGCCGGACTTGCGGAGTCCAGATGCTCAGCCCGACGGCAGCCAAGACCACCAGTCCGCCGCCAATCGCAAGCCAGGATCGGGCAACCAGGTGCACCAGAAGCAAACCTCCGATCAGACCGGGCACGCGGCCCACCATCAGCCAGCTGACTTCCCGGTAATCAGCGGCTCCCCAGTTCCTGACGGCGTTGAGGGCGATCGTCGGCAACGCAGCGACGAGCACCGATTGCGGCAACAACGACGGGTCGACCGTGATCAGAACAGGGAAGGCCAACACGACCATCCCGAAGCCGATGCAGCCCTGAAGAATGGCGCCGATGAACAGGGCGAAGGCGACGGCGGCGAAGGCCAGATCGACGGCATGCACCGCGGAACGCTAGACCTTCTGCGTGGATTACCAACAGCTACACCTCGAAGTGGTCGACAATGTCGCCACCATCACCCTCGATCGGCCAGAGCGGTTGAATGCCTTCACCGAACGCATGCGGGCCGAGTTGATCGACGCCTGCGACGTGATCGATGCCGATGACGGTATTCGTGCCGTCGTTGTCACCGGTGCGGGGAGAGGGTTCTGTGCCGGCGCTGAACTCGGTGACGCGGGCGGCGATACCTTCGATGCCGGCGCCCGGGGACGAAACACTCAAGGGGTGAATCGGGACGGGGGCGGACAGGTCAGCATGCGGATCTGGGAGCTGAAGAAGCCGATCATTGCCGCTATCAACGGACCGGCCGTGGGCGTCGGCATCACGATGACGCTGCCGATGGACATTCGACTGGCGGTGCCGGATGCCAAGATCGGGTTCGTCTTCGCTCGTCGCGGCATCGTGCCCGAGGCCGTTTCATCCTGGTTCCTGCCTCGTGTCGTCGGCATCAGCAAGGCGGCCGAATGGTGCTATTCAGGTCGGATCATCAGCGGCCAGGAGGCAGGTGACGCAGGCCTGGTGACCGTTGTGCCGGCCGAGGATCTTCTCGATCGGGCCTATGCGATCGCCGGTGAGATCGCCACCTACGCGGCTCCCGTCTCGGTCGCGCTCACCCGTCAGATGCTGTGGCGGGGTCTCACGTTCGACCACCCGATGCAGTCACACATGGTGGACTCCCGAGCGATTCAATCCCTGGGCGCAATGGCCGACGCCAAGGAGGGCGTGACGAGCTTCTTGGAGAAGCGAGAACCGAACTGGTCCTTGTCGGTGGTCGATGATCTGCCCGATGTCTTCCCCAACTGGCATCCGCCCGACTTCAGCTAGGTCGGTGGGCGATCGCGTGCGCGGCCGATCGCGGTCGAGTCGCTAGGAAGGCTCGTCGCCGCAGTTGAAGCCGGCCAGGTCTTGGATCTGGCACCACAGACGCTGCGCCTCATCCTCGCTGACGACGGTTCCGGGACGGTAGTCCAATGGTCGGCGCCGACGATCTAGCCAGAATCCGCCGGTCCCGATCTCGTCTCGATCGACCCCAGCGAGCCAGACCAACGTGTCGGCGCCTTCCTCAGGTGTACGGAGCAGAGGTCCGACCAGCTTCTTGAAGGCAGGGAGCGCATGGGCGACCCCTGGTGTGTCTGCCCAGCCCGGGTGCATGGCGTGGGCGATGACATCCGGACCGAAGCGTTGGGCCCATTCCATCGTCAGAACGATCTGCATACGTTTGGCCCGGGCGTAGGCCGCCGCCCCCTGGTAGTCCCGTTCGTTCTGAAGATCATCGAGATCGAGTTTCTGGCTGTACATCCCTCCGCTGCTCATCGTGATGATTCGTCCTCGACTCCGCCGAAGGGCAGGGAGTGCTTCGGTCGTCAGGATCGCCGGTGCGACGACATGGGTGGCGAGGGTGAGTTCGACACCTTCGGCGTTCTCGCTGCGCTGATTCAGAAGGGCGCCCCCGTTGTGGATCAAGACGTCGAGGCGGTCGAGGGCCGCGAGTTGTTGACCGGCCCGCCGCACCGCGGAGAAGTCAGCGAGGTCGACGGTGATGGACTCCAGGGCGTCCAGTTCCGAGGCAAGAGGTTCGAGTTTGTCCGGGTTACGGGCCAGAAGAACCAGGTCGGCACCCAGGGAGGCCATGCGCCGGGCCGCGGCCAGACCGAGACCGCTGGTGGGACCGGTGATGGCAACGACGACACCGCTGAGGTCGGGGTCTTCCCAGTCGAAGACTCGGCGACGCAGGGCCGGTCCGATCCGAGTGAAGCTCGGCACGATGAAACGGTCGAGGACGTCGTCGGCCGTTTCGATGAAACGTTTGCAGGAAGGCACCCCACCAGAATGGCAACTCCGGACATCGGACGGAGGACTCGGCGGATATAATTTCGAAAGGGTGTGGATGGGGAGAGTCGCCCCTTTCCATCCACGCCCGCCTCAAGCTCGCCGATGTGGGGCCCCTCGATGTGGGGCGATCCCGTCGGATCAGTTGTTCACGACCTGTAGGAGGCTTGACTTTCCTTCCAGGTGCCGGTGTCCGCTCGTGGTTCCTTGGGTAGTCCGAGCACCCGTTCACCGACAATGTTGCGCTGCACCTCGGACGTTCCGGCATAGATCGTGCCGGGCCGGGCGATCAAGAAGCTCGCCTGCCAGTTGGCGGCAGTGTTGGGTGTGCCGATGGGAGGCGGACCGATACCGCCCCGGGTCGACTCGCCGTAGTCGACCAGACCATGGGCGCCGAGGACCTTCATCGAGGCCTCGGTGATCTCCTGATGGTAGTGACTCCAGAACAGCTTGCCGATCGATGCTTCGGGACCGGGCTGCTGGCCGCTCAGGTACCGAGTCAGGGCCTGGTAGCCCCGATATCGCATGATCTCGACCTTGGTGTGGAAACGGGCGATGTCCTGTCGAACGTCCGGGTCGTCGATCTTCCCCATGCGTTTGGCCAACTCGATGAAGTTGTCGAGCTCGGCCCGATACGGAAGCGACATGGTGGTGGCACCGACGCCCCGCTCGTAACCAAGGAGCGTGTTGCCGACCGCCCAACCGTTGTTGAGCCCGCCGAGCACGTTGTCCTTCGGGCAGCGGGCGTCGGTGAAGAAGACCTCGTTGAAGTCATCCTCGCCGTTGATGTTGGTGATGGGTCGCACGTCGACGCCGGGTTGGTCCATGGGGACGAGAAGAAAGCTGATGCCCGCATGCTTGGCCACATCACCGTCGGTCCGAGCCAGTACGAAGATCCAGTTGGCCAGATGGCCCGATGACGTCCAGATCTTCTGGCCGTTCAGTATCCATTCGTCACCATCGAGCTCTGCCTTGCAGCCGAGGTTGGCGAGGTCGGATCCGGCGTTGGGTTCGGAGTAGCCCTGACACCAGATGTGGGTTCCGTCGAGGATGCGTGGAATGAACTCGGCCTTCTGCTCGTCGGTGCCCCAGGCAAGGATCGTATTGCCGACCATCCCGATGCTGAAGCCGTCGTTGCGGCCGCTCGTGGGTACGCCCCGCTTGGCGAACTCCTCGTACAGGGTGACGTGCTCGAGGTGGGACAGGCCGCCACCGCCATATTCGGCAGGCCAGTTGGCGGCCAGAAGATTGTTGTCCTTGAGCGTCTGACGCCACTGTGCCTGGAATGCGGCGCGTTCGGTGTCGACGAGCGCACCTACACCCTCCCAGTCGGCCGGGAGGTTCTCGTCGAGGAAGGCATTGATCCGATCGCGAAATGCGATGGTTTCGTCGGGGTACGTGAGATCCATACCGAGAACCTAGCGTGGCACTCTGTCGGGTGGAGATTCGCCGAGCGGTGTCGCGCACCCCACGGTCCGTCTGACCCACAATGGTGGAGTGATCGCGCCACCAGCGAAGGAACACCTACTTCTTCCCGGCACTGCCGGCCGAGGCCCGGGGGTCGTCTGGATGCTGGCTCTTGTCGCATGGGCCCTGTTGTTCACCGGCTGTAGTGGTGGCAGCGGATCCGAAGGTGCGTCCGCGTCCAGCGGATCCGGGGGCGAATCCGGTGATGCGTCTGCCGACACCACGACTCTCGTCGCTGATGATGCGACCTCCACTTCAGAGGCGGCCGTCGCCGACGATGGCGAATCGGACACGCTTCCCGAGCAGGCTCCCGATCGGTTCTTCGCCATCACTGCGGTCGACTACGAACTGGTCGAGGTCGACACTCGGTCCGGCGAGATCGTGACGCGCTTCGGTGGATGGGGAGCATCGGCCGAGGGGTGCGGAGACGAGTGCTATCTGCAGGCGATGGACACGGTGGATCTGGGGTCCGACGGGAGGCTGTGGATCACCGACTGTTGCGAGCCGGCGGTGGGCAACATCTTTGTTGTCGAGGCCGGTACCGCCCTCGTGCCCGATGATGCTCGCCGTTCCTTCGGCCTGTCGCCGACTCTGTCGCCCGACGGTGCGCTGTTGGCATCAGCGGCGCTCGAGGACGTGTGGATCGAGCAGTTGTTCGCCGATCCCGCCCAGGACCCCACACGCTTCCCTGAGGTCCGGGACGAAGACGAGGTCTTCGTACAGTTCTCGCCGGTGGCATGGTTCGATGACACGTCGCTTCTGGTCCGTGTCACCGGTGATCTGGTCGACAACCTCATTCGGCTCGATCTGTCCGATCCCTCCGTTCCTCGACAGGTCGGCCCGACGTTCGGTGGCGTGGTCTCGATGCCCGATGCCGCCATTCGGGCCGATGGCAACGTCCTGGCGCTGCAATGGGCGCCACGGCCGGATCGTGACCTGTTCGATGCCAGGGATGTCGAAGCGGTCGCCTTCGATGCCCAGACAGGGGCACAGATCGGCTCGTTCGACCTTCCCGACGACGTGTACGCCATCGACTACGACGATTCTCGGACCTATCTGATCACGATCGGCGATGACGGTGTCGCCCGCTGGTATGGGGCCGGGCGAGAAGGCCGACTCGGTGAGGGGTTCGTCGCCGTCACGTGGTGAACGGGGGAGGTTCCCCTCCGGCCGGATCGAGGGGTCTCCCAGCTATCGTGCGGCCAGGATGGAAGACGACATGAACAGACACAATCGGGCCTACGACCTGGTGATTGTCGGTGGCTCTGCGGGTGGATTATCGGTAGCGGTCTCGTCGCTCCGATCGGGTCTCGGACTCATTCGCATCATCGATTCGGGCAGCGCTGTGGTGTTTCCCGAGTTGGTCGGCGAGAACCAACTGGACGTCGGTTTCGGCGAGTCGGTGAGCAGCATCGACGTGGCGGGCGACGACTTGGTGGTGAACACCAACCGATTGAGCTACCGAGCGCGGGCCGTGTTGGTGGCGGACCGCTCGACCGTCCAAGGCTGGCAGCCTCCGCTCGAGCTTCCGGCCAGTCCACGCATACACACCGATGAAGTGCCGGCCGGCACCGACACCGATGTGTTGGTGATCGGGTACACCGACCGGGCCGTCGAACTGGCAGCGGGATCGGCCCACGCTGGTCATCGGGTGGTGCTTGCCGCCGGTGGCATGGACCCGACCAGACTGTCGCCGGCTGCCGACAACATGCTCCGTCGCCTGGAACGAGAGCGGCGGCTTACGGTGCTCTACCGGTCCGTCCCCGATCAGATCGGGTTGGTCAACGAGTTCCCTATGGCCTATTTCGATGACCGTCGAACACCCGATCTCCAGTTCGATCACGTCGTGGTGGCGTCGGAGCGTCAGACATCGAACCCGGCCAAGGTCGGTGCGAACCCGGCTGCAGTGGCGACCGGCAGACTCTTCTTTCTCGGGTATCCGACCGAGGACGGGACCACCGAAGCCAACACGGCTCCTGGCCGCAGCATCGGTGACCTGATCGCCAGGTCGGTGTTTCCCGATCTCGAGTTACCGGAGCCGGCATCCCCGGTTGCACGCCGTCGGCGTCACGTCGGCGCCATCGATGAGCTGAGAGCCGAGCACTACAACGCCACGATCACGTCCTTCGAGCCGACCCACAGCGATCTGTGGGTGCTGCGCGTCAAACCCGACAATGGCGACACCTCCTACCTGCCCGGTCAGTACGCCTCGTTGGGGCTTGGATACTGGGAGGAGCGAATCGATGATGCGGTCGATGTCGGGCTCGAGGAAAAGTGGGACAAGCTGATCCGCCGCTCGTACTCCATCTCGAGCCGCATGCTCGAGGAGTCGGGATATCTCACCGACGAGAGCGGCCTGGATGAGCTCGAGTTCTACATCGTGTTGGTCAAGCCCACCGAGGACAACGTGCCCGGGCTCACACCTCGGCTGGCGTTGAAGCGTCCTGGTGATCGCATCTATCTCGGACCGAAGGTTGCCGGTCGGTACACCTTGGACGCGGTCAACGATCCTTCGTGCACCGTGGTGTTCCTCTCGACGGGGACCGGCGAGGCCCCACACAACGCGATGATCATCGAACTGCTTCGCAAGGGGCACACCGGCCCCATCGTGTCCGCAGTTTCGGTCCGTCAGTGGGTTGATCTCGGCTATGCCGAGAAGCATCGTGAGCTCGAGGCTCGGTACCCGAACTACCACTACCTTCCGCTACCGACACGCGAAGCGGACGTGCCGAAGCGCTACATCCAGGACTTGTTCCGCGATGGGGTGTTCGAGACGGATCTCGATCTGGCCCTCGATGCCGAGACGACGCATGTCTTCCTCTGTGGGAATCCGGCCATGATCGGCTTGCCCGAGGGCGAGGGCGAGACGTTCCCCGAGACCGTCGGGGTCGTTCAATTGCTGGCAGAGGCGGGCTTCACGCTCGATCGGCGCAAGCAGGCAGGAAACATCCACTACGAGGAGTACTGGTAGACGCCGGGTCGCCTTGCACGGTGCATCTGGTCGTCCGCACCTGTGTCGGTGCGGACGACCCGTGGTGCAACACCACGAGTGGAGTCTCGGCCATCATCGTTCGGTCATGACCCGTGCTCGAGCCTGAACGACCCGGCCGGTCCGCCGGGCGGGGACCGGTGTGGGACACTTCCTCTGCCGCCGCGTCGTCGTGTGGGGCCCGGTGAGGGTGCGGGAACCTCGAGTTGGTGGCTCGACCGGGAGAGTTTCGATCCAGCACCCGAGGGTGCTTCCCGGTCATGATGCCCGAGAGAGGTCAGGCACGCCGCGGCGGTGGTGTCTGACCTCTCCCCATGGCCGAGCGGCCGAACGGAAGAGCGCCTTGGGCGTGTGGCGATGGTCGCGATGGTCGCGATGGTGGTGTCGGTGCAGTCGGGGGTGGAGCGGCAGCGAGGTTCTCGACGGCTCGCAGATCGAGAATGGCAAGGCGAACAGCGTCGACGTCACTCACGATGAGGCCATCGAGAATCCGCATTGCAGCTGCCTGGAGTTGGCTGTCCTGCCAGCCCAGCAGCGACTCGTGCACCGCCGGGCTGTGGTGGTCCGAGACCTTGCGCGCCCACTCCGGCCACTCGTTGTGTGGGCGGCTCGACATCACGTGTCGAACGTCTTCGAGCAGCGCCCGGACCGTGAGATGCGCTTCGTCTTCGGTCACAGATCCGCAGCGTATCGCTCGGCGAACGAGCGTTGCATGTCAGCTGCCGGTGGCTCGCATGTGCTGGGCGACCACCGGACCGACCTCGGTTGCCAGCCGATCGAGCGACGAGAGCCAGCGACGCCCATCGTCATCCCAATCATGGCCCACGGCGACCAGCGTGCCGAATGCTCCCAGATCGTCGACCATGGAGATCAACCGTTCGGTCACCGTCGCAGCCGACCCGGAAATCACACAGCGGTCGAACATCTTGGCCACGCCCAGCTGGTCGTTGAGTTCGGCCACCGAAGGAATGGACGGTGATCCCTCACCCTCGATGCCCCTGAGCCTGGGCATGTCGCGGACGCCGGCCAGATAGCGGAAGTAGAACCCGAACGTGCCATCGGGATCGGCGAGAACCTCCTCTGACTCGGAATCCGTTTCTGTGACGAGGATGTTGCGACACACTCGCCATACCGAACGATCGATCGGCAAGCCGAGTTCGTCGCGGATTCGACGGTACGTCTCCCACTGCCCCTTCACCGCCGATTGAGAGACGAAGTTTGCAGAGATCGGGATGAAGCTCCGCTCGGCCACCATCCGCACCGAGTCACCGTCGGGTGAGGCCAGCGCCATGGCCAACGGAGGGTGAGGTTGCTGCAGCGGGCGAGCAAGCTGGCCCACGCCGTGGGACGGCCAGAACTGTTCGGAGAGACTGGCGGTCCACGCCTCGCCGTCGAGACGGAACGGAGCCTCCTGAGTCCAGAGATCGATGATCATGTCGATGGACTCGACGGCAATGCGGACTCGGTCCGCCATGTCGGGTCGTCCGAACAGTTCACCGTCGCTGATCAGGCCACCCGGTCCCACGCCCAGCATCAATCGGCCGCCGCTGAGCTGATCGAAGAGGGCAGCCTCGGCTGCAACCACGACGGGGTGTCGGTGACCGAGGTTGACCACGCCGGTTCCGAATCGCATCGTGGTCGTCTGATGGATGAGTGTTGCCAAGAACATGAGTGGTGCAGGAACCTGCTCGGTCTTGGTCGAGAAGTGTTCCCCGACCCAGGTCTCGGTGAACCCGAGTTGCTCGGCGTGGAGAATGGTCCGCCGGTCCTCGTCCAGTGTCTGGGCCCAGGGCTTCTCCGGTCGGTGGAGTGGCATGAAGAACAATCCGAGCTTCATCGCGACGCCAGTCCCCATGCGGTGGCGGTCAGTTCCAGCGACCTGACTCGCTCGGCCAGACCGAAGGTTGCCGTGTACAGCATCAGTTCGCTTGCACCGGTCTGTTCGACCAGATCGTCGAGTCCGGCCACGACCTCGTCGGGTGTGCCGACGACAGCGTTGCTCGGCATCTGACTGGCTGCCTCGAACTGCGGGTGAGCGGCCGCCTGTTCGGGGCTGACGAGCGGGAGCATCTGTCCGACTCGCATGCCGAATTTTCGGAGGCGGCTAGGCCCGGACAGCCAGATCGCCTCCTCAGCGGTGGGTGCCGCGATGGTCGCGGCCGACACGATGCTGTAGGGCTCGTCGAGGATGGGTGATGGTTCGAAGTGGTTGCGATAGATGGCAACTGCATCCAGCGTGCCACCCATGTCGAAATGGTTGGCGAACACGAACGGAATGCCGAGCATTCCTGCCAGCTGAGGGCTGAAGGCCGACGATCCGAGCAGGAAGACCTGGGGACTCGACGTCGCAACCGGTGTCGCCCTGAACCGAGTCCAGAGGCCGGTTTCGGTCCGTTCGTCACCCAGCAGGCCCATGACGTCGAGCAGATGACGGGGAAAGTCCTCGGCGTCGCGGTTCTCGGGGCTGCGGCGTAGAGCGGTTGCGGTTGCCTGGTCCGAACCGGGGGCTCGACCTACTCCCAGGTCGATACGCCCGGGGTACAGCGCCTCGAGGAGCGCGAACTGTTCGGCGATGGCCAGTGGCGCGTGGTTGGGCAACATCACGCCCCCCGAACCGAGACGAAGGTGCTCGGTGTGACTGGCCAGATGTGCCATCAACACCGAGGGGGTGGTGCTGGCCACCGTGCCCATGTTGTGATGCTCGGCCACCCAGAATCGCAAGTAGCCGAGAGCGTCGGCCCGCTGGGCCAAGGCAGTCGTGTCGCGTAACGCCTGAGCACTGGAGTGCCCCTCGGGCACCATGGCCAGATCGAGGACAGACAACGGAACCCGACTGCTGACCACAGAATCGGGCATCAGGCGGGAGCGTCGACGGCGACCGTGCCCATGTCGGCCGGTTGCGCAACCTCGAGTGCCTCGAAGTCTTCCGAGACGGCGATCTCGTTGTGGATCATGCCGCCGGGAATCGCCATGGCGCCCCCCTCGGAGAGACGCTCGACCCGACCGCCCTCGAATTCCAGATCGACCCACCCCTTGAGGACGTAGACGAACTGCAGATCGGCCACGTGGTAGTGCCAGCCGGTCGACTCCATGACGTCCGTCGCACGCATGACCTGGGCCCGGAATCTGCCGTTGGTGGCCGCCGCCAGCCCGGTGTCTCGGTACTCGAAGACGGTTCGTCGGCCCGTGTGTGCGAACTCGGCGTCCGCCAGCTGCTGACACAGGAGGTCGTCGGTGGTCGCCAGATTGTCGGCAGACGTGATGTCTCCGTCGTTCACGATGGTCATGGTGCTCCCTTGGGTGCCGGTCCGGTCGGACGTCGGCCTGGTCCCAAAGGTAATCCGAAGCGGGGCCGCCGGTCGAAGGCGAGGCAGCTGCGAACTACCGGAACCCGAACGTGACCTACGAGCCCGGACGCCGACGGACGACGTTGTCCACCAGCGACCGGGCTCTTCAACGAAGGCAGGATCGGCACGTCAAGGGCGAACTTGAGGGTTTCGACTCCGAATGTCGTCATAGGCGGTGACGATCTGATGTCCGGTCGCCTTCCAGATGGGGCCGAGATCGTCGACGCCGGTGAGCGCGGCGTCGAGAACGGGGACACGGAAGGGCTGACCCGTGAGCCAGGGCCGCAGCGTCAACATCAACAACCGACCCGAGGTCCCTCCGTCGTGACGAAGGGTCTCGGCCGACTCCACGATCAACCGCTGCCAATCGGGAAGGCGCATGCGCCGGGTCCACAATGCGAACTCGTCATCGGCCTCGAGGAACAGCGGCAGGGAGATCAGGGATCCCTCGGGAACGGTCATGGCGTAGGGCTGTTCGTCGTTGGGCCAATCGCAGACGTAGCTGATGCCGGCAGAGGCGAGGAGCGCCGGTGTGCGCTCGGACTCGACGCCTTCGGGACTGAACCAGCCCACCGGGCGTCTGCCAGTGGCTCGTTCGATGCCAGCGATCGACGTGGCAATGGTGTCCAGTTCCTGCTCGATGGACATCTTCGACGTGATCAGCCGCGATGCCGCGACGCCGTGGGCGATGATCTCGCAGCCCCGCTCGACGCAATGGTCGACAAGCCACGGATAATGGAACGCCGTCAACAGATCGACGGCCACCGTCGCAGGGACGTCATGGCGTTCGAGCGTGTCGAGCAGACGAAAGATGCCGACTCGATGTCCGTATTCCCGGTGGGTCAGTCGTAGGTAGTCGGGGTCGGGCAGCTTGATGAGTCCACCGGACGCCGAGCGCAACGTGTAGGCATCCTCGGGGGGTTGCCATTCGTAGTGCTCCAGCAGCACGACGGCTCCCAGCGCTAGGGGGGCCCCGGTCGGCCATACCAGCTGCGGTCGCTCGGGCAGCGGGCTCCAGCGATAGTGCTCGTGGTCCATGCCATAGCTGCGTTCAGCCGGCATCAGCCCTGCCTCTCGTGACCGATGTGCTCTCCGGTCAGCGCAGCGGCGCTGGCAACGAACTCATCGTAGGAGTGTTCGAGAAAGTGTTCGGCGATGTCGCCGGCCGTGGTGTGCCACACGTGCTCGTGGCGATGTATGTACTCGAGGATCTCATCGAGGTACCGGGCCCGCTGTGGCGTGCCCATCAGGTAGGGGTGGATGGCCAGGCACATGACGCGACCGCTGTCGGCTCCCTCTCGATAGAGGGTGTCGAACTGGGCCTTGGCATTGGCTGCGAAGTCGGCGACATCGGCATTGGTCAGGAAGACAGGGACGTCGTTGAGTTCGATCGAGTACGGGATCGACACCAACCGCCCCTGCTTCACCCGGAGTGGCACGGGCTGATCGTCGTGCATCCAGTCGGCGTGATACAGCAGCCCGGCTTCGGCCAGAAGGTCGGGGGTCCGCAGGTTGTTCCCGACCGCAGGTGCCAGCATTCCCTTGAGGGGTTGACCGGTGTGGCGTTGCATCGTTTCGATCGACTCGAGCAGGAACTCGCGTTCTTCTTGTTCGGACATCGAGGTGATGTAGCGAGTGTTGTAGATGCCATGGCTCATCACCTCCCAACGGCGAGACATCATCGCCTCACCGATCTCGGGATAGTGCTCGAACACTGCGAGATTCAACGACACCGTGCAGCGGGTCTCGTAGCGGTCGAGCACATCGAGCATGCGCCAGAATCCGACCCGGTTGCCGTAGTCCCGTTGCGAATAGCCCTGTACCTCGGGATGGGGTGTACGGACCCAGGGGTTTCGCTTCGGGTCGCGAGGAGGCAGGTACTCGTAGTGCTCGATGTTGGGCGCAATCCAGAACGCGACGCGCGCCCCGTCCGGCCATTCGATCCTGGGCCTTCGGATCATGGGTAGGTAGTCGACCCGGGCCGGTGCCAGCTCGGCAGGGATATGAATCATTCAGTGGCTCCGGACGTGAGGGGTCATGAAGGCAATCGGCAGCGAGGAGCCGGCGGCCGCAGTCAGTGCAGTGATCCGTCGCCCGGCCTGAACAGCCGCGACCGGCGTCGTGCTCAGGTCTCCCAGGAGTGCGACGGCGCCATCGAGGTCGTCGGTGGCGTATGCGATTCCGCCGAACCGGCACTCCGGGCCCCCGACATCGGGCTGTGGCGGGCCGACCAGCTCGAGCAGGATCTCGCCGGCCCAGAAGAAGGTCATGTCGACCTGGTCGCCGGCCGAAGTCGTCGTCCGTCCGCCCCGACGTTCCAATCCGACCTCGGCGAAGGCAGTCACCGTACGGGGAGTGCTCGACGTCCGTAGCACTAGGTGATCGATTCGGAACACGCCATTCGGGTGCTGGGGAGGTGGCCGTCGATCCGGGGCATCGACGACGAGGGTCGACAGCCCGTCGATCTCGGTGATCGAGGGATCGATCCCCGACACCCCCCAGCGCGCCAGGCCGCCTGATCGCTCGTCGCCGGCGGACCCGATGGGGGAACGGGGGCCGACCAATCGGTGTTCGACGGTTCCGATCACGCATCGACCGTTCTCGTCGACCACGAAACCGGCACGGCGCCAGACGTCGGGCGAGTCGGCAATCTCCAGCCAGGCGATGTCCATTGGGGGACGATAGATGCAGCGACGAAGACGAGCGACTCAGCAGCCGTTGATCGGACTCGGGTTGGCGGCCGAAGCATCGATGATGGACACGACCTCGGCGGCGCAGCCCCAGCTCATGATGTAGCCGGCACCGCCGTGACCGTAGTTGTGGACGAGGAGCCGGTGGTCGGGGAGCCGGTCGGCTTCCAGGCGAACCTCGGGCCGCCCCGGGCGGAAACCGACTCGGTGCTCGATCACGCTCGCTGCTGCAAGACCGGGTTCGAGCACGACCGCGTCGGCCAAGATGCGAGTCGCGATGGTCGGATCGGGTTCGGGATTGTCGTCATTGGTATCTCGTGTACCGCCCAGTACCAGCTGCGTACGACGCGGATAGACGTAACTGATCCGGGTCGGATCGGACTCGTCGGCCGTGCCGTCGAACGGCCCGGACTTGGTCACGGCAACCGTTTGGCCCCGGATGGGAAACATCGAACGGTCACGCACCAACTCTCGGGCCCCCAATCCAGCGCAGTTGACCACGGCGTCGCCAGGAAGGGGAGTGCCGTCGTCGAGAGGTCCCAGTTTGCCCAGCGTGATCGTCCCACCGGATGCTTCGAACCGTTCGATCATCCAGCGCAGGTAGAGGGGTGGGTCGATGGCGAAGCCATCCACCACGAGCGCCGCCTCGTAGCCGACCGGCACCGCTTCGGCTGGGGCGCGTTGCACCCAGGGCGTGTCTTCACCCCAGGTCGGCGCCGGGGCCTGTCGGTGCAGATCGACGTAGCGCAGCGGCGCAACGCCGGTCGCATCGACGTCGGCCAACCGGGCAAACACCGTTCGGCTGTGCAACGCCCACCCGGGGACCCGGGTTCGGGGCTCCAGCTGGCTTGGGGCCCAGATGGCGCCGGCCACGACCGAGACGGTGTCGAACGGCAACTCGGCGGCCCAGATGTGGGCGTCGTGGCCGGCATCGCGCAACGCAACGGCCGTCGTGAGACCCGTGACTCCGCAACCGACGACGCTGACCTGCATGGGGGTACGGTAGTCCCCTGCCGTGCTCCCGCGCCCCTAGAGTCGGACGATGCTGCGACCGGTGCCGAGGTCGATGTGAGATCCTTGACAACCCTGTCGCCGGGTCGACGACTGGCGGACGTTCTCAAGGCAGATTTCGCTGCGGCCCGGGGAATCAGAGCCGTCGGGGTCGTGGCGCTGCTGGCCTGGATGGGCTTCCAGTGGGGTTTCGGCAACGACGTCCTCCTTCCGTCGATTGCCGCCACGGGTTTCGATGCCATCGACGATGGCGAGACCTGGACCAGCGGCTTTGCGGCGGCCGCCGTTGCTGGTGTCGCCGGCGGCGGATTCTGGGCGTTGACGCAGACATTGGATGCCATCGTGGTGATGTCGGGGCTCCGTCTGGTTCCCGGGCTCACTCAGCGCCTCTCGACGTATCTCACGCGCAAGGGGGGGGTGACGCCTTACGCCGAGATGACGTGGTCGACCCGATGGGTCATTGCCTACGCAACCGGAGTGTCGGTGTTGTGTCTGGTCGACGTCTTTGCCACCGGCCGGCAAGGTGTTCGCGATCGCTCGGTCATGATCGCGACGTCGGTCGCGTTGTCGGCGGGAACCGTCGGCGTCGTGGTTGGCCTCGCGGCCACGGCGACCATGGTCGCCACCCGTGTTCCCGCCACCGCGTCCGGCGCCGAGGTTTTCTTGCGATGGGCCAAGAACCCTCTCACCTGGGTGGCGATCTTCGCCGTCGTGTTCCTGGTTGGACGACTCATGAACGGCTCCCGTCGGAGACGAGAACGGCGGTGAGTTGGCGCCGGGGGCGTCGGAGGCGTCACGATGGGGGTGACACGGGAGGTTGCACGCGACATGCCAGAGAAACTCGACCCGACCAAGGACAAGCCCCAAGACATCAATGTCTTCGACATCGAGAATGTCGGCGCCCGTCGGCCGCAGGAGTTCTACGACGCCATCAAGGCGAAGTACGCCGAAGAACGCGATCTGAGGCTGGGGTATCGGCCACCGGGCACTGATCTCTACCGGGGCCTCGACGGTGAGTTCGAACACTACGAAGTCGACCCCTACATCGAGGACGTCATCGAACGCGACCCCATCGTGGACGAGGTGGAAGTGCTCTTCATCGGCGGCGGATTCTCGGCGCTGTTGACGTCGGCCCGGCTGCGCGAGCGGGGAGTCGAGAGCATCCGCATCGTCGAACGAGGCGGTGACGTCGGTGGCACCTGGTACTGGAACCGCTACCCGGGTGTGGCCTGTGACGTCGTTGCCTACGACTATCTGCCCCTGCTCGACGAGATGGACTACGTGCCGACCAGGCACTACGCCCAGGGCCCCGAGATCTATGCCCACTGCCAGGCCATCGCGAAGAAATACGATCTCTATGATCTCGCCGTCTTCCAGACCACGGTGACGTCGACCATCTGGAACGACGACGAGCAGAAGTGGCATCTGACGACCGATCGCGGTGATCAGATGAAGGCGAAGTTCGTGGTCTGCGCCAACGGGACGCTGTCGAAACCTCGCCTCGCCGTCATCGATGGCATGGAGACGTTCGAGGGGCACTCGTTCCATACCTCTCGTTGGGACTACGACTTCACCGGCGCCGACCTCGAGAAGCTGGGCGACGTGCGGGTCGGGATCATCGGAACCGGTGCCAGCGCGGTCCAGATCATCCCGAACCTCGGTGCCCGGGCCAAGTCGCTCCACGTGTTCCAGCGCACGCCGTCCTCGATCGACATCAGAGACGATTGGGAGACCGACGCCGAATGGGCGAAGTCACTCGAACCCGGTTGGCAGGCCAAGCGGCGAGCCAAGATCATCGAGAAGCAGCGGGCACAAGCCGAGCGGAGCAAGACCCTGACGGGAGGGATCACCCGGGAGGAGAAGATTCGCCGTCAGGAGAATGCCAACATCGACGCCATGATGCGCATCCACGAACGGATCGATCAGGTGGTCGAAGATCCGACAACCGCCGATGCCCTCAAACCGTGGTACATGATCATGTGCAAGCGCCCGTGCTTTCACAACGATTACCTCCCGACCTACAACCTTCCCAACGTGCATCTGGTCGATACCCATGGTGAGGGCATCACCGAGATCGGTCCGAAGGGTCCGATCTACGATGGCGTCGAGTACGAGGTCGATCTGCTGATCTATGCCACCGGCTTCGAGGTACAGAAGACCGGCATCTACAACCAGATCGTGGGCGAGGGTGGCCTCGATCTCAACGACAAGTACGAGGACGGGATTCGGACCCTGCTCGGAATCCACAGTCAGGGGTATCCGAACATGTTCGTCATGGGCGGGTATCAGGCGTCGTTCCAGTTCAACTTGACCGATTTGCTGCAGGTCCAGGGTGATCACATCGCCAACTGCATTGCTCACGTCCGAGATGGTCAATACGACACGATCGACGTGACGGCCCAAGCCGAGGAATGGTGGGTGCAGGAGGTGATCGAACACCGAGGCAAGACCAATCGAAATCAGGAATGCACGCCGGGGTACTACAACTTCGAAGGCCAGGAGAACCGTCGGCAGGACGGGAACTACAACGGCGGGTTTGCTCGATACGTCGACCACATCCGTGAGTTGGAAGCCGATATGGAGTCGCACTTCGTCTTCACGAAGGGCTGACCTCGAGCCGCAGCGTTCGGCCACTCAAGTAGTCGTCGAGTTGTTCGACGAAGAGCGTGTCATTGCGGGGAGCGAGTCCGGCTCCTGCGCCGGCCACGTGTGACGTCATCGTGATGGCTGGATGGGACCAGAACGGATGGTCCTCGGGAAGCGGTTCGGGGTCGAAGACGTCCAAGATCGCCCATGACAGGATGTCCTGGTCCAGAGCATCCAACAGGTCGGCATCATTGACCACCGCCCCTCGGGAGACGTTCACGAGGACCGCCGTCGACTGCATTGCCGCCAAGAACTGGGCATCGACCATACCCCGTGTCTCATCGTTGAGTGGGCAGGCCAGGATGACTGCATCGGCGGCAGCCAACTCGGCCGGAAGGTCGGCCATGGTGGCCATGCGGTCGGCGAGTTCGTCCTCGACGGGTGTTCGGCGAATGCCCACGATCTCGACTCCGAACGGTCGGGCACGTTTGGCAACCTCGTGACCGATCGACCCGAAGCCGATGATCAGCCATCGCTGGCCACCGATCTCCGGCCACGGTTCCTGCCTCCACTGTTTGGCTCGGTGGCGTTCGATCCGGCCGGCGATTCCGTGGGAATGCGACAGGAGAGCGGACATCACGTACTCGGCTACTCCGATGTTCGGCCCGTCGGAGTTGCTGAGCCGAATGCCGGCCGACTGGACCAGCTTGAAGGGTGGCGCATCGACGCCGGCCAGGAATCCCTGAACCCACTGCACGGTCCCGACCGAGACGATCGACTCGGCCAACGCCAGGAACTCACCCGTGAAGAAGACGTCCATGCTCATCCACGCCGCTTCGGGCCGAGGGTCGGTCACGGGACTGCCATCGGGTCGACGAAGTCCTGAAGATGTCCACAGGAGCAGGTCGATGTCGTGTGGCAATCCCGCGATTCGTTCGGCAATCCGGTCGTGTGCGCCGGCGGGGATCATCACCTGTCGATGTGGCATAGGCCGTGAAGCTAGCGGATCGAGTCGCCGGCAGGTCGCCGACGGTCAACCGCCGAGGATCTTGCGAAGCCAGCGCGGGCCTTCGCTCGCCCCCTCAGTGGTGGCGCACTGGCAGCGATCGCTCTTCGGTACGTCACCGAGCACCTGTTCGACGTGGGCACCGCAGCCGGCCCACGATGGCTTTCGGCAGGTCTTGCATGTTGTTCGTCGGCACATGGAGGCCAGTCTACCGTATGTACGTACATATGTGAGTCGCGCTGCTCCTCCCGTGTCGATCGGGGCCGACGAGCCAGTGGCGCTCGGAACAAAACGGACCTGCAGCAGGTTGAAGCCCCTGAGTCCCGACGCTTGGGGCTCGAAACGAATCATGCCATCGGGGAGTATCCCCACCCACGATGTTGTCGTCACCACGGACGTTTCTCGACAGAGAGCTCGAGCGATCGACCCGGCAACACCGGTCAGCGCAACGCTGACGGGAGAGACCGAAGGCCTTCATCGAAAGGCTTTTCATGCGCCAGTCATTTCATCTCGGAAGGGTTTCCGGTATCGACATCGGTGTTCGCTGGTCGATCTTCCTGATTGCCAGCCTCCTCACCTTCACGTTGAGCGGCACCATTCTGCCGGCGGCTGCTCCTGGACTGGGCAACGCCTTCTACCTGGCCGCTGCATTGGCCACGGCGTTGCTGTTTCTCGGATCGATCGTTGCCCACGAACTCGGTCACTCGGTGATTGCGCAGCGAAACCAGGTCGGCGTGAAGGGCATCACACTGTTCGCTCTCGGAGGTGTGGCCGAGCTCGAAGGCGAGCCCCGCAACGCCGGAGCCGCCGGTCGGATTGCTTTGGCCGGACCTGTTGTGAGCGTTGCCGTTGGCGTCGGATCGCTGGTGGCGGCATGGACCCTGGGGATACTTGGGTTCTCGGTCCTGGCACAAGCTGCTCTGTTGTGGCTGGGCGTCATCAATCTGGGCCTCGCCGCCTTCAACATGCTTCCCGCCCTGCCTCTCGATGGCGGACGAGTCGTCCAGGCCATCCTGTGGCATCGCAGCGGTGATCAGCACCGGGCGACGATCAAGGCGGCCCGGTTGGGACGGGTCATCGGCTGGGCACTCGTCGGCTTCGGCCTCTGGACGTTCGTCGGACCCAACGGGACAATGGGGCTGTGGACGGCATTCATCGGCTGGTTCATCGCGACATCGGCACGAGCTGAGGGGGGTCGAGCAAGGGAAGAGGTGCGTCGCCAGAACTGGGAGCGCTGGATGCGCAGTGGCGTGTTCGGTCAGCCGGCCTCGGCGCCGCCCAGAAGCGACGTCATCGATGTCGATCTCGTCGACCTCGGGGACCCGAGCGTCAAGGATGTCAGGACTTCTTGGAGAAGCGCTTCGAGTACCTGATGGTGACCCCGAGGATGTGGCGGGCAGCCAGGATCGAACCACGGACCGTGCCGCTCACCTTCGACTCGCCTTCTCGCCTCGCCCGCCAGGTCACCGGGACCTCGAGGACGACAGCATCTCGGTTCGCAGACTTGACCATCATTTCCGTTGGCCACCCGTATGTCATCTCTTGCATGTCGAGCACGGAGAAGAGGTCGGTCCGGATGGCTCGGAACGGACCGAGATCGGTGACGGTGACCCCGTACAGCCGATTCATCAACGCCGACGAGAGCCGATTGCCGAAACGCTGATGAGGAGGCATCGCCCCCCGTTCGATCACGCCGAGAACCCGGCTGCCCAGAACCATGTCGGCCTTGCCGGCTCGAATCGGGTCGACGAGCCGGTGGATCTCGCTCGGAAGCGAACTCTGATCGCCGTCGATGTAGACGATCACCTCTGCCCCGCGTTCGATGGCCAAGGCCGAGCCGGTGGCGCAGGCCTGCCCGTAGCCTCGGCGCATCTCCGAAACGACGACTGCCCCCGCGGCTCGGGCTTCTTCTGCGGTTGTATCGACCGAGCCGTTGTCCACCACGACGACCGACGCGACTCCCTGCTGGAGTGTTTCGGTGACAACCAAGCCGATGTTGCCGGCCTCGTTCAGTGCGGGGATCACCACGACGACGTCGAGAACGGGAGGCTCTTCGTTCGACGTGAGTGGATAGGTGACGGAATACTCATCGAGAAATCGCTCCGTGTGCCGGCCACACGGGTGGCCCTGGGACACGCTGCGCCGGAGACGGTCGAGATCGTCGGGCTCGTCGACGTCGTACCAACGGTCGAGGAGACCGACCTGCAAACCCAACTCGTCGGAAACTGCCAGGGTGTCGGACATGACGTGGGGCGTGGACATCTCGACGTCGGTGACCAACCGCGGATGATGCCCCTTGACCCCGATGAGGTAGTAGCCGCCGTCGTCGGTCGGCCCGAGAACAACGTCGACGTCTGATCGATCCAGCCGAGCGAAGGCCTCAACCAGGTAGGCCGCCGGCAAATCCGGGCTGTCGGCGTTGATCGCAACCACCTGTTCGAAGCCCCGGGCCAACGCGGCGGACAGAACGTGGTCGAGGCGCTCACCCAGATCGGCCCCATGCTGTGGTTCGAAGCCCAGATCCGGGGCGATTCCGGCGAAGTAGTGGGCGCCATCAGCAGGAGCGCCGGCGATGAAGCCCAGGAGTCCGCTGACCGTTGCGCATGTCTCCCTCACCAGATCGACCGCGTCCAGGAGGAAGCACTGGCTCAGCTCCGCAGCGTCGTCGGGCGACAGGACAGGCAGAAGCCGCGTCTTCGTCGTTCCAGGAGCCGGCTGTTTCGCCATGATGAGCAACGCCCTGGAGGGCGGGTCCTCGATCATGTTCGGGCCCCCTGGGATGATTCGGGGTCACCGCTGTTTCGGGGGCGCCACAGGTCTTCCTCGGATCGCACCTGGCCGGCTCGGGCCGATCGGCTTCGGTAGACGGCGATTGCTTGACCGACGGTGATACCGACAACGCCGAGAAGCCCGGTGGCGAAGAGCATGCTGTAGAGAAAGATGCCCCAGTCGCCGCTGTTGGCAGCCAGCCAGGCCGAGAACAGGCAGTAGATGCCCAAGGCCGTCTCGGGAAGGATGATCCGATCGAGATCGAGTTGGTAGCGCTTGTGGGTCCATGACCGTCCGGTTGGCTCGGCCGCGCCGATCCCGAATTTCGCGGTGCGCTCGAACTCCGGGTTGGGCTTGGTGAAGATCTCGGCAGCGGCCCGGACCGTGTTGACCATCAGTCCTGATCCCAGGATGGCGACTGCACACATGCGAGGTAGGTCGCGCCACCAATCGCGACGCAGCTGATGCTGGCCGGCAGCGAAGAAGATCATGGGAGCAAAGGCGGAGAGGGCGAAGACGTAACCGATTCCGTAGAGCTCGCTGAGACCGTCGAATCGACTGGTGGCCAGGACGACGAGGGGATAGAGGAGAGCCAGCGAGAACAGCAGGAGGTGGACGCCGTAGGCCGAGAGATGCATCGTGGCCTGGAACTTGGTGGCGACATCGGCGTCGGAACGCCAGACCGATGCCAGCAGCTTTCTCGCGCATTCGAACGAGCCGCGGGCCCAACGGTGTTGCTGGCGCCGGAAGCTGGAGATCTGAGCGGGAAGTTCTCCCGGTACTTCGATGTCCTCCCGGTAGAGCCCCCGCCACCCGGCCAGATGAGCTCGATAGGAGAGGTCGAGATCCTCGGTCAGGGTGTCGTGCGTCCAACC
>ERZ888423.1334-NODE-1334-length-21545-cov-22.943183_pt1 | contig 21545 bp, 13 predicted proteins | sample MGYA00520523_ERZ888423 | MGnify/ENA primary metagenome ERZ888423 (study PRJEB32303, sample SAMEA104408611) | aquatic metagenome | biome: Brackish water; feature: Pelagic; material: water | place: Baltic Sea | collected 2014-06-08T10:24:00 | depth 30,27 m ...
GCATTACTTCTGCCATTAAGTCTGTCGGTTTCCGCTGCAGGCATCGATGCCAGTATCAATGAAGCAATGGCACCCATTACGGATGCCGTTGCAGGATTCATTTTCTATGAGGTGACAATCTTTGGCAGTCAGCTGCCGTTGATTATTCTCTGGCTAATGTTGGCGGCGGTATTTTTTACCTTCTATTTCGACTTTATCAACCTGCGCGGTTTTAAACATGCGTTTCAATTGTTGCGCGGTGATTATGCTAAGCCGGGTGATCGCGGTGAAGTTTCTCATTTTCAGGCGTTGGCTACCGCTGTTTCCGGCACAGTAGGTATCGGGAATATCAGCAGCGTCGCCATTGTGATAAGTATCGGCGGTCCAGGTGCAACCTTCTGGTTAATGATGGCGGGCTTCTTTGGCATGTCGACGAAGTTTGCTGAATGTGTCGCTGGGGTGAAGTACCGGAAGATCAACGCTGACGGTAGTGTCTCTGGTGGTCCGATGTACTATCTGGAAGAGGGTCTGAAGGAGCGCAATCTTGGCTGGCTGGGAAAGCCAATGGCGTATTTTTATGCATGTTCCATCGTGATTGGCTGCCTCGGCATCGGCAATATGTTCCAGTCTAATCAGGCGTTCCAACAATTCGTAGTCGTCACCGGTGGCGCTGACAGTTTTTTTCAGGACAAGGGCTGGTTATTCGGGATAGCTCTGGCCGTTACAGTGGGTTTTGTCATCATAGGAGGGATTAAGAGTATCGCTAGTGTTGTCAGTAAGCTGGTGCCATTCATGGCTCTGATGTATGTAGTCGGCTCTTTGTTGGTGATTGCTCTTAACGCCGAAAAATTGCCTTGGGCTATCACGGCAATTGTCACTGAGGCATTTAATCCGACTGCCATGGGGGGCGGCATGCTGGGCATTATGATCATGGGATTCCAACGCGCCGCATTTTCCAATGAAGCTGGCATCGGCTCGGCGGCGATTGCACACTCTGCGGTGCGTACTAACGAGCCCGCTACAGAAGGGTTTGTCGGCTTAATGGAGCCGTTTATCGATACCGTTGTAATCTGCACACTGACGGCCCTTGTGATTATTACCACGGTATATGAGCCGGGTTTGGCTGACAGCGGGATGCAAGGAATCGAGCTGGCGTCTCGGGCTTTCGGCAGCACGCTGACCTGGTCTACGATACCGCTTTCTTTTATCGCGGTGCTGTTTGCCTTTTCCACTATGTTGTCCTGGTCCTACTACGGATTAAAGGGCTGGACCTATATCTTAGGAGAATCGAAAACAGCCGAGGTTATATTCAAAGTTATTTTTTGTAGTTTTGGAGCCTTAGGTTGCATGATTCAATTGGACGCGGTTTTGAATTTTTCCGATGCCTTGGTTTTTGTAATCGCGTTGCCGAATATTTTGGGCCTGTATATTCTGGCACCCATCATCAAGCGTGAACTGAAGAGCTATCAGGCTAGATTGAAAAGCGGTGAAATTCAGAATCTGCGAAAGAGCAAGAGTCTAGATATCTAGAGGGTATAAGCACTCCGGTAGCGGCATTCACAAGCCGCCGGCTAGCGACAGGTATAGCCCCCATCGATGACCAGCTCAGAGCCGGTCATATACTTAGACTCTTCTGAGGCTAAAAAAAGACAACCGTTGGCAATGTCGAGTGGTTCGCCCATGGTTTTTAAAGGTATCTCCCGCATCAGATTGGCGTGCATCTCTGCGGCAACCTCTGGGGCTAGGCTGCCAATGCCATCGGTGACCATGGGTGTAAGGATATAACCCGGATGTACTGAGTTGACGCGAATGTTGTAGTCCTCCTTCGCGCAGTGCAGGGCGGCTGATTTGGTGAAGATACGCACTCCACCTTTGCTGGCGTTGTAGGCTGCGGTGAGTGCCTCACCGATAATACCTTCGATGGAAGAGATGTTAATGATCGAGCCGCCGTTGACTTTCATGACCGACACGCCTGCGCGAGTACCCATAAATACGGCCTCTAGGTTGACGGCTTGCGTTTTGCGCCAATCGGAAAGGCTGGTGCTTTCTACGGTCCCGGTGATGACAATCCCAGCATTGTTGACGAGAACATCAAGCCGTCCCTTGGCTGCAATAATGTCTTGCATTAAGATATCCCAGTCAGCTTCGTCGGTAACATCCTGACGCCTGGCAGTGGCTTCACCGCCAGCGGCACGAATGGTCGAAGCGACGTTCGCAACGCTGTCGAGGTTGATGTCAGTGAGAAAGACGTGGGCACCTTCTTCGGCAAAGCGAGTCGCCGTGGCAGCTCCAAGACCACTGCCAGCCCCCGTTACCAGTGCTACTTTATTCTCCAGTCTACGATTCATTGCAATCTCCGGTAAATCGGTTAGCGGCGAATACCTAGGTTGCGGCCGAAGCCAGCGGGCACGCCGAGATGTTTGCCTAGGTCAAGTTGCTCTTGAAAGCGCTGTAGTTGCTCTTCGGTAAAACCTGTACCGCGTCGTGTCTCCATGTCTATATACATGGTTAGACACTCGTTCGTAGCGGCAATATAGCCTTCATCAGCATGGTACATAGTGTGGAAATAGTGCAACCGCTTGCTGTCATAATCCACCAGCTGAGTGGTGAAGCGCAGCACGTCATCGGCGACGACCTCGTGGATAAAATCGATATTAGAGCCAAGGGTAAATGTCGAGTAGTTGTTAGTTTGCAGGTGTGTAATGCCGATATCGAGAAAGTCGAAATAGGAATCGGTGGCAATGTGGTCGAATGCCACCAGGTAATAGCCCATGTTCATGTGACCGTTGTAGTCGATCCATTCAGGTTTTACTACTGCAGTACTGGCGAATAACAGTTTGTCTGGCATGGCTGCGGCCTGTTCTTAGATTTTGACACTGGAGCGGGTAGACAGTGTTATAAGAAATCACACATCCCGCCGCACAGTACACACTTGATTGTATCCGGCTTGTCGCACTGGGCCAACGCTTGGGGATATTTTTATTGGTTGTCTGTTTATATATTTAGGTGCCGATGTCGTGACAGTAGAGTCCAACTTCTAGCACCTACAGCGAAGCGGGTCTGAATAAGTAATAATACCGATTGAGACTCTCCCTGTAGCCTTTAGACTAGCTCCTGATCGTGGGTTGCATCCTGCATGTCTGAATGTCACTATCTATATGGCCTGCAGGTGTGATATGTTGAGTGTGGTGAGAGCCGTGGTGGTGTCTATTCAAGATTTTTTGTGCCGGCGAGGAGAAGCTCCGCCGCACTCTTGGGCCAACGCCTATGCTTACCAGCACACACTGCGCCCACTCCTGCTAAATTACGTGCTGAATAGGTTTTTGCGTATGCATAACTTTGGGATTAAATTTCTGACAGTGTTGATGACCATAGTAGTCATCGGTCTTAGCCTTACCGCCTATGCCTCTAAGGCAAAGGCCCAAGAGCCTGTCGAGGGCTTTACCTCACTGTTTATCGGGCATAGTTTCTTTCGGCCGTATGCCGACTTAATGACTGACTACGCACCTGCTGCTGGCATCTCCGGGCACTCTCAGGTTGTTGTGTTCTCTGGTGGAGCAACGGGAGCTCCTGAAGCTCTCTGGAACAACGCGTCCAAGAAGCTCACTATCACCAATGCCCTTGATACTGGAAATGTTGAACTGTTCGGCATGACGTACCACCCTGACTACTCCGGCACTGCTGGATATGTCAACTGGATCACCTATGCGTTAGACAAGAATCCCTCTACACGATTCTTTATCGCTTTGCCTTGGATTCCACAACCATCTAACTACACAGATGAACTCTATTCCGCAATATGGGAAGCGTACAAACCCGGTTGGCATGCATTTATTGACGAACTCAGAGTCCTATTCCCGAATACTGACATCTTCTGCATTCCCTACGGACAATCTGCGGTTGAACTGCGAGGGCACTACACCACTGGTGACCTGCCTGAGATAACCGCGATGCAGGGAGCAAAGGCGACATCAATATTTACAGACAACCTCGGACACCCTGGAACCATCTTAATAGATCAGGGAATCTTAGTATGGTTGCCTGCTATCTACGGTGTTGACCTCACAAACTATTCGTATGGACCAACATACAGTATTGACCTCAAAACCATTGCCCAATCAATCATGGCCGACCACGATCCAGACTATAATGCTGCCTACCTCACGGATAGCGACGGGGATGGTGTGGGAGACGCCATTGATAATTGCCTGCTAATTGCCAACCCTGATCAATTAGATACCGATGAAGATGGTGTTGGCGATCTCTGCACGGCGATCGGCTGCTAAACGGCTCTAGTCTCTTCCCAAGCCCGCTCCCATGGAGCGGGCTTTTTTTTGCCGGAAAATTGAGGTGGCTGATGTCCGCTTTTAGCTACGATGATGTTGGCCATGAAATCTTCAGCTTGCTGATGGACGGCGTAGTGTTGAAAACCAACACCAGTTTAAAGTCCCGACTATCGAATTTTCCAAGTAGGGACTACACTAGTCAGTAGGAATTGCGACTTGTAGCCCATTACACCTAAATGAATGTGGAGAAAATGATGAGTACTTGCCCCTTCGCTAATTTAATTGACCCCGAAACCTATGCCAATGGAATGCCCTATGAAGAACTGAAGCGGATTCGGAATGATGGTCCAGTGCACTATATGGAAGACGATATCAGGGGAGTGCCCTATTGGCTTATTACTGGCCGCGACGAAATCGACTATATCTCGAAAAACCCCAAGATATTTTCCAGTGAGGCCCGCAGTGTCCTTGTAGAAGAATGGACTGAAGAGGAAATGGCGACTATTCATCGCAACATGACAATCAATATGGACCCACCGCGCCATCTGAAGAATCGCCGTAAAGTGCGCACCTCCTTTAGTCCGTCTGCAGTCGATTCATATGAAGGGAGCTTTCGAGCACACGCCAAGCGCATTATCGATGAGGTCGCTAGCCGTGGAGAGTGTGAGTTTGTAGAAGAAGTCGCGGCCGAACTGCCATTGCTGGCTATTCTCGAGCTGTGCGGGATCCCACCTGAAGACCGGAAAGATTTTTTTCAGTGGACGAATACGATGATGTTCAGTGAAGATCCAGACATGTCAGTGGGCGAAGAAGAAGCACAGGTGGCATCCTTACACATCATAGAATACGCGATGAAACTTGCTGCGCAACATCAAGAAAACCCCAAGGACGATATTATCGGTGCACTGCTAACGGACAAAGGAGGAGATAAAGGGCTGACGGAAGATGAATTTGTCTGGTTCTTTCTAATGTTGATCGCTGCGGGAAACGAATCCACACGAACCATCACCAGTCACGGCATGCGGATGTTGATGCAGCATCCAGATCAGCTGCAATATTTAGTCGATAATCCTGAAAAAATTCCTGGTGCATGTGAGGAGATGCTGCGTTACAACACGGCATTTATCCTTATGCGACGCACTGCGTTAGAAGATATTGAGGTAGCGGGTCATGAGATCAAAGCCGGTGATAAGGTGATTATGCACTATCATACGGTCAATCATGATGAGACGGTGTTCGGTGATGATGCAATGGAGTTTGATGTGAGACGTGCGGAGCGAATGCCCGACCTCTATAAGGAGCACCGCGCATTTGGCGTGGGACAACACTTCTGTCTGGGATCTCATCTGGCCCGTTTAGAGCTGCTAATTATTATGCAGGAAATTATCCCGCGGCTTCGTAACCCCAAGTTAGCAGGAGCGATAACGTATACGCGCTCTGCTTTGGTGAATGGCATTAAACGCATGGATATTACGTTTGATCCTGAAGTGAAGACTGCAGGTGCAGAGCGAGAGGTCGCGTAACGAAGCCTATTCAGTGGTGTAAAAATGCCTGTTGAGTGAGGTCTTTGGAGGGTTAGGTTTTCAGAATCACCAGAGCCCGCTTAGACAGAACAGGTTTAACAATAGTCTCTTAGTAAAAAGTCCATTACGTTAGACGGCGTCTGCAATATAGGGAAATATTAAACTCGGCATTGCCGAGTTTAATAGACTTTCAGGTTAGCGTAAGGTTTAAAAGGTGTACTTAATATTGCCTCCTATGATGCGTGGTGTGGGCCGCAGGCGCATCCCACTAACGCCAAAGTTCTCTCCGGTGCCAGTATAGTAGTCTTCTTCAGCGAGGTTCTGTACATAGGCGCTAAAACCCCAGTTCTCCATGTCATAGCCGGCGCGTAGGTTCCACACATCATAGTCTGGGGTCTTGAAGGGATAGTCTCCAAACTGGGCGATGGAATTCCGCGCTATGCCTAAGTTCGGTGATGGCCCGTCAGTTTGTTGATAGGTGAGTGCTTCGATATCACCGTATTGGCCGTCCCTGTGAATGAAGTCTAGTTGTACCCAAGCCTCATTATTGCCAATGGGGAGGCGATATTCTAGGCTCGCGTTGTAGGTCCATTTGGGTGCCTTTGCCAGTTCGAGCCCTTCGAGTTCAACATTGAAGCCGCCCGTAATTTCAGCGACGGTGTCACTGGTAATTTCAGTGTTGATATAGCCGATAGCCGAGGTGAAGGTGATATTTTCAGTGAGTGCAGCCACTAGCTCGACTTCACTGCCCCAGGCATTAGCATCTTCGATATTGATGGTCTGCTCGAAATTGGACGAGAGATCGCCGGGTGTCAGAAACCGGAAGGATTCCATCTGCAGATCTGACCATTCCATATAATACAGTGACGCGTTTAAGCGTACGCGGTTGTCCCACAGTTCGCTTTTGAGGCCCAATTCATAGTTCCACAGCGTCTCTTCATCGAAAGGAAGCACGATAGCCGGACTGCCGTCTACATTGGAGTCGTTGCCCAGCGTGATGCCACCTGCTTTATAGCCCTGTGAGATGGTGCCATACACGTTAATGTCGTCAGTAGCCTGGTAGAGCGCTACGAAACGCGGAGAAATATTATCAAAGCTTTTTTTGCCGTTAGCGGGCGGAGCAGGGGTGTTGACAAAACTTTGGAAGAACTCATATCCGGGCGCAGGATAACCAGGGGACCCTGGAAAACAGCAGGTTGGGTTATAGGGGTTGTTCTGAAGGTTGTTTGTGACTTCATCGTCGGTATAGCGGGCGCCCAACACAAGATCTAACCTGTCGGTGGCATGCCATGTATAGTCGGCAAATATCGCAATACTCTCAAGTTCCCATTTTTTGTTATTCTGAGCCAGGCCCAGGCCTTCCGGGAAGGGTGGCAGCCAACCAACACCATCCAAAGTTGCCGTCGGCTGAGTGGATATGCCCACGAGGTTGTCTTGCTTTTGTTCATCACTGGCGTACAGGAATCCGCCGACAAAATCGTAGCTTTCCTCGGTTATCTGCACACGGAATTCCGTGCTCCACGAGGTGCCCTCGTAAGAATTCTGACGCCGCAGTGTATCGGCTCCACCTGCAAGATCATTGTCGAAGTTACGGTCAAGCGATGCATCGATGATGCCGGTGATGGACTTGAGAACGATATTGTCATTTAAATCGTGGGTAATATTCAGGATCCCCACGGTAGATTCGTTCTTAGTACGTTCCCGGAGATCGTGGCTCAATTCAGAATAATTTCCCTGATACCAAAACCCCGTGCCTGGATTGAGCGCTTCTGTCAGTTCGAAGCTATCGATGGAATCAAGGTCCAGCACACCGGAAGGTACGTTTTCATCGGTGTCTTGGTCATCTTTTGAGTAATAAACCGATCCCAGCACGTTGGTGTCTTCGGATACGCGCCAGTCAAGCTGCAGTCTGCCGTTTAGCGAGGTCTGATCACTGCCGTCCGCGCCGTTCGGTGTAAAGTCGTTTTCCACTGCGGCGGGGCAGGATGCCGCACTGGCACCGGATGCACAGTTATTCGTCACATAGCCTTCGCTGTCGGCATAATACACAACGCCGCGCATTCTAAAGTCATCTGAAAGCGGAACGTTCAGTACGGCGGTTATGCTGCCCTGATCGCCACCGTCTTTATACGTTTCCGCGCCCAGAATAACTTCAGCTTCGAACTCATCTGTGGGCTTTTTGGTTGTCAGGTTAAGCGCCCCGCCTACCGCATTGCGACCGAAGAAGGTACCCTGAGGACCACGCAGTACCTCGACTCTGTCCATGTCCGACAGGTTAGGGTTGGTCACATTGTTCGGTACCGAGGCCACACTAAATTCGTCCAAGTAAACGCCGATGGAGTTAACGAAAGCGTTTTCACCCGTCACTAGGCTGGTGACGCCGCGAATAGAGATCCCCATGCCGCGACTACCTGTCTGACCGTCTTCCGTGAAGCTGACACCGGGGGTGATCGCTAGGTATTCGACAGCATTCTTGATATTGCGTCGCTCCAGGGTGGCGCCTGAAAAGGCCGTCACACTCACAGGGACGTCTTGGAGGCTTTGTTCTCTGCGCTGAGCAGTGACCACGACCTCCTCTAGCATGATGTTCTCTTGGGCAATCGCCGGCGTCACGTTCAGGATCGCGGCGGAAATTAAGCTTAAAGGGAAAAGTAGTTTCGCATTATTGTGCATGACTAGAGTCCTGTTTATGGGTGACCAGACGCGACCCAAATATACCAACAACAATGATATCTCCCTATCGCTTCACGTTGAAACGTGACAAATTGACAAAACGGGTAGAGAGAGTCCCGTAGGATGTTGCTGTTTTAGTATCTGCCGTGGCCGAAAGCGCCGCTTGTGGCAATTAGAACCTATAATGGTCACCCATGCGCAGAGCGGGGTCATACGGCCTTACTTGAATTGACTTCAGCACCTGCAATTTTTACTAATCCGTGTAACCTAGCCGGTCGACATTGAGCGTATATCGAAGAGGAGAGCCGGCCGTGCCACTGCCTGTGTTAGACAATAGAGAGCATATACACACTCGTACCATCGTCATGACGGCGTTTCGACGTGATGACGGATTGTTAGACGTTGAGGGCCACCTCACTGACGTGAAACCGTTTGCTCACCAGATGATGGATAGCTTTCGGGCAGCAGGGGAGCCGGTGCATGACCTGTCGCTGCGGATCAGTCTAGACGACACTTTCGCTGTGGTAGACGTTGAGGCCTGCATGGATCAGGGTGCCCATGATCTTTGTCCCGGTGCCGAACCTAATTTCGCGCGATTGCTGGGCCTGCAGGTCGGGCCAGGATGGAATAAGAAGGTCAAAGCGGCTATGTCGCCAGGCCGCGGTTGTACCCACATCATTGAAATGCTGGCGCAGATGGCGACGGTTGCTATGCAGGCCAGCTGGTCAGCTAAGCTTGGTGAGCCGCTGGATATCCCTGCGCCTGAAGAGCGTAATATACAATCAAGTATGCTTAACGCCTGCTACCCCTATCACGAGAGTAGCCCCTGGATTAAACAGCACTTTCCTAACGCGTATATCCCGCTGTTGGCTGTAGATGAGTAAGCACTATTTGTGCTTGAATTGCTGAAGACGCTAGCGGCTAAATCACGCCTATTAAAAGTCTAATAAAAATGGCTGATAACGGAGAGATGGCTATGCTTTTTAAAAGAAGATTAACGTAGTCAGAAAAATAACGACGTCTAACTTTTTAAGACGAAAAATAAGAAAGGACAAACATACTCATGAATGTGAATTTTTCAGCGACAGTGGTTAGTGCAGTGATGCTGCTATTTTATCAATCTGTCAGTGCTGAACCTGCTAAAACGAGTATCGAAGAGAAGGGAAACATCTATCAGTTTGCTAACCAGTGCTACCTGATTAATGTGTCCGAGAGTGACAGTTATCTTTCTAAAGAAGATAACGGCTATGGCTTTTCTGAAAATACGAATTCTGCGGTTAAGTTCTACATGCGTCCCGCTGCCCTCGGTGTTTACTTGCTCTTTAATCAAAACAAACAGTACCTGATCGCTGAAGGCGAGCACTTGAATTTTGTGAGCAATCTCGAATCAGAAATGACCCTGAATATTCCAGAAAAAAACTATCTAATAACGCTGGCAGAATGGGAGCTACAAGCGGACGAAAATACTAATGGATTCCATTTAAAAAACATAAAAGAGAATACATGGCTAGCGAAAGAAGGTTTGAATAAAAACGTTAGTTTTGCAGTATCCATTAACTTCAAGCCAACAAGCGGCTGTGCCCGTTTTCCTGAATCTGAGTTAGGTGCAGTAGGAGACGTCACGAAAACTCAACATGACAACGGTATGCTTTGGGGCTTTGCTGATGCGCATGAACATAGCGGCGCAAATCATGGCTTTGGCGGGAAAATTTTTCATGGCGCTAGTTTCCATAAGCTTGGCATTGAACACGCCTTAGCGGATTGCGAAAAACACCACGGGGAAAACGGCTCTAAGGATTTAATGAGCGTCACCTATAAGTCAGGTTCTGGAAATGTGGCTCCAGATTCTTTTGGCGCCGACTTGTACAATCATTTGATAAAGGGTGAGCCAGATCACCTTACCGATGGATACCCAAAGCTTAGCGAATGGAACGTTCACGAAGCGCCAACTCACCAGAGCTTATACTACAAATGGATAGAGCGTGCTTACCTAGGCGGTATGCGAGTCATGGTTGAGTACATGGAGTCGACAGAAGTCGTTTGCGAGGCCTATAAAACATTATTGCCCGGAGATAGCGAATCGAAAAGCTGCAATGAAATGGAGCATGTTGACCATCAGCTGATAAAAGTAAGAGAGTTGCAGGATTATGTGGACGCACAATACGGCGGCCCAGGCAAAGGCTGGTTTCGAATTGTGTATTCGCCTGAAGAAGCACGTGAAGTTGTAAGAGCGGGTAAGCTAGCAGTCGTCCTAGGCATAGAAATCGAAAATCCTTTCAATTGCTTTGTTGATGAAAGAGATGAGTTTAAAACGTGTGATGATGCACTGGTGCGTGAACGTTTAAACAGTTATTACGATAAAGGTGTAAGAGCACTCTTCCCTTCGCACAAATTTGTAAACGCTTTTTCAAGTGGCGACGGCAATGCAGGAATCTTAGAACTAGGCGACTACTTGAACACGGGTCAGTGGCGCGATTACGTTTCCTGCGAAGAGGTGCCCGGAAAATATTGGATGAAAGCTCACGGAGAGGGAGAGCAAACAAGTATATTCTCAAAACTTGCAGGTATTCCGGGTATAAAGACACTTAACGAACTCCTTTCTGACAGCAAAGATCCGGCTAAACAAGCACTACCAGTTTACCCAGAGGCAGCATCACATTGCCAAAGAACTGGATTTACGCCACTTGGCATGAGCCTAATTGAAGAGATGATGTCACTCGGCATGATTATTGATTTAGGACATACACCTAAAGCATCACTGAACGATATTATTCCTGTCTTAGTCGACAATAACTACCCCGCGGTGCATACCCACGGCGGCGATCAGACCGCTGTTAATCTCATCAATGGGCTAGCGTCTAGAGGTCTTGGAAGCGCATGCAGAGACGAGGAGGGGGGCTCAGGTTTGCTCGCTAGTTTTAACAGTATTAATGAACAGGTTGATCCCGAAACAGGTTTACCCAGAAAAGGTTTAAGTTACGATTTCAATGGTTTCGCTTCCTACAATAGGCCGCGCTTTGGTGAGCTTTCAAGATGCGTACAAGAACAAGAGGATCCATTGACGTATCCTTTCACCTCTTTCGCTGGTGACATTGTTTTTGAGAAATTACAAACCGGTGAACAGGTATTCGACTTTAACCAATTTGGTTTAGCAAATATTGGCTTATATCCTGACCTGATTGAAGAAGCGAGGCGCGGCGGCGCAAGTGAAGAAAGTATGAATTCATTGTTTAAGACAGCTGAGGCCTATATTCGTATTTGGGAGCGGGCTGAGCGTAGAGGTGCACAGCAGTAAAATTTCAGTGATAGGTCAGCAACGGTATATGAGGGTGTGCAGTGATAAAGGTGTGTGGACCTGCGCTATACAAATGTCTCGTCGTAGAAGCAACCATGAAACCCAAAAGGTACATGGTGCTCAAGTGGAATGACAGCCAGTTCATGTTGCATATTTTTGGCATCTACAATGACAACCTCGCTCTTTTCGCGTGCGTGGTTGTAGACAATGGACACCAGATAACCTTCGTCTTCTGCCGCGTTTTCGCCTATCGGCGTGAAGTTAGGTTCCGACGTGAAGCGACCCTCGCCAAAATCGTGGATTTTTAGTTCCCCAGTTTGGTGGTCGACCTTCTGAAACGCATTAAAGCTATAGGGAGTGCCATTCTCGACAATGGTAGCCAGCCAGGTATAGCGATTTTCGCGTCCCGTGCAACGTGGATTCCAAGCTGGAAATTCCCCGGCAACTGCGCCCTCTATCAGGGTTTTTCTCACATCACCCGTTGCAAGATTTAGGGTGAATCGATTAAACCTAGAGCCATTGGCGAGAAATTGAAAATCGTCGCCGCGTTCCATAAATACATCCGACAGCCCTCCCATAATATCCATGGTGTCGACACAGAGGGCGTCAACAGAGAGTTCATCGCCATTCTCACACGCGTTGCCTAGGTGGAAGCCAAAGAAGCAGTCCAATTCATACTCCCTGACAATCTTGGCCGTTGCCAGCTCGAGCACGATCACCTTGGTATTCTCGCTGTTATCGAATTCGATGGACTCGAAAATACTGCGTAAACCCAGCAGGAACCTAAATGGCGTACGCATAAATGCCGGGCACAGTATGAAGACCGCGTACTTTTCGGTAATCGCAAAATCGTGGCACATGGCGTAGTCGCCAACGCTCTGTGACGTGTTAGCGACCATCTCTCCATTTGAGCCGATCTTGTAAAAGTGCAGTTTGGGTTTCGGTATGCCGAACACGCCGAAGTTGTATAGGTCACCGTTGTGCGGATCGATCCGCGGGTGGGCGCTGAACGGTTGCATAGAGGACAAGCCGCCTTCGTAATCGTACTCACCTACCGTTTCGAGTGTGGCCGGATTCAGTTCCCAGGGCTTGCCTCCCTCCCACAATGCCAGTAGCTTACCCCCATGAAGTATGACGCTGGTGTTTGCCGCGTTACCCGGCGTGCGAAACATGTTTTTTAGCGGGCCACCGGGGATCTGAGTGCCTACGCCGCGATATAGAATTTTCTGCGCAGCGGTCTCGTTGACGTATTTTGGCGTGCGCACATAACGATTCTTGTAGTGTACGCGTCCATCCTTGATGGTTACTGCACTGATCATACCATCACCATCGAACCAGTGACCGTATTGTTGGTCGCCGATCTTGTTACGCCCGGGGCAGTTGAGAAACAGGGTACCCTCCAAACCGGAAGGTATTTCGCCGACGATGCTTTCAGGGTTTATCCAATAAGAGGACTCTTCGAACAGGGTTTCGTAGCCCTGTAGTTCGCAGCCGGGCAGTACCCGAGTTTTGTCTGGAAGATTCTGTTGCAGCGCTATATTCATTGTCCGCCCTCCGATAGTGGCCGTCATCAGTATTACGCATATTGTCTTATCTGGACGACGTTACCGCGTTGCGTTCAGCATCACAAGTCAGTTTATCGCAGAACAAGGTGACAATTGTTTAATGCAAGTGGCCCACTGCGGCCTGTCCCTGAGGGAGGAGAAGATTTTCGCATTTTTTGTGCGTTGCTGATTGCAAAGCTAGTTTTCTTGTCTAGAACGTGTCTTACAGAGTCCGGTAAGTCCAGTTCTCATTTTTAAGCCTTGAGTTTGAGTCAGCCGCCGCAAGCGATCAGCAGGTCAAAAAGATCAAAAAGATCAAAAAATTCGCATCAGACGGGGGAAGGTTTACGTCGGTCCAGCCAATTATCGAAGCGCACTAGTAGTGGTGGCAGAAAAAGTAGATCTAGCAGGAGTGCGACGATAATAATCGGCGTGAGTAACAGCGCAACATTCTGATAATAAAAGGTGTTCGATAAAACAAGGATAAAGGTACCGACGGCCAGCGATAATGTCGTAATGGTGATCGCCGACCCGGCCTTATCAAGCGAGTACTGCACCGCCGCTTCGGGCGACTCGCCTTCACGCCGCGCGACAATATATTTACTCAAAACATGGACGGAATCATCCACTACCAGGCCAATACTGATCGAAAATAACATCAGAATGTACGGACTCAACTCACCCACTAGCAAGCCCCAGATACCAAACACTATGGTGGCAGGGAAAAGATTGGGTATCATACTGAGTAAGCCGTAGCGCACACTTTTCAGACCGACCAGTAATGTGGCTGTGATCAACAGAAAACTGAGGGTGAAGCCTTCCATGAGTTGCAGTGAAATCATTTTATTCAAACGCGCGTACAAGATGCTGTTGTCGCCGTGCATGACGTCATACGCCGGATCCATGTTTAGGGTAATCCAGTCCTCAATCTCTTCACTGAAGTCGAGCAACTGCACATTGGAAAGATTTGAGGTGCCGACGACCATGCGGATGGCGGAATATTCGGAATTAAAAATAGGCTCTAGCTGCGGCTCGATTTCCTGTACAAGCTGATAGCCTACCAAGTAATCGATGATTTGCAAATTGTCTTCCGGCAAAACTTCCCAAGCGGGGTCATTATCGTTCTCGGCCATGTTGCGGTTTTTGAGGAAGCCTGTGTAGCTGGTAACAAAACTGGTTTGCGGCTGTTCTTCGAGCCAAATACTAAACTTTTCAATTTTACGCAGGAATTCAGGTTCGGTAATGCCGTAGTACTTGCCGCTATTGATGCTGTAGACCAGGCTTTGGTCATTGCCAATTTTTTCAGCGAGCGCTGATATGACCGTATGGAAATCTGAATCTTTATCGATGAAGCTGAAGCGGTCAAAGTCCACCTTATTGAGTGGCAGCATCGCAAACGTGACGACAATGAGGAGCAGGCTACCCCAGAACAGCTGTTTGCCATGGTTGGCCACCAACTTTGCGACAAAGTTGATAAAGCCCTTCACGCCCAAGGGCTCAGGTACCTTTTTGACGGGTAACAATAGGATAAGCGCGGGCAACAAGGTAAACGTCACGAGGAAAGCCCACACCACACCCATGGCGACGACATTGCCAAACCCATAGATACCGGGCGATGCACAGTAGTTGAGGCTAAGAAATCCCATCGCCGTCGTCACTGTCGCCAGTGTCACTGGTTGTATATTGACACGCAGGCTTTCGCTTAGGGCTTCGAACTTACTGAGTGATTTGTGCAAACCCTGTAAATACACCGATACAAGATGGATTGAATCGGCCATGGCGATCATAAATACCACCAGCGGCCCCATATTGGATATCTGGTTGAAGGGTACTTGCGCCCAGCCGACGGTGCCGACGGTCAAACCGACCGACATGACAGACACGACGGCGATAGCCAGCGCAAACGACAGTGAGCGTAGACAGAAGTACATCAAGCCGAGGATGGTGAGCATGACGATCGGAAAGAGGTATTTTGCATCCTTAATCTGGGCGTTGTAGCTATCGTATTCAAAGAGAATGCGCCCGAGCACATAAATATTCTGCTCGGGATATTGCTCGCGCAGGGAGTCCCGCAGGTCGATGACCGTTTTCGCAATCCGCAGCTGTGTCGGTTGTTCCTCGGAGGTGGCGTGAAACTTGATCACCGCCAATGCCATATCACCCTCGGGTGATAACATGCTCTGAGTCAGGTCTTTATCCGCCAGGGCTATCTCTCGAATTTTGACCAGATCCTGCGCTGTCAGCTCATCCAGTTCTGGCAGCAGGTAGTCGCGCTCGTGAATATCGGCATCCACTGCATTAAGGCGGCGATTGATAAGAGAGGCCACAGAGACTGCCGACTCCACATCCGTATAGCGGTCGGTGAGATCCTGCATCGCCTGCAGCATATCCCTATTGAACACATCGCCCTCGGGTGACATGAAGGCAAAGAGAACGGATGTGCTAGGAGGGAAGTCTTTGTTGACCTGGGCGACTTCCAATCGATAGGGATCATCTTCACTGAGAATAGAATCATCGCTGCTATCAATTGTCGTTTTCAGCGCGCCCAGCGAGATAGCGCCACCCAACAGGATAGAGAGGGTCGCAAGCAGGTAACGCTGCGACAGGAGGAAATTGATCAAACGTGCCATGGAATTGCCAATAGATCTTAGAGCGTGTTTATACCATATTCCAGGTGAGATTAACCTGCGAAATTTACCTGCCAATCCGCCACACTAAGTTCACACTCCGCCCGCCAGAGTGAACCGCGCGGAGGCCTAAACGGTGGGCTATGCATAAAGCCGGAGTGCAGTAGGATGCCATCCTAGCGATCGGCAGTGAAGTGGGTCCCCAACGCGCTCAAAAACTCGGCTTTACTCAGCAATTTGATTTGTGGTTTTATAGCAGGCTAAGTATTCTGACTGCACTCATTCGCCCCGCTGCGCTATGCAGATGAAGGGCACCAGGAGAGACCGATGAAGTTTTACCGCCTGCTACTGCTTTTGCTCGCTACCAGCCTCTCCGCCACACTCTATGGCGCTGAGCAACCCACCTCAATTGGCGATTTCGCGCTGCTCGATCATCAGGGCAAGTTTCATCAACTGAGCTGGTACGACGACCAGAAGGCAGTAGTGATTTATATACAGGGCAATGGCTGCCCTATCGCGCGCAACGGCGCGCTTACCCTGAGGGCCATCCGCGACGACTTCGCCGGCCAGGGTGTGGAATTTTTCATGCTCAATCCACAACCACAGGACGATCGCGACAGTATTGCCGCTGAGGCTGCGGAGTTTAACTATGACTTTCCCATCCTCCTCGACAAATCCCAGTTGGTGGCAGAATCTCTTGGGGTGGATCGTACCTCAGAAGTGTTTGTGATTGATCCGAAGACATTGCAGGTGCTGTATCACGGTCCTATCGACGACCGCCTTGGCTACGAAGCACAAAAGCCTGAAGCGCAAAACCACTATTTACGCGATGCACTGACAGCGGTATTGTCTGGCACCGCAGTTGCACAAGGTGCGCCGGAAGCACCGGGCTGTTTGATTAGCTTTCCTGCGCGCGACAAGTACCAGAACACCACTATTTCCTACGCCGATGATATCGCCCCCATACTGATGGAAAATTGTGTGTCCTGTCACCATGACGGCGGCATTGCCCCTTGGTCGATGAATGATCACAAGATGGTGCAGGGTTGGTCGCGCATGATGAAAGAGGTATTAATGACTCGCCGGATGCCACCAGGACAAATCGATACGCATGTGGGAAAGTCCATTAAAGACGTCGTCGAAATCACACCGGAAGAGTTACAAATGCTGGTGTATTGGATTGACGCTGGCGCACCCATGGGCGAAGGCGAAAAAGATCCTTTACCCGAACTCACCTTTAGCGATTCCCTGTTCGCGCTTGGCGAACCAGACCTGATATACAATGTTCCGGCGCAGTCTATTCCGGCAACCGGGCTGATCGACTATCGCTACATCCCAGTGGAGCTGAATCTCGATGAAGATGTCTGGATCAAGGCGATTGAATTCGCCCCGGGTGATCGAAAAGTACTGCATCACGTCATCGCCTATCTTCAAAGCCCTGCAGATAAATCAGCAGGTGGCCGGGATGAGGGCGACGGTCGTGATGACAGCATCGGTGGTTTTGCGCCGGGCCGCCAAGCTGACGTTTTTCGCGACGATAGCGGCCGCCTGATACGCAAAGGATCGAATCTGTTACTGCAAATGCACTACACCACTTCGGGGAAAGAGACTGTTGACGAGACAACGGTAGGTATCTACCTTCATGACAAACCACCAAAGTATGTCATGTCTGGCGGTGTCGCCGGACAGCGCAGGTTTATGGTGCCGCCCCATGCGAAGGAGCACGAATTGGAGGGTGAAATGCTTATCGAACGCGATGCTTATCTTTACGGCATGACGCCGCATATGCATTTTCGCGGCAGGTACATGAGTTATAGCGCGGAATACCCGGATGGGACTTCGGAACTGTTGCTCTCAGTACCCAAGTACAATTTCAACTGGCAGTTCAGTTATGACTTGGAGGAGCCCCTGCTGCTGCCGGCAGGCACTCGGCTTGTAGCGCGTGGTGCTATGGATAACTCTGCACAAAACCCGTTCAACCCCAATCCTGAAGTGCCCGTCGTTTTCGGTTTACAAACCAAGCATGAAATGTTTTTCGGCTTTAATACTTTGCGTTATGTGGGTGATACACCGGGGGGCGTCGACATCAACAAGATAGGAAAGGAAGAGTCGGCTTCTGGTTCGTAATTGGCAGACGGTTGTGTGGTGTCACATAACTTAGCACCAAACGTCGCTACTAAGAGCCACGTCTAGCGCTTTTGAGTAAATGCAGAGGCGTTTTACTGCCAGCGTGTCAAACCCCAAAAAATATGCCGCGCAAGACGCAACGCAAATGCTCAACTGTAGAAATGTCGCTTAAAAAATTCTCTTTATTGCCCGAAATGTTCTGACGACGTATAGTTATTCACGTGCACATAATAGTCGAATAAAATCTAGGGATCAGCGCTCATGGTATATCTGCTTAAGCAGGGCCGACTATCAAGATCGATATTGGCATCAATATTCATATTGTTTTTATTGCTAGGGTGCAGCGACGGCAATAATAATTCGACGACTGAGATTTTAAAACCGCAACCCCCTAACCCTGTTGTGGAGGAGGTTACCGTTATCGGAGGCGAATCGACATGCTGTACCATTTTTGGGGGAGCAATCGATCTTAGAGACCAGAATTATATTCCAGGCACCCCTTTTTATTCCGGCCTCGCTCTTGATGCTGCCGAAGTAGGGTATCGAGAAACAGAATATTTTATTTCTGGCACGGCCAACTCCTACGTTTCTACCGAAGAGTTGGGACAGGACGGTGTATGGTCGGTGCAGCAAGCGGATGCTGCAGAGTATCGAACACGCATAGTGGTGAGGCGGCCTATTGATCCTGAGAAATTTAATGGCACAGTGGTAGCGGAGTGGTTCAATGTGTCAGGTGGTTTGGATGCCGCCCCTGATTTTTTGGCGATGCACACGGAATTCGAGCGCGAAGGTTATGTTTGGGTAGGTGTATCTGCACAGTCTGTAGGGGTTGAGGGGGGGGGAGGTGCTTTCGATATCTCCTTAAAGATTGTCGACCCGGTGCGTTATGGGAGTTTGCATCACCCCGGAGACAGCTTTTCCTATTCTATTTTTTCACAGGCAGCCCAGGCGGTGCTAAGGCCACAGGGTATTGATCCGCTCGAGGGACTGAACGTGGAGCGTATATTGGCTGTGGGCCAATCCCAGTCTGCGTTCAGACTGGTAACCTACTTTAATGCCGTCAACCCTACAATTGATCTCTTTGACGGCTTTGTCATTCACAGTCGTGGTGGATCAGCATCCGGTCTCTCGCAAGAGCCGCAGGCGGAAGTGTCTGCGCCTGCAGTGGCTTTTATTCGTACCGACACAGCAGATCCTGTCATTACACTCCAGAGCGAGACCGATGTTTTCCAACTCAATTCTGTCGCTTCAAGGCAGAGCGACTCCCTCAATTTTCGTATTTGGGAGGTGAGTGGCAGTTCTCACTCGGATCTGTACACGACACTGAAGGCACCTCTAGACACCGGTGTTACCCCAGAAATAGCCGATATAATTTCAGAGGCAGAAGTTCGCCCGCCATTCATAACCTGTAGCATTGCTGCCAACGACGGACCGATGCATTTTGTGGCCAAAGCGGCTGTTCACGCACTTGATCGTTGGGTGCGTGATGGCGAGCCAGCGCCATCGGCACCTTTTCTGTCTATCAATGAGGCAAAAAATAGTTTTATTTATGACGCAGTAGGGAATAGTGAAGGTGGGGTTAGAAGCCCTCACGTAGATGCTCCGGTAGCAATACTTCATGGAGAGGGGCAGCCCCGTGGAGACAGTTTCTGCAATCTATTTGGTACTACAGAGCTCTTCGATAGTGCGCAGATGGCCGCTCTATATCCAGACAAACAGGCCTATATCGATGCAATTGATGCGGCGAGTCAGCGAGCAGTATCTAGAGGGGTTCTGCGGCCGAGGGATGCAGAACTTATTAAAGCTCGAGCCCGCACCTCGCCCGCAGCCGTACCCGTACCTTGAAACAGGAGCATAGAAGTATAGAGATTGGCACGTGGCCGATTGATAATAACCCAGCCGAAAATGCGATTCGTCCATTTATGATAGGAAGGAAAGTCTTGCAAAAATCGGAGATAAACTAATCAAAACCGTGGTCTGTCCCCAATTTTCTAGGGTGGTCGTCCCGTGCGTGGGGTCTTTAGGTCGGGGGAGACTTGTTTTCAGGGGAGCGCAGTCTACTCATAAAGTTCTCCGCCAGGCCTTCGTAGAGAGACGTCGGACAGACCAGTCGCGAAGCCTCGAAAGCCAGCATGGAGGCGAGCGCGAGAGGCAGGGTCATGAAGCGCGCATCGGTCATCTCGACCAGAATGACAAATGCGGTAATCGGGCTTTGCACGACTCCGGAAAAATAGCTCACCATGCAGAGGAGGATCACCGCTTGGGGGTCCATGAACTCCAGAAAGGGAGCGGTCAGTTGGCCCAGCGCGGCGCCGGTTGCCAAGCTTGGATCAAAAAGACCTCCGGGGATGCCGCTGAGGAGGGCAATCCAATTCCCCAGAGCAATCGCGCCAAATCCCCAGGTGGGAACCTCGGTTCCTTCCATGAGAATGGCTTGTGCGTGCGGGTATCCACTACCGTAGCTGAATCCATCCGAAACGATCGCGAGCAGCGCCATTGCCGCGCCCAGAGAGGCGGCTGCCAGCAAGGGACGCCGACGATAGAAACGACCATAGGGGCGAGTGGTCAGCAGCAGGCTCTGGGCAAAAAGCCCACCAAGAAAGCCGAAGACCACTCCGAGAACGGGCACGACTAGCCATTCCAGCGGCTGTTCCAGTCGGGTTTCGAGTTTTCCGTAAAACAAATAATCGCCAAAAAGAGCCATGCATACGATACACGCGACCAAGACTGTCCGGACTATGGTGCCTGCATTTTCCTTCTCGAAGGAACGGCCAATTTCTTCGACCGCAAAAACGGCACCGGCGATTGGCGTATTAAATGCCGCGGCGATTCCGGCGGCGCCACCGGCAAGAATCAGCCCTCGTTGCACCAGCCAACCCTGGAAATTTCCCCAGCGATTCGAGAGGTACATGAAGCATGCACCGGCATGAACGGAGGGGCCTTCGCGGCCGATGGTCATTCCGGCAAACAAGCCAATGGCAAGAAGCAGTCCCTTGCCCACAAGAATACGCCAGGAAAGAACATGATCGCGGGCCGGACCGTCCTCGATCTTCAACGCAGCAATGGCCTGCGGGATCCCGGTGCCATCGGTGCCGCGGAAGAAGCGGTCGCGTAGCTGGCAGATAAGAATCATGCCGAAGAAAAGCATGGCCGGCTGAATCCACGGTGAAACCGTTGCGAGCCAATGTGAGAACTGGACACTCCAATCGTCAAGGTATCGGAACAGGGCGGCTACAGCGCCGGTTGCCGATGCGGCGAGAATCAATACAGAGTGTCTGCGGAGCGCACGCCAAGAGAACAGACTCTCCCGCAAACGAGATTTCTTCGGTAATTCCATCAGGCGTGAAGCCATTGACGGCAGCGGTAAATCAGTTCTTGCTTGGAGCTGTCATGGGAGAACGGTGGCTCCTCGCCAGATTTCAGCTCGGGAACGATCTTGTTGACAAGCACCTTACCCAATTCGACACCCCATTGATCAAACGAGTTGATAT
>ERZ888423.1335-NODE-1335-length-21536-cov-44.665053_pt1 | contig 21536 bp, 17 predicted proteins | sample MGYA00520523_ERZ888423 | MGnify/ENA primary metagenome ERZ888423 (study PRJEB32303, sample SAMEA104408611) | aquatic metagenome | biome: Brackish water; feature: Pelagic; material: water | place: Baltic Sea | collected 2014-06-08T10:24:00 | depth 30,27 m ...
CGGAAAGCTCCGTCGAGTTCATCCGTCGGGACCGTGACGAGCGGGCAGGCGAGTGCTGACCGGCACGCCGCGGCTCTACGTGGCGGAGTCCGCCGCCGCCTACGCGAAGCGGCCGCGGGTCGTCGCCGATGCTTCGGTGGTGGTCGCGCTGCTGTTCGATGAACAAGACCGCGACAAGGCCCTCATACGATTGCAAGGGCGCGTCGTCGCGGCGCCGCACCTGCTCGACCTCGAGTTCGCCAATGCCGCTTTGAAGAAGATGCGCCGGGAGCGACTCGATACGATGCGGGTAGCCGAAGCGCTGCAGATGCTCGACGAGATCGTCGCCGACCGCCACGCCGTCCCGGCCGCCGCCGCGCTCGAACTCGCCCAGCGCTACGGGCTCACGCCCTACGACGCCGCCTACCTCTGGCTCGCCGAACGGCTCGAGGCCCCGCTCGTCACCTTCGATGCCCGATTGGGCGAAGCGGCCCGACGGCACCTCGAGGGTGCGCCGGACGGCAGCTGACGACCACGACCGGTCGCCAAACCCTCACGTCACCTTCAGCCGGGGGGTGTCGCGCGGACGGTCATCCGGCCTCGCGGCCAACTCCTCGCCGAGGATGCGTACGGCATCCCAGACATCGACGAACCGCAGATAGAGCGGCGTGAAGCCGAAGCGCAGCAGGTCCGGCGCCCGGAAATCGCCGACCACGCCGCGCGCGATCAGGCGCTGCATCAACGGATAGCCGTCGGCATGGGCGAACGACACGTGGCTGCCGCGGCGCGCCGGATCCCGTGGCGAGGCGAGCGACAAGGCCTCCGCCCCCGGCAGCGCCTCGACCAGCTCGATGAAGAGCGACGACAACTGCACCGACTTACGACGGACTGCCGCCATATCGAGCCCGTCGAAGGCCTCCAGCGCACCGTCCAGCGCGGCGAAGGCGAGCACCGGTGGCGTACCGCAGCGATGGCGGTCCACTCCGGGCGCCGGGACATAGTCGTCCTGGAACTCGAACGGTCGCGCATCGCCGAGCCAGCCCGAGAGCACGGGCATCAAGCCGTCCTGCAATTCGCGGCGGACATACAGGAAGGCCGGCGCGCCCGGACCGCCATTCAAATATTTGTAGGTGCAGCCGATCGCGAAGTCCGCTTCTGTGCCACGCAGGTCCACCGGTACGGCGCCGACGGAGTGCGACAGGTCCCAGAGGACCCGTGCGCCCTTCGCGTGCGCGCGGGCCGACACCGCCGCGAGGTCGTACATCTCAGCGGTGCGGTAGTGGACATGCGTGAGCACGACGAGGAACGTGTCGGTGCCGATCGCCTCGTAGATCCGCTCGCGCGGCACCGCGAGGACCTCGATCTGCGGCAGGAGCTTCGCGAGACCCTGCAAGATGTGGAGATCCGTCGGGAAGTTGCCCGCCTCGGTGACGATCTTTGTCCGGGCGCCCCGCGAAAGGCTTGCGGCCGCGGCGATCTTGAAGAGGTCTACCGAAGTGGAATCGCAGACGAGCGTCTCGCCGGGCGCCGCGCCGATCAAGCGCCCGACGCGCTCGCCGAGCGTCGCCGGGTAGTCGATCCAACCATGGACATTCCAGCTGCGGATGAGATCGACGCCCCACTGCGCGCCCACCGCCCGCGCGACGCTGCGCTCCGCGCCGACGGTCAACGCGCCGAGCGAATTGCCATCTAGATAGATCAGGCCCTCCGGGAGGCGGAACGCCTCGCGACGCGACGCCAACGGATCGTGACGGTCGAGTTCGAGACACTGCTCGCGGGTGGGCGGCGCCATCAGGCGAGTTCCCGCAGGATGGCGCGCACCGGCGTCGCCTCGACGCCTGCGATCGGCAACGGCAAGGCGATCAGTTCGTAGCGCCCCTCCGGAATGCCGTCGAGCACGACGCCCTCGAGGATGGCCATGCCCGCACGGTGGCAGGCTTGGTGCGAGCGCAGCAGCTTGCAGTGCTCCGGATCGACGGACGGCGCATCGGTCGCGATCAGGCGACAACCGCGGGCCGCGAGCGCGTCGATGAGTGCGGGATCGAGCGCCCGGAAGCCCGTGGGCCATCGCCCCCAGTCCGGCCGCACCAAGGTGCGCAGCAGCACGCGTTCGACCCTCGCCGGCAGACGATCGAGCACCGCCGCGGCGGGCACGACGCCCTCGCCGTCGACCTGATCGGGACCGCTGACATCGCGCAGCTCGCACTCGCCGATGAATGCGGCCAGCGGGAGCGCCGCGAGCTCAGGCGCGTCGTCGCGGACATGGCGCGAGCATTCGGCATGCGTACCCGACTGCGTGGAGAGCTCGAGCCGATGCAGGTTGACGGTGGACCCGGCGGCGACCGAGGCGGTGACCGCGCAGGTGAAACGCACATCGCCGGGCCAGACCGGCAGCTCGGGCTGCAGCGTCTGCGAGAGGTCCCAGATCCGGCGTTCGCTCATGTCGATGTCCTCATGTCGATGTCCTCATCTAGATGTCATCAGGCGCCGTGACGAACCTCAACGCCCCCGCTCCAGAGGCGGCGCCCCACCACTGACGATCTCGCGCAGCACGAAACTCGACTCGACACGGGCGACGCCAGGGAGCTTCGTGAGCACCGAACTGTGCACACGCTCGATGTCGGCGGCGTCGCGGGCGAGCACGCGCAGGATGTAATCGGCCTCGCCGGTGGTGAGGAAGCACTCGGTGATCTCGGGGACGGCGCTCACCGCGCGCTCGAAGGCGCGCAGTTCGCGGTCGGCCTGGGATTTGAGGGTGATGCGCACCATCACGCTCATGCCCCAACCGAGTTTGGCCAGCGAGAGCTTCGCGGTATAGCGTTCGATGTAGCCCTGCTCCTCGAGGCGCCGGACGCGGCGCAGGCAGGCGGACTCCGACAAGCCCACGCGCGCGGCGAGATCGGCATTGGCGATACGGCCATCGAACCGGAGCTCGTTGAGGATCCGCAGGTCGAGCTTATCGGGCTTCTCTGACGACAGATTCATGCGTGTAACCATCATTCAATCGCAGGATATTGTGGATTCAAGCATCCTACACCTGCTATCTGCAAGTCCCTGCGAACCGGCTTGACGCATCCTGATGGCATGAAAATCGGCGTACCCAAAGAGATCAAGGTGCACGAGTACCGCGTGGGGCTCGTCCCCGGCTCGGTCCGTGAGCTCGTCCACTCCGGCCACGAGGTGCTCGTCGAGACGGGTGCCGGCCTCGGCATCGGTTGCCCCGATGACGAATACCGCGCTGCCGGTGCGCAGATCCTGCCGACGGCCGCTGCCGTGTTCGCAGCCGCCGACATGATCGTGAAGGTGAAAGAGCCGCAGTTGCCCGAGTGCGCGATGCTGCGCCCGGGGCAGGTGCTCTTCACCTATCTGCATCTCGCCGCCGACAAGCCGCAGGCCGAAGCGCTCATGAAGTCGGGCGCGCACGCGGTGGCCTATGAAACCGTGGTCGGCCGCGACGGCAGCCTGCCGCTGCTGACGCCGATGAGCGAAGTCGCCGGACGCATGTCGGCGCAGGTCGCGGCAAGCCTGCTGCAGAAGAACGCCGGCGGCGCCGGCATCCTGATGGGCGGCGTACCGGGCACCCCGCCCGCGCGCGTGCTCGTCATCGGCGGCGGTGTCTCCGGCGCGGCGGCCGCGGAGATCGCGCACGGCATGCGCGCCGCCGTCACCATCCTCGACAAATCGCTGCCGCGGCTGCGCGAACTCGATGCCCGCTTCGGCGGCCAAGTGCGCATGATCGCTTCCTCGACCGACGCGCTCGAGCGCGAGGTCGCCGCAGCCGATGTCGTCATCGGTGCCGTGCTGATCCCCGGCGCCGCGGCGCCGAAGCTCGTCAGCGACAAGATGGTCGCCTCGATGCGCCCCGGCTCGGTGCTGATCGACATCGCCATCGACCAGGGCGGCTGCTTCGCGACGAGCCGTCCGACCACGCACAGCGATCCGACCTATGTGGTGCATGGCGTGACGCACTACTGCGTGACCAACATGCCGGGCGCCGTGCCGCGCACCTCCGCGTTCGCGCTCAACGCCGCGACGCTGCCCTATGTGAAGTCGCTCGCCGACCGCGGCCTGCAGGCGGCGCTCGCCGCGGACGCGGGTCTCGCGGAAGGCCTCAATGTGAGCGCGGGCAAGATCACCTCGAAGGCGGTGGCGGAAGCGCTGGGGCTTTGAGCCTCAGATACCGGTGATCAGAAGGTCAAGAGCGGCGATCACCGCATCACGGTAGTGCGGTACCTCGGCGACCTTCATCCCGAGCTGCTGTCGCGGTATGCCGGCGAGCTGCGGGGTCACCATCGTGTAACGCGTGCCTTCGATCTCCATGATCGGCATCAGCGTGCCGATGACACGCTCTTTGAGCGCGGCGGTGGGCCGCAACGGCACGACGACGCACGTCTCGAGGCCCGACATCAGGTCGCTCTGCACATCGAGCAGCAAAGGGAACACGCCTTGGGTGGCGGGGTTCGGGTTGCGGTGGACATCGAACTGCGGCATCAGAAGCTTCTCAGTCCATCGCTGAAGACGCCTCGGGACTCGACCTCTTCGTTGTAGGCATCGATAGCGGCGCGGTTCTTGCGCAACCAGTCTTCACGCTGTTGCTGACGGAGCGCCTCGACCAACGCGCACTCCAGGGTCGCAGACAGGTTGATCTCCAGCGCGCGGGCCCGCGCGAGCAGATCGGCGTTGATGCTCAGGTTGGTGGCGCGCTTCGGTGCGTCCACATCGTGGGTCTGGGTCATATTCTTCGGCCTCATATACGCATCATATATGCGCATTGCTATGCGCATCAACGAGAGAGACTGCGGAGCGATGTTGGCGCCTAGCGCACGGGATACCAAGGTATAAAACTTATTAAAATCAGAGTTTTGTAGATTGCCTCGCTAACGCTGCTGCGTTAGGATGTACGCGTACATCCATACAAGCTTAGGCGCTCCATCCATGACCCGCACCCGACTCTTCAAGAACGGCAACTCACAAGCCGTGCGTATCCCGGCGGAGCTCGCCTACAGCACCTGGGACATGGAACTCATCATCGAGCGACAAGGCGATGTGTTGGTGATCCGGCCCGCCCAACGCCGCATCGGCGACGTGCTCGGCAAGTTGGCGCGATTCTCACCGGACTTCATGCGCGAAGGCCGTGGTCAGAATATCGAGGGCGAGCGCGACTCCCTATGAAGCCGCGCTTCATGCTCGACACCAACATCTGCATCTACCTGATGAAGCATCAGCCGCCTCAGGTGCGGGCCCGGTTCGCTGAGTGCTTCGTCGGTGACGTGGTGATCTCCGCCATCACGCTCGCGGAGCTCGAATTCGGTGTCGCATGCTCCGGCGACGCTGCCGTGCACAACCAGGCGGCGCTCGACAGCCTGCTCGAGGACATCCCGGTGGCGCCCTTCGATCGTTCCGCCGCGCGGTCCTACGGTCCCTTACGGGCCGCTGACCGTGAGCGCAGCACGGATGCGTTAGACAAGCTCATCGCGTCACATGCGGTATCTCTGAGCGCGACGCTGGTGACCAACAACGAAGCCGACTTCCGCAGCTTCAGCGGCCTCGTCGTCGAGAACTGGGTGACGGGATGAGCGCTGCAGCCGGCGACCCGGCCGATCATCGCACCGATGATGCGATGAGCTCCGGCAACCCGCTCTCGCGGCGAACCTGTCGCGCGAGTGCGATGCGCAGCTCGTCGAGGTCACCGAGCCAGCTCAAGCGCTGCTTGGCACGCGTCACACCGGTGTAGACGAGCTCGCGGGTCTGGATGGGTGAGTCGCGGCCGGCGAGCACCAACGCGACATGGTCGAACTGCGACCCTTGCGATTTGTGCACCGTCATCGCGAGCGCGCCTTCATGCGGCGGCAGACGCGACAGCGCGACCGCGCGCACCGCGCCCAGCGTCTCCTGCGGGAACACCGCGGCGGCGCCGTCGGCGAGCGGGAGCACGATGCCGACATCGCCGTTCATCAAGCCGATGTCGTAGGCGTTCTCGGTGATGAGGATCGGCCGGCCGACCCAATGACCCTCGCCGAGATCGATGCTGCGCCGGTGCGCGCGATCGCCGCGACCGACATCGATGGCGTCGCGGATGCGCTTCGCGAGCGCCTGCTCCAACTGCTGCACGCCGAGCGGACCACGCCGATGCACGGCGAGCACACGATAACGATCGAATACGGCGAGCAGCTCGCGCTGCCACTGCGGGTCGTCGACTTGCGGCCCATCAGCCAGCGCGGCGATCAGCGTCGCGGCGTAGCCCTCGAGATAGGGGGCTGCAAGCCGCGTGAGCTGCTGCGCCGTGGGCTTGGCGACGCGGTCACTGCGGTCGGGCGCAGCCAAGCGTTCGATGCGCCAGTCGGGCTCGGTCTCTTGGCTCGCGTGGCGCGCGCCGCTGAACACCTCGATCGCCAGCGCGTGGGCGGCTGCAGGGTCATCCCGCGGGATGTCCGGATGCTGCGTCGCATAACTTTGCAGACAGGCAGCGATGAGCGCGATGTCAGGCGCGCTCTCAAAACGGCGCGAGCGCGTGAAGGTCTGGGTGTTCGCCGCGAGCGGCGCGCGATGCGCCGCGGCGGTGGTCGAGCCGGACGTCTCACGGGAGGCAGGCGGCACCAGATCGGCGAGCACGCAGCCCGCCTCGACGCTCGCGAGCTGGTCGCGGTCACCGAGCAGCACCAACCGTGCGTCCGGGTGCACGGCCTCGAGCAGGCGGCGCATCATCGTGAGATCGACCATCGACACTTCATCGACGATGACGAGCTGCGCGGGGATCGGGTTGGCGACGGTGTGCCGGACGGTGCCGTTGGGACGCACGCCGACGAGCCGGTGCAGCGTGGTGGCGGGTAGCGACTGCAACCGCGCACGGACTTCATCCGATATCTTCAGCACCGGCTGTGCCGTCGCATCGATGGCCTCGCGGATGGCCTCGCGCATGCGCGCCGCGGCTTTGCCGGTCGGCGCCGCAAGCGCGACCGAGAGCGTACGGCCCTCCATCAAGGCCGCGAGCAGGCGCGTCACCGAGAAGGTCTTGCCGGTACCGGGCCCGCCGACGATCAGCGCGAGACGCTGCGTCGCCGCAAGACGCACGGCTCGCGCAGCCTCGCCATCCGGCCCATCAGTGCCCGCGCCGCTCGGGAACAGCCGTGCGAGCGTCGCATCGAGATCGCTGATGCGCGCGACCTCGGGCACCTCACAAGCGGCACGCGCCATGAGCGCGGTCGCGACACGCTGCTGCTCGACATACATACGCCGCGTCAGGAGCAGCGGAGCATCCGACGCACTGCGCCGCGGCTGCGCGACGAACGGCTTCAGCGCCTCATCCGGGCCACCGACCATCGGCGAGGCAAGCGTATGGCGGGCCCAAGCGTCGGGATCGGACGGCCAGGGCAATGTCTCGTCGGTCTCGATGACGATGTGTTGGCGCAGCGTACGAAGATCCACACCGGGGTGACTGACGCGCGGCGCGCGCGCCGCGAACGCAAGACCCAACATGCGCTCGACATCGTCCTCGCCGAAGCGCGGCGCGGTGAGTGCGATCGCATGCACATCGGAGGCATCGAGCACGCCCGCCTTCAGGAAGGGCTGCGCGCGGTCAAGAAGCGCTGCGGCGGCGGCGGTGGTCATACGCCCTCCCCGCCGAGCGCGGCGCCCAGCGCATCGTCCACCGCTTCGATGGTCTCGCGGCGCCAGCGGTGTGCGAACACACCGAGGCAGCGCCCGGTCTCGGGGCAACGCGGCGTGTCGGCGCCGGCCAAGCCGCGCATGAACAGATAAAGATAGCCGCCCATATGCCGGTCGTAGTCGTAGCGGCCCCGCATGCGCAGTTGCAGATGACGGTGCAACGCGACGGTGTAGAGCAGCGCCTGCAGCGGATAACCGGTGGTCGCCATCTTCCATGCGAGCCACGGGCCGGTGAAATGCCCCGGCGTCGAAGTCTCGATGACATTGGTCTTGTAGTCGACGACGAACCAACGCGGATCCGTCTCGCCGGCGGCACGCTGCGCCGCATCCGGGTGCGCCCGAAACACGAGATCGATGGAGCCGGTCAGGACACCGGCGATCTCCTCAAAGATCTGTACGCCCCCGATCTGCGCGCGGTCGAGGTGGTAGGTCAACCAGGCGCGCACCGGGGCGATCTCCTGCGGCAGCGCGCGTGCGTCATCGAGCGCCCTCGCGAGTGCGGCACAGATGCGCGTCGGGTCGATGACGATCGGACGGGTGCGCATATAGCGCGCGCCCGCACCGAGCCGCAGGTTGAAATCGAGCTCGTCGAGCCGGTCGCGCGCCTCGAGATGCGCCAGCGTGAAGCCCGCCGGCAGTGCACCGCGGAGCGGGTCAGCGAGCGTTCCACCCTGATGATCGAGCGGCGTCGCGAGGAGGTTGGGCAACTTCTCGATGAACTCATCGACGATGAGCGGTGCGGTGGCGAGCCCGTTGCGTTCGGCGCAAACGCCGACGAGGTCGCGCAGCGCACGGCCGTCTTTGCCTTGTGCGGTGGGGAAATCGAGCGATTCAAAGACTTCGTGGACAAAAGTGCCGTAGACCGTACCGCCACCGCGCTTGAGCCGATCGCGATCATCGCGCGGCATGGGAATCTCGATCAGCGCCGGCATCGCAGCCGGTGCGACGACGCTCGGCCGCTCGTCACGACCCGCGCGCAGTTCGTCCCGCTCGAGTTCGCCTTCGGTGGTGGCGTTGCCCTCGACACCATCAAGCGTCGCGACAGCGCTGCGGGCCGCGAGGCCCGAGTAACTGGTGACCCGCCACTCGCCGCGCAGCGATGGGCGGCTCGTGGGCCACGGGGCGGGGTGCGGCGGGGTCATCGGCGCGGCGCTCGGCGGACGCCACGCAAGGGGTCGCGGTAGGGTCTCGACGGCGGACCATATGGCCGTTCCGGCGCTGCGTGCCGTCAGATCCTCGAGACGCACGCGGGCTTTCGGCCATTCGGCTGCGTCGTCGTCAAGTTTCGGCAAATCGGCATCGTCAAGACCGTTCGTGGTCGACGCACGTAACAGCAGCCGTCCCATCGCAGTGGCGGCGGTCTTTCCGTTCTTGCCGATCGGCCCGTACCACGCGACATTGCGGTGTTCGGCGCGGGTCAGTGCCACATAGAGCTTGCGCAGATCCTCGCGTCGGGCCTCCTGATGCGCTGCGTTGATCGCATCCTGTCGCGCCGGTGAGGTCGTCGGCGACAGGTCGATGCGGGTCTTACCCTCGGTGCGCAGCAGGATCGGTCCCTTGTTGTTGCCGTTCGCGGCTGCCCGGGCGTCCCAAGTGAACGGCAGCAGCACATGCCCGTACTGCAAACCCTTGCTGGCATGGACGGTCTCGATGCGCACCGCCTGCGCATCGCTCTCAAGACGCTGCGCCCGCGCCTGGTCGGCGACCTCGGCTTCGGTGCGCATCCATGCCGCCAGCACAGCGGGCCCCGCGCGGGTCGCACGCTCTTCGGCATGCACCAACTCGAAGAGATGCCGCAGGTCCGTGGCGTGGCGCTCGCCGTCCGGCATCGCGAGCACGCGGGGCAGTACGCCGAGGTCCAACATCTCGCGGTCGAAGACCCGCGCGAACCCCCAGCGTGGCCAGCGTGCCGCGGCCTCGTGTAGACGCGCAGTCCACATCTGCCACGGTTGACCGCCCTGATCGGCGGACGCCAGCGCCCACGCCAGCGCATCTGCGGTCCAGCCGAAGAGCGGCGTCACCACCGCCGCGCGCGATTCGCGGTCCCGACCACCCGCCGCGACGGCATCGAGCCAGAGGGCGAGCCAACGCGCCGCTTCCGTGGCGAACACCGTGTTGCGGGTCGCCGCAACGGCGGGCACGCCGACCTCGCGCAACGCGCGTTGCACGGCGGCAGCCTGCGCGTGACTGTTGACGAGCACGGCGAGACCACTCGCCTGATCGACCCGCGCGGCGGCGCCATCAGCGGACGGTGACAGCGATGCCACCGCCTCCGCCGCAGCCAACCGCGCAAGTTCGGCTGGACGCTTGCTGCCGATCGGCTGGCCTTCTGAACCCTTGAACGCGCGTCCATCGACCCATCGGATTTCGAGACCGGGCCAGACAGCGCCCTCGCCGGCGACGCGCTTCTTGTCGTCGGAGGGCGTTACGGCGACATAGTCGAAGCCCGGGTCGCCGAAGGCACCAGAGTCTGCACGCCACAGCGTGTTCAATGCGTCGAGCACGCTTTGGTCGGAGCGATAGTTGACGCTCATCGTGCGACAGTGCGGCGGCGCCACCTCTTTCGCTGCAGCCGTATAGACATGCACATCGGCACCGCGGAAAGCGTAGATCGCCTGCTTCGGATCGCCGATGAGGATCAGACGCTTTTGACCCAGGAACGCCGCCTTCAGCACAGACCACTGCGAGGCGTCGGTGTCCTGGAACTCATCGACGAGCACGGCGTCGTAGCGTTCGCGGATGCGCTGCGCGACCGGACTCGCCGCCCCGCCTTCAGCCTCTACCTTTTCGGCGAGGCGCGACAGCATCGCGTCGAAGGTGAGCACGCGGCGGCGTTGGATCTCCGCTTCGAAGCGTGGGCGCACTGTGACCGCGAAGTCCGCGAGCGGCGCGAACCCGCGCCAGAACGCGATCGCCTGCTCGATGAAGGTGTCGAGTGCCTGGATCAGCGGCCAAAAAGCTTGCCGCTGGAGTTCGTCCTTGTCGCCGCCTTTGGGCAGCTTGCCCTCGAATGCGGACTGCAGGGCCGCCGCGCGCAAGTGCTTGAGCGCAGTCTCAGTGGTGTCTTCCGGCGGCAGAATCGCGCCCTCCGCGATCCACGCGCAGACCTTGTCGAGACGACCCGGGAGATGATTGCCGTTTTTGAATCGCGGGGACATCGCGGCCAGGGCCTGCAGCTTCTCCCGGTTCGCCGCGTCCGCAAACATCGCTTGCATCGGTGCGCACACGGCCCGGAACGCCTGCACGCTCGCGCGTGTCGCTGCGCCCGCATCATCGCTATGCGCTGGCACGATCTCCGGCGCCACCGCACCGCACATCACGCGGGCGACGCGCAGCAGTTCGTCGCGCGTATATCCGACGGCCTGATAGAGCGCGACTTCGTCGATATCGGCACTGTGGAAGAAGCGCGCGAGTTCGTCGTCGACGATCTCTTCGAGGATCTCCGTCGGGTCGGAGAGCAGCTCGAGATCAGCGTCCTGCCCTGACTCGAACGCGAGCTCGGACAGCATGCGCTGCGAGAAACCATGGATGGTCGAGACGGCCGCGAGGTCAAAATCGCGCAGCGCGATGCGCAGATGGGCCGTCATCTGCTCGCGGCTCGGCTGCGCGAGACCGAGCAGGTGCTCGACGAACGCATCGTCGCGGTCGGCCGACCCGCGCTCGAGGGCGACGAGCGCGCTCGACAGGCGCTTGCGCACACGGTCGCGCAGTTCAGCCGTGGCGGCGTTGGTGAAGGTGATGGCGAGGATGCGCTCGATGCGCAGGCCGTATTCGGCGACCAGCCGCAGCACCAGCCCCGCGATCTGGTAGGTCTTGCCGGTTCCGGCGCTGGCCTCGAGCAGCCATGCGGCGCCTTCGGGCAACGGTTCCGATGCGTTCCAGGGGGCGAAACTCATCGCTTCTTCCCATTCTTCACTGTGGCGGCGAGCAGCGGGTTCCAGACCGTCTGCGCTAGCGCGACGAGTTCGTCAGCACGCGCCTCAAGGTCTGCTTCGGTCCAGCCACCGAAGAGCGCGCGCACCGCGTCGTCCTTCATCGCCGTATCGGCGCCGTCATCTTCGAACCACGCGTCGAGGGTCTCCCGCAGGAGGGACTGCGGCGACAGGTCGGGGTCCTTGTGGGCGAGGTCGGCCAACGCCCAGCTGAAACACGGCACGAGCGGCACGGGCTGGCGTCGGATACGCCACCAGACGGCGACGCAGGCTTCGATCAAGTGCAGCGCCGCTTCCGGGTCCGGCGCGTTGAACACCGGTCTACCCTTGCGAGCGACCACATGCGCAGCGACGACGGGCGCGCCGGTGGCCCGTGCGACCAGCATCGCGAGCCAGGCCTCAAGCTTCAACTTGTCCTTCGGCTCGCTGCTCGCGCTCACCCACACATGCTGCTGCGTACCGCCCACCTCTTCCCGAACATCGGGGACAACGGCGGTCACCGTGAGCGGCGTGTGACCGGGCACGGTGATCATGCAGACATAAGGCGCTGCGTCGATCGTGGCACCCGGGATCTCGCGCGCCTTGTCGACGATATCGCGAGCCCTCGCAAGCTCGTCCGCCAATACCGCTTCGCCACCTGCCTCGAAGGGGATGACGCCCTCGCCCTGCTGGCGCGTGAGCAGCAGCCGCACATCGACATCGACGCCCGCGTCGTCGTCCGTGACGAGGTCGATCAATGCATCGCGGAGCTTCCAGGCCTGAAGCGAATCGAGCTCGATCGGTTCGCGGTCTTCGATCGCTGAGGCCTTATCCCACATCGAGATGCCGAGCGTCTGCTCGAGGAAAGCCTTCGGGGCGTTCTCGAGCGCACGGGCGAGTTCGCGCGCGGTGATCGTGGTGGGTGGCTCGGTTTCGGGCGGCCACTCAGCATCTGCGGGGGTCGCCGCGAGGCCGGCAAGTTTGGGGTCGCCTTGGCGCGCGAGCGCAGCCTCGGCCCAGGTCGCATCGTAAGGCCGGCGGGACGCATCCTCGAAGGCCTTGAGGCTCCAGGGCTGCAGCGGATGACCACGCAACAGGTCGCGGGACTTCTCGATGCCGAGGGCCTGCGCGAGCAGGTCGGCGAGTTCCTCGACGACGACCGAGAGCGGGACTTCCTCGCCGCGCGCAGCCTCGAAGCCACGACCATATATCAGGAGCGCGTCGCGGGCGCAGAGCAGCGATTCGAGGAACAGGTGCCGGTCGAGGCTGCGGCGGTCGTGTTCCTGCGGCTTCGCGGTGGCGAAGGGGTCCCAGGCCGCGGGCCGCGACGGCCGCGGGAAGCTGTCGTCGTCCATGCCGATCATCGCGACGACGCGGAACGGCACGGAGCGCATCGGCTCCATCGCGCAGACGGTGACGGCACCGGTGTTGGGGCGATCACCGCCACGCGGCAGCGTGAAGGCCTCGCGCAGCATCACGGCGATGCTGGTGGGATCGAACTCGAGCGTGGCGGCGCCAGCGACGGCTGCGGTCTCGTCGTCCGGGAGCAACTCCTGCAGCGTGGTCGACACGCGCGTGCGTTGCCACGCACGCGACTCAGGCACGGTGCAGAGCGCGTCGATGACGGCCTCGAGACGCGTCCGCCATGCGTCGGCGGGGGCAGGCGTGGCGAGCTGCTGCTGCAGGCGCTGCAGGCGATCACAGACCTCGGCCAGCGTACCGAAACGCTCCGCTTGGTCGCGGCCCGGCAGATCGACCGGCACCGCGGGACCGAAACCGCCCGCCGCCGGCACGACGGCGACGCCGCCGGGGTCCGGCATCAGCACACCGAGCGCGAGACGCTCGAGCGCGAAGCGCACGGTGTTCTGGTCGACGGCGGGCTGGTCGTGGTGCGCGCGATCGTCCGCATCCCAAGCCCAACGCAGCCCCGAGGAGACGATGAGATCCTGCAACACGCTGAGATCGGCGTCGTCGATATGGAACTTGGTGCGCACAGGCTCGCGACCGAGCAGTTCGAGCAGGCGGGAGGCCGTGACGCGCGACCCGACGAGCCCGACGACATCGAGCAGCACTGCGGCGACCGGGTTGGTGTCGGTGAGACCGAGGTCGGCGATGTGCACCGGGATGGCCGGGACAGCGTCGCGATCCTGCGAGGCGCGGTGCTCGCGCCCGAACACCGCGGCGATGAGCGGCGCGTAGGTCGCAAGATCGGGCGTCATCACAAGCACATGGCGCGGCTCGAGCGTCGGATCGGCGACGAAGCGGCGCAGGAGGTCGTCGCGCAACGCCTCGCACTGGCGCAACGCACCATGACAGGCGTTGATCTCGATGGAAGGCAGCGGACCTGCGTCAGCGGAAAACACGCCGCTTGCCTGCATGCGCTCGCGCAGATCGGGCGCTTCGTCGGCGGCGTCGATCCATCGCTGCAGGACTTGCAGCCGGTGCGGCGGCGTCTCTGCCTCGACGGCGGTATCGACGGCGTCCTCGATGCTCTGGTAGCCGAGATCTTCCAGCCAGATCTGCAGATCACGGCTCGGCGCACCGTGGGCCGCGAGCTGCGGATTGCTGCGCTCGAACTGCTGCAAAAGAGCGAGCGTCTCGGCAGATGTTTTTGCGGCACGCAGTGCGGCACGCTCGTGGCTACGCAGACGGATGTCGGCCCACCACTCCGTCGAGGGGACGAGCATGAAGAGATGGATGTCCATGTGCCGCGCGAGCTCAGCGATATGGGCTTTGTCGCCGTTGCGCAGCGAGGAGAGACCGAACACGAAGAGCGGCGCATCGATGCGCTGCGTCGGCAAGGCGCGTAGCTGCACGAGACGCGACGGCGGATCGACGGCGGCGGTGTTTTCTTTGAGGTCGGCCAGCAGCAGCGCAAGCCAGCGGTGCTCATCGGGTGTCGAGGCGGGTTCTGACATCCACGCGGCAGCCTCATCCGGACGATCGTAGAGCAAGCGCTCAAGGACGGTCGCGACCTCGCGGGTGAACGCAAGTTCGCGCGCCGCCACCGGGCCGTCGCATTCACTGAGGTAACGACGGACCCGATCGAAAGCAGGATCGGCGAGCCGAGCGCGCAGCGCACAGATGAGCCGGCGGTGGAGCGCCGTACCCGACCACGCCCCGTCGGCGGCGGGCGCAGGCAGCCCCGCGGCCTCGTGGATCGCGGCGATCGCCCGGCCGAACGCCTTGGCTGGGAAGAGGAAGTCGACGGCCGCGACGCTGCCCTGGAGGGTGGCGAGCTCGTGGTTGAGCCAGCGCTGCATGCCGCGGCTGCCGATGACCACCTTGACCGGCGCCATGGCGTCGGCGGGCCAGTTGGCCGAGAGCGTCGCAGCCAGCCTCTCGACCAGCCGCTCGGCTTTGGTGTCGCGGTATGCCCAGAGAGTCATCGAAGGAACACTATCAGAGCACAGGCTCAACTGATGATACGGTGGAGCAGGCTGCCGCGCAGGGCGTCCGAAAAGACGAGGTCGTTGATCACGAAGAAATGCAGGATCGCGCCCGCGTTCACGAGGACATGGAAGACCTCGTGATAGCCGAAGTAGCGGGGATCGAGGACCGGTCGTTTCAGGCCGTAACAGATCGCCCCCAGCGTGTAGGCCACGCCGCCTGCGACCAGAAGCCAGACATTGGCTGAGCCGATGGTCTGCTGCAGCTCCCCCATGTACGGCACGATGAGATAGCCCGCCCCGAGGTAGAGCAAGGCGCTGAAGATCTTCGGGATGTTCACGAAGAAGATCGACTGGATGATCCCCGCGAGGGCGACGACCCAGATGGTCATCAAACAATTCCGTGCAGACGCAGCACTCAGACCCAACATCGCGACGGGGGTGAAGGTCCCCGCGATCATCAGATAGATCCCGGCGTGGTCGAGTTTCCGCCAGATCGCCCGTGCCCCGGTCGACCAAGTGATGCGGTGATAGAGCGCGCTGACCCCGAAGGTCAGCAGCGCGCAGACGACATAGACGCTCACCGACACCCGGGTGGAGAGGCCTTGGCTGTTGTAGACCAAGGGAACGCCGGCGCCCAGCACCACGAAGAACATCGCCTGATGGAAATGCCCTCTCAAGGCCGGTTTTGTAGGGGTCATGGGGGGTCTCTGTAAAACGGCGTCATTATGGCAGCAGCGGCTTCACGCCCGCCCGAGATATCCCTTAACATCGGACGCATCACCCCTTGATTGACCGGAGCGCTCCATGGATCGTCGTGATTTCTTCGCCGCCGCAGGCGCCGCCACCGTGGTCGCCGTCACCGCCCCCCATACCGCGCTCGCCGACACCTCGGGAAATCCCTTCCTGCAGGCCTGGACGCTGCCGGATGGCGCTCCGCCGTTCGATCTCGTCAAGGAGTCGCACTTTCTGCCTGCGTTCGACGCCGGTATCGCCGAGCGCCGCGCCGAGATCCAAGCGATCACCGCACAGCGCGCCGCGCCGACCTTCGCCAACACCCTCGAGCCGATGGAGACCGGTGGTGAGGTATTGAGCCGGGTGCAATCGGTCTTCTCGAACCGGGCCTCGGCGCATACCAATCCCGACATCCAGCGCATCCAACGCGAAGTGAGCCCGAAGCTCGCCGCGTTCCGCAACGATGTCTATCTGGACGCTGCGCTGTTCGCACGCATCCAAAAAGTCTATGAAGGCCGCGCGTCCCTGACGCCAGAGCAAAGGCGGGTCGTCGAGAAGTACCACGACGACTTCGTCCGCGCCGGCGCAAAGCTGGACGAGCAGCAGAAGCAACGCGTCCGCGCGATCGATCAGCGCATGTCGACGCTGTCCGTCCAGTTCCAGCAGAACCAGCTGGCCGACTCGAACGCGTTCAGCCTCGAACTGAAGACCGAGGCCGATCGCGCGGGGCTGCCCACCTTCGCACTTGAAGCCGCGCTGCAAGCCGGCAAGGACGCAGGCCAAGAGGGCAGGTACCTCATCACGCTGTCCCGCTCCTCGGTCGAGACCTTCCTGCAACTGGGCGATAACCGCGAGTTGCGCGAGCAGGCCTTCAAGGCCTGGGCCGCCCGCGGTGCCAATGGCAACCAATGGGACAACCGCAAGGTCGTCGCCGAGATGGTGGCGCTGCGCGCCGAGCGCGCCAAGCTGCTCGGCTTTGCGACCCACGCCGACTTCGTGCTCGCCGACCGCATGGCGAAGACCCCGGCCGCAGCGCGCGATCTGATCGAGCGGGTCTGGAAGCCGGCCCGCGAGCGCGCCCTCGAGGAGCGCACCGACATGCAGGCGCTGATCGATGCCGAGGGCGGCAAGTACAAGTTGGAGGCTTGGGACTGGCGCTACTACGCCGAGAAAGTCCGCAAGGCGCGCTTCGACCTCGATCAGGACCAGCTCAAGCCCTACTTCCAGCTCGACAAGATGCTCGAGGCCCAGTTCTTCGTCGCCAACCAGCTCTGGGGCCTGCAGTTCGCGGCCCGGACAGACCTTCCGGTGTACCACCCGGATGTGCGCATCTGGGAGGTCCGCGAACGGGACGGCCGCCTGATCGGCCTTTTCTACGGGGATTTCTATTCACGCCCGTCGAAGCAGTCAGGCGCCTGGATGAGCAGCTACCGCAACCAGCGCAAGCTCGGCGGTGCGCGCACCCCGGTCGTGGTCAATGTCTGCAACTTCAACAAGCCCGCTGCGGGTCAGGCTGCGCTCTTGTCCTACGACGATGCGGAGACGCTGTTCCACGAGTTCGGGCACGCGCTGCACGGCTTGTTGTCGGATGTCACCTTCCCGCGCGTCGCCGGCACCGCCGTGCCGACCGATTTCGTGGAGTTCCCGGCGCAGATCTACGAGCACTGGCTCGGACAGTCGGCGATCCTGACGCGGTTCGCCGTGCATCACGAGACCGGCGAGCCGATCCCCAAGGCGCTGCTCGATCGCTTGATGACGGCACGCAACTTCAACCAAGGGTTCGCGACCGTGGAGTTCCTCTCCAGCGCGTTCGTCGACCTCGACGTGCACATGATGACGGGCGTGGATGCCGCGACCTTCGACATCGACGCCGCCGAGCGCGACACGCTGGCGCGGCTGCAGATGCCCGCCGAGATCGTCTGCCGTCACCGACCGACGCACTTCGGGCACATCTTCGCGGGCGGATATTCGGCCGGGTACTACTCGTACATGTGGTCCGAAGTGCTCGATGCGGACGGCTTCGAGGCCTTCAAAGAAACGGGCGATATCTTCGACAAGGCGACCGCCGCGCGCTTGCGCCAGCATGTCTATTCGGCGGGCGGCACACGGGATCCGATGGATCTCTACATCGCCTTCCGCGGCCGTGAGCCGGATGTGCAGGCCTTGCTGCGTAACCGCGGGTTCGCCTGAGTCGCGGGCGAGGCACCCGTCATTCCGCCACAGCCCCGTAGGCTCATCATCATCGGCACCGGGTTCGCGGGGCTCGGGATGGCTGCAGCCTTGCGCAAAGAGGGCATCGAGGATTTCATCATCCTCGAGAAAGCCCTCGATGTCGGCGGTGTCTGGCGGGACAACCGCTATCCCGGCGCGGCCTGTGATGTCCCCTCACACCTCTATTCGTTCTCCTTCCACCCGAACCCCGATTGGTCCCGCAAGTTCGCCCCACAAGCTGAGATCCTCGCTTACCTGCAGGATTTCGCGGCGCGATTCGATCTGAGACGACATATCCGCTTCGGCGCGGAGGTGCGATCGGTCGCCTTCGACGATGCGGCGTCGCGATGGGAAGTCACTCTCACGGACGGCACGGTGCTGCAGAGCCAGTTCGTGGTGACGGCGATGGGACAACTGAGCCGTCCGGCTATACCGGAGATACCCGGCCGAGAGCAGTTCACGGGGAAATCTTTCCATTCGGCGGACTGGGACCACAGCTTCGATCTTCGCGGCAAGCGCGTCGCGGTCATCGGCACGGGTGCGTCAGCGATCCAGTTCGTGCCCGCCATCGCGGAGCGAGCGGCGTCGCTCACGGTCTTCCAACGATCGCCCGCCTACATCCTGCCCCGACCGGACCGGCCTCACTCACGGCTGGAGCGGTCCCTCTTCAAGTGGATGCCCGGAGCCATGCGCCTGCACCGTCTCGCCATTTATTTGAAGTACGAAGTGCGGGTGCTGGCGTTCACGCGGTTCAAAGGGTTGATGAGACCCTTGGGGGAGAAACCCTTCCTGAAGCTGCTCGATCGGCAGATCTCCAGCGCTGATCTGCGCAAGAAGATGACGCCGGATTATCCGGTCGGCTGCAAACGGGTACTGCTGTCGAGCGACTACCTCGCCGCGTTCGATCGGCCGAATGTCCGTCTGGAGACCGACGGCATCCGGCGCATCACGCCCACCGGGATCGAGACGCGCGACGGCCGGCATCATGAGGTGGACGCGATCATCTACGGGACCGGTTTCACTACCCAGGAGTTCCTCGCGCCCTTGGTCATCACCGGCCGAGGCGGAAAGAAGTTGAGCGAGGCCTGGGCGATGGGCGCCAAAGCCTACCTCGGCATCATGGTGCCGGACTTCCCCAATCTCTTCATGCTGTACGGGCCGAACACGAACCTCGGGCATAACTCCATCATCTACATGATCGAGAGCCAGACCGCGCATGTGACGCGGTGCCTGAAAAAGATGGCGCGTACGAAGGCCACGCATATCGATGTGACGACCGACGCCTATGAACGGTTCACCGAGGGCATACAGCGGGACCTTGCACAGACGGTGTGGGTCGGCTGCAAGAGCTGGTATGTGGATGCGCGGGGTCACAACAGCAGCAATTGGCCGGGCTTCACGCTCAGCTATCGCTGGCTCGCACGGCGGGGGCGCCTCGACGCCTACCGGTTCACCGCGTGAGGACGCCGCCGCCCACGCTGCCCCCTGAGTCGGAGGAACCGGTGTGGTACGACCGCGCCGGCCTGTTCGCCGACATCAAGCGTGGCTTTGTGCTCGACTGGGCGGGACATCATGGCGCCAATCATTGGGGTCGGGTGCGACGGCACGCGCTCGATATCGCGCGCGCACGCGACGCCGACATGTTGGTGGTGGAACTCTTCGCGTTCCTGCACGACAGCCAGCGCGAAGACGAATGGCGCGACCCGAAGCACGGCGATCGCGGGGCCGAGTACGCGCGCGCGCTGCAGGGGCGGTTCTATGACCTCAGCGCCAAGGCGCTTTCACAGCTCACGCATGCCATCCGTCACCACAGCGGCGGCGAAGTCAGCACGGATGCCACCATCCAGAGTTGCTGGGATGCGGACCGTCTCGATCTTGGGCGGGTCGGCATCACACCCGCCGCCGAGTTCCTCTCGAGCGAGGGGGCAGCGCGGATCGAGCTCGCCTATCGGTGGAGCCTAGGCGGACAACACCGTTTGTCGAGTCGGTAGTTTTCTTTGGGGGTCATCGAAGGTGATGAGCCTTCAATGACTGATGCGTGACGCCAAGCTGTGTGTAAAAGAATGTCCGAGTAGATATCGTGTTGTTGACAGGTGAGTTCGCCTGTAAAAAATATTCCTCAACGAAATAAAGCCATCCCGATCACCGGGGATCCATCGCTGCCTGACTCCGGCCACACAACAAGCCCTCTCTTCCCATCGCTGGCCACACGCGGAAAGCCTGTCGATCGCCCGCGAAGCGCGGGCTCGGCGATCGGTGCGCCTAATTCAATCCGACCCTGTGCATCCAGAACCGCGACTTCGACCGCAGGACGGTCCTTCGCGCGGCTGATCCAGGTCATAAGAAAACCGTCATGCCAAGTCACCGCATCGACGCGACCGGATGGAGCCGCGGGCAGCTGTAGCTCATTCATACGCGGTCCGTTCGCCAGCGCGTCGGGAGACTCGGCAACGACATAGCGCAATGTCATCTGGTCATCCACAAAGGTGGGCCAGAAAACCATGCCTCTTCCGTTACCCACAGCGATAGCCGGACCGTTGACGGGACAGCCTTCGATTTTCCAGCCGTCGTCATGGATCCTTTTCGGAAGTCCCCAGCGGGTCGAGGATCGTTGTGCGACAGCGATATCGCGTATCTCCTCGTCAGTGCGATCTCGATAGACGATCATCGACTGATCACCCCATCGGGCCATATCCGTCTGACAGCAGCTGCAACTCTGCTCGTCTATCGCCAACTCTTCCGAGATCTGATTGTCTCGGTTCAGCACAGCGGAGCGCAGCGTCATCGGGGCGTCTTCGTGGTCATGTGCTGAGTGGCTCGAGGAGTTCGGGTTTGCGGCGGCTGCGAGACGCCCATCGAGCCATGACACCAAGACCCGATCGCTCCCTGCGGCGATCATCGACACAAAGCCGTGCTGGGTTTTTGTGCCGTCTCGGTGTGGGGAGACGGGCGTCGACCAGGTGGCTCCCCGGTCGGTCGATCGAACGACCCGTATGTCGTAGCCTTCGGGCATCGATGGGTCATTTCTCTCCAGCCAGAATGCCACCCAATCGCCGTTGTCGAGCACCGCAAGCGCTGGGATATCCGCCCAATTGACGAACCAGTTCGAGCCTCGCGCGATGACACCCCTTCCAGTTTGCTGGCCATCGAAGTTCAGCGCTATCCAGTTCAGCGATGTGGCGTTTTGCGTGGTGCTTTGCCATGTCACGATGAACCCCCGATCGCGCTCAAGCGCAACCGAGGGTTGTCCGCCAGTTGGACGTTCGCTCAGCTCGACGCGAGAAAATGTCGGTCTGGAGTCGGCATGGGCGACAGCACCCACACTCAAGACCGACAGGAGCACCCAGAGAAGCTTCAGTGTCGACATTTTCATATTGACTCCATGGTCTCGACTTCATGGTCGCATGACTTCAGCGGCCTTGACGCTCCCCATCCGTGGGAGCAGCATCGACCGATATTGAACCCTAAGGGCGTTGTCCAGAGTGTGCCCGCCCAGCAGGTATCTTCTCACCGTGTCGAGCGTCGTCGCTGCCTGTGTTTTTAGCCAGCATACTTCGGCGGAGGCTCTTGCGGTATCGGCGGATCAGCTTCGGAGGGAATGCAACCATGAAACTTGTCGCCGCGTTGTTTACGACCGCTCTCGTCA
>ERZ888423.1337-NODE-1337-length-21489-cov-47.138332_pt1 | contig 21489 bp, 19 predicted proteins | sample MGYA00520523_ERZ888423 | MGnify/ENA primary metagenome ERZ888423 (study PRJEB32303, sample SAMEA104408611) | aquatic metagenome | biome: Brackish water; feature: Pelagic; material: water | place: Baltic Sea | collected 2014-06-08T10:24:00 | depth 30,27 m ...
GCGGAAAACGCCGCCATGCCCGCCCCGCCGGGATGCCAGACCGGATAGGTCAGCGTCATCATCAGCACCACGCCAATGGCCACGAGCAACGCGTAGCGTGGACGCGGTTCACCCGCGGTAAGCCAGAATTTCAGGTTCATCAGCCGACCGATCCCTCAAGACTAATCGCCACCAGTTGCTGGGCCTCCATGGCGAATTCCATCGGCAGCGCCTGCAAGACTTCGCGCGCGAAACCGTTGACGATCAGGGCCACCGCCTCTTCCTCACCCATGCCGCGCGACCGGCAATAGAACAGCTGGTCGTCATCCACCTTGGATGTCGTGGCCTCATGCTCGACGCGGGAGGAATTGTTCTTGACCTCGATATAGGGAACCGTGTGCGCGCCGCATTTGTCACCGATCAACAGGCTGTCGCATTGGGTATAATTCCGGCTGTCCTTGGCCTTGGGGTGCATCGAGACCAGACCGCGATAGGTGTTCTGCGCGCGGCCCGCGCTGATGCCCTTGGACACGATGCGCGATTTGGTCCGCTTTCCCAGATGCACCATCTTGGTGCCAGTATCGGCCTGCTGGGCGTTGTTGGCGATGGCGATCGAATAGAACTCACCCTGGCTGTCGTCGCCGCGCAAGATGCAGGAGGGGTATTTCCACGTGATGGCAGACCCCGTTTCAACCTGCGTCCACATCACCTTGGACCGGTCGCCCCGGCAATCGGCGCGCTTGGTAACAAAATTGTAGATGCCGCCACGCCCCTGTTCGTCTCCGGGATACCAGTTCTGTACGGTGGAATACTTGATTTCGGCATCCTCGAGCAGCACCAGTTCGACCACGGCCGCATGCAACTGATGGGTCTCGCGCTTGGGGGCGGTGCAGCCCTCCAGATAACTCACATAGCTGCCCTTGTCGGCGATGATCAGCGTGCGCTCGAACTGTCCGGTGTTTTCGGCATTGATGCGGAAATAGGTGGACAATTCCATCGGGCAGCGCACGCCGGGCGGGATATAGACGAAAGAACCATCCGAGAACACCGCGCTGTTGAGCGTGGCAAAGAAATTGTCGGTGATCGGCACGACCGATCCGAGGTATTTCTTGACCAGATCGGGATGCGTCTTGATCGCCTCGGAAATCGAGCAAAAGATCACGCCCGCCTTTTTCAGCTCGGCCTGAAATGTGGTGCCGACGCTGACACTGTCAAAGACCGCATCGACGGCAACCTTGCGTCCGCCCACGGGCATGTCCTCGGCCCCTTCGACACCGGCCAGGATCATCTGTTCCTTCAGCGGAATACCCAGTTTCTTGTAGGTGGCCAGCAATTTCGGGTCGACATCATCGAGCGATTTGGGCTTTTCGGCCATGCTTTTGGGGCGGGCATAATAGTACTGATCCTGATAGGCGATCGGCGGATAGTTCAGCATGGCCCATTCGGGTTCGGCCATCTGCTTCCACCGCTTGAACGCCTGAAGCCGCCAATCGGTCATCCATTCCGGTTCGCCGTTCTTTTCCGAGATCAGGCGCACGATATCCTCGTTCACGCCCTTGGGCGCGTAGTCCATCTCGATATCGGTGGACCAGCCATATTTGTAGCTGCCGCTCATTGCCTGAACGGTTTCAACGGTTTCCCGGTCCACGCCCTCGCGGATATCGGTGTCGAGTGCGGCCATGATCATTCCTCCGTCCGTCCGGCCTGCGCCGGTCATTTCTCTTGAGCCAACGCCTTGGCTCCGTCGTGTCGGCCCCCGCAGTGACAGGGGCACCCGTTCTATCCCCGCGCGCGCGCCAAGGCGCGTGTGTGCGCCGCGTGCCACAGATCGGCAAAGGCCAAAACCTCTGCCTGTGTCGTGGCAGGCCCCAAAGACACCCGCAACCCCGAAGCCGCCGCCGTCTCATCAAAGCCCATCGCGCGCAACACGCCGCTGGCCCGCACCTTGCCCGATGAACAGGCCGATCCGGCCGACACCGCTATACCGGCCAGATCCATCTGCATCACCTGCGTCTCGCCCCGCCATCCGGGCGTGACAAAAAAGCTGGTGTTGGGCAAACGGTCCACCCCTTTCCCGACTAAAATAGTCGACGGCGCGCGATCTTCCAGCGCTATTTCTAGAATATTTCTAAGTTCTGCAACCCGCGCCCAGACCCCGTTGGCCAGATCTTGTGTTGCGGCCATGGCGGCGGCGCCAAATCCGGCAATCCCGATCAGATTCTCGGTCCCTGCCCGACGGCCCATTTCCTGACCCCCGCCACGCAGCTGTGCCGTGGCATCAAGCCCACGGCGCATGATCAATGCCCCGATTCCCTTGGGCCCGCCGATCTTGTGGGCCGAAACAAAGGCCATGCCCACCCCCGACCAGTCGAACGCCAGGGGCAGCTTGCCGAACCCTTGCGTCCAGTCGCTGACAGCCAGCCCCTCAGGCAAGGCCTGAACGATGCCCGTTTCGGAATTGGCCAATTGCAGCGTGGCGCGCCCGGGATCCGTGACCTGCACAAGACCTGCGCCCGTCACGGCCAAGGTCTCTGCAATCCATGCCCGCACGGCATCATGCTCGATGCCCGCACCGGCAAGCCCCCGCCCCGCAAGCGCCAGCGCCGCAGCCTCGGTCGCACCGGATACGAACACGATGTCAGCCCCATGCGCCCCCAGCGCTTCGGCCAACTGGGCGCGCGCATGTTCGAGCAGGGCCTTGGCCGCCCGCCCCTCGGCATGGACCGAAGATGGGTTGCCCACAAGATCCATGGCCGCCAGCATGGCCGCACGCGCCTCGTCCCGCAAAGGGGCTGTCGCATTGTAATCGAGATAGACCCGCGTCATCGCGCCCCTGCTTCATCTTTCCCATATACGCATTTCCCACCGTGCACCCGACACCCCCCCGGTATCGGGAGGCGGGCGATTTTTCGTACGAAAAATCGCACCCCCCCCGGCGCTCAGGTCTCGTCGACCACCTCGAACAGATTGGGCACGGCCGGACAAGGTGTCAGCTCGTTTTGCACCACATCCGACAGCCGGGTCTGATGCAAGAACACATAGACATGCGCCGACATGCTTTCCCAAAGACGGTTGGTCATCGATTGTGCGCGGCTGCCCGATACCGCGCCTGTGGCCCCAGCGCCAGTGTGCAGCGCGCTGACGGTTTCGTCGACGGCGGCAAATATCTCGACCACGCGAATATCCGACGCCGACCGGCCCAACCGATAGCCCCCCCCCGGTCCGCGCACCGAAGCCACCAGATCGGCACGGCGCAGCTTGACAAACAGCTGCTCAAGATAGGGCAGCGAGATATCCTGACGGCGCGACAGTTCCGATAGCGTCATCAAGCCATCCCCCTTCAGCATCGCCAGATCGGCCATGGCAACCATCGCATAGCGGCCCTTGGTGCTCAGCTTCATCGCCGCCATCCCCCCTTGCCAAGATTGACCTTTACGGTCCGCACGCTTAACTGCACATCAGCCCGGACCCGGCGCGCTGGGCCCGGCGGTATTTGGAATGGTTCTAGGCAGCGGTCCATGACGCGTCAAGCACAGCCGCAGCCAGCACCACGGCGAGGAGAGACAGTTTGCCTGAGGTGATTTTCCCCGGCCCCGAGGGCCGGCTCGAAGGCCGTTATCATCCGCAAAAGGCCAAGGATGCTCCGATCGCGATCATCTTGCATCCCCATCCGCAATTTGGGGGCACCATGAACAATCGGGTTGTCTACAACCTGCATTATGCGTTCCACAAAATGGGCTTTACGGTGCTGCGGTTCAATTTCCGCGGCGTGGGGCGCAGCCAAGGCGAATACTCCGGCGGCGAAGGCGAGCTGATGGATGCCGCCTCCTCGCTCGATTACCTGCAGGCCATGAACCCCAACTCCAAGCATTGCTGGGTGGCGGGCTTTTCCTTTGGGGCTTGGATCGGCATGCAGCTGCTGATGCGCCGCCCCGAGATCACTGGTTTCATTTCGGTCGCGCCACCGGCGAACATGTATGATTTCTCGTTCCTTGCCCCCTGCCCCGCATCGGGTCTGGTGATCAACGGCACATCCGACCGTGTGGCAAAGCCACAAGACACGCGCATCCTTGTCGACAAGCTGCATGAGCAAAAGGGCATCACCATCACCCATCAGGAAATGGAAGGCGCCGGCCATTTCTTCGAGGATCCCTACATGGATCCCATGATCGACAGTGTTCAGGCCTATGTGCGCCGCCGCCTGACCGAAACCAGCCGATAAGGCGGCAGGTTCAAGGCGGCCTGACGCGCGCGATCAGTCCAGCGCTTCGACCAGCACCAGATCGCGCTCGGCCGCACCTTCGGCATGGCGCAGCGCCTCTTGATAGGTGGCGCTGTCATAACAGGCATTGGCGGCGTCCAGACTTGGAAACAGCGCCACCACGTTGCGGGGATGGGCGCGGCCCTCTTTCTGGATCGCGCGCCCGCCGCGCGCCAGAAATTCACCACCATGCTCGGCGATGGCCTTGCTGGCCAAAGCCGCATAACGACCATAGGCTGCGTCATCGCTGACCGTTACATGGGCAATCCAATAGGCCTTGGGCATGTTTCAAGCTCCCTTGAGCACGGTTTCTGCGGCTGTGATGGCGGCTGCGGCATTGGCGATATCCTTACCACCGCCTTGCGCAAAATCGGCCCGGCCCCCGCCACCCTGACCGCCCAGCGGCGCAACCGCCGCGCGCACCAGGTCCACTGCCGAAATGCGCGCCGTCAAATCTTCGGTCACGCCGGCCGCAATCGCCGCCTTGCCGCCGGTATCGGCGATCAGCAGCACCGCCCCCGACCCCAGCCGCGCCTTGTGGTCATCGATCAACCCCGCCAGATCCCGCGCGGTCACACCGCTAAGCGTCTGGGCGTGAAAGGCGATGCCGTTGATGCGGGTGATTTCAGCCACGGGCGCGCCCGCCCCACCCGCCATGGCCAAGGCCCGGCGCAGTTGCGCCACCTCGTTTTCAAGCTTCTTGCGCTCATCCTTGAGGCTGCGAACCCGCTCCAGCAGGTCGGCCGGGGTGGCATTCATCTCGGCGGCAAGGGCGGAGACACGGCGATCTTGCTGGGCCAGATGGGCAAAGGCCGCAGGGCCCGTCAACGCCTCGATCCGGCGCACCCCTGAGGAGGACGCACTGTCACCCAGCGTGACGAACAGACCGATGTCGCCGGTCTGGCGCACATGGGTGCCGCCGCACAATTCCAGCGAATAGGTCCGCCCATTGGCGCCTTTCCCTGACCCGGCCAGGCTACCCATCGAGACCACGCGCACCTCATCGCCGTATTTCTCGCCAAACAGCGCCTGTGCGCCCAGATCGCGGGCCGCATCGGGGGTCATGATACGCGTTTCCACGACAGTATTCTGCCGGATGAACGCGTTCACCTCGGCCTCGACTTGCGCCAGTTCGGCCGGGCTGAGCGCCTTGCCATGGCTGAAGTCAAAGCGCAGCCGGTCGGGGGCATTCAAGCTGCCGCGCTGGGCCACATGATCGCCAAGCGCGCGGCGCAGCGCCTCGTGCAGCAGATGGGTGGCGGAATGATTTGCGCGGATATCGGTGCGCCGCGCGTGATCAACCTCCAGCTCGGCACCCTGACCGGGGTGGATATCGCCGCTGAGAACCTCGGCGATGTGCAAGACCACGCCCGCGACCTTTTTCGTGTCGGTGACGCGCGCCAAACCGCTGGCGGTGCGGATCAACCCGGTATCGCCAAGCTGGCCACCCGATTCCGCATAAAACGGTGTCTGATTGACGACGATGATCAGCGTTTCGCCGGCATTGGCGTGATCGATGACCACCCCATCGCGCAACAGCGACAGGATCTGACCTTCGGCGATCTCGGTGTCGTAGCCCAGGAATTCGGTCGGGCCGTGGTCGGCGGCAAGATCGAACCAGATCGCGGCATCGGCGGTGTCCCCCGACCCCGACCATGCCGCGCGCGCCTTGGCCTTTTGTGCCGTCATCGCCGCGTCAAAACCGACCGTATCGACCGCCCGGCCCTTTTCGCGCAACGCGTCTTGCGTCAAGTCGAGCGGGAACCCATAGGTGTCATAGAGCTTGAAGGCCGCAGGGCCCGGCAATTCAGCGCCTTCGGGCAGGTTTGCCAACTCCTCGTCCAATAGCTTGAGGCCGCGATCCAAGGTTGTGCGAAAGCGATCCTCTTCGAGCTTGAGGGTTTCGGTGATCAAGGCCTGCGCGCGGCCAAGCTCGGGATAGGCCTGACCCATCTGGCTGACCAAGGCCGGCACCAGCTTGTGCATCATCGGGTCTTTGGTGCCCAGCAGATGCGCATGACGCATCGCACGGCGCATGATCCGGCGCAGCACATAGCCCCGCCCTTCGTTCGACGGCATGACCCCATCGGCGATCAGAAAGGAACATGACCGCAGGTGATCGGCGATCACCCGGTGATGCACGTTCCTGGGCCCATCGGGATCGACCGAACTGGCATGCGCCGAAGCTTCGATCAAGGCGCGCATCAAGTCGGTATCGTAATTGTCATGCTTGCCTTGCAACAGCGCGCCGATCCGCTCCAGCCCCATGCCGGTGTCGATCGACTGCATGTCGAGCGGCCGCATGGTGCCATCGGCGAATTGCTCGTTCTGCATGAAGACGACGTTCCAGATCTCGATGAACCGATCGCCATCCTCATCCGCGCTGCCCGGCGGGCCGCCCCAGATATGGTCACCATGATCGTAGAAGATCTCGGTGCAGGGGCCGCAGGGGCCGGTCGGGCCCATCTGCCAGAAATTGTCGGATGTGGCGATGCGGATGATCCGGTCCTCGGGCACACCCATTTTCTTCCACAGCGCAAACGCCTCGTCATCGGTGTGGTACACGGTGGTCAAGAGCCGCGATTTGTCGATGCCGAACTCACGGGTGATCAGTTCCCACGCAAAGGGAATGGCCGATTCCTTGAAGTAATTGCCAAAGCTGAAATTGCCGAGCATCTCGAAAAACGTGTGGTGGCGCGCGGTATAGCCCACATTGTCGAGATCATTGTGCTTGCCGCCCGCCCGCACGCATTTCTGTGCGGTGGTGGCGCGGTTGTAATCGCGCTGCTCGACGCCCAGAAACAGGTTCTTGAACTGCACCATCCCCGAATTGGTGAACATCAAGGTCGGATCGTTGCGCGGCACCAGCGGGCTGGAGGCAACGACCTCGTGGTTGTTGCGGTGAAAATAATCCAGAAAGGTGGAGCGGATATCGTTGAGGCTGGCCATCGGATCTCGCGCGGGCAAGGAAAGGATCAAACCGCCATCTATCGCCGCGCCCCGCGCCTGTCCACACTTGCAACAGGGGAAATGCGAAAAGGCAGCCCATCGGCTGCCTTTTGCGCCCCTCATCATGCCTGCGCGACCGATCAGTCGTCGATCATGTCCATCGCGCTGTCTTCATCGCCGGCGCCGATCGAGAAATTCAAACCATGGGCGGCGCGGATCTTGTCTTCCAGCGCAAGGGCGACATCGGGGTTGTCGCGCAGGAACTGCTTGGCGTTCTCGCGCCCCTGACCAATGCGTTCATCGCCATAGGAATACCACGAGCCTGATTTTTCGACCACCCCGGCCTTGACACCCATATCGACCAGCTCGCCGGTCTTGGAAATGCCTTCGCCATACATGATGTCGAATTCGACCTGCTTGAAGGGTGCGGCCACCTTGTTCTTGACGACCTTGACGCGGGTGGTGTTGCCCACAACCTCTTCGCGGTCCTTGATCGATCCGATGCGGCGGATGTCGAGCCGGACCGAGGCGTAGAATTTCAACGCATTGCCGCCGGTCGTGGTTTCGGGGCTGCCGAACATCACGCCGATCTTCATCCGGATCTGGTTGATGAAGACCACCATACAATTCGAGCGCGCAATCGAACCGGTCAGCTTGCGCATCGCCTGGCTCATCAGGCGGGCATGCACACCGACCGAGCTGTCGCCCATGTCGCCCTCAAGTTCGGATTTGGGGGTCAGGGCGGCGACCGAATCGACCACCACCATGCTGACCGCCCCCGAGCGCACCAAGGTGTCCACGATCTCAAGCGCCTGCTCGCCCGTATCGGGCTGGGAGATCAACAGCTCGTCAAGATTGACGCCGAGCTTCTTGGCATATTGCGGGTCGAGCGCGTGTTCGGCATCCACAAAGGCGCAAACGCCGCCCTTTTTCTGTTCTTCCGCGATGCAATGCAGCGTCAGCGTGGTCTTGCCCGAGCTTTCAGGGCCATACACCTCGATGATGCGCCCCTTGGGCAGGCCACCGATCCCCAGCGCGATATCCAGACCAAGCGACCCTGTCGATGTCGCTTCGATGTCGCGCATGGCGTTGTCGCCACCCAGCTTCATGATCGAGCCCTTGCCGAACTGACGTTCGATCTGGGCCAAAGCGCTGTCGAGCGCCTTTTGCTTGTCGGCGGAAATGCGGTTTGTCATGTCAAGAAGCTTCGCCGTTGCCATTCATGTTGCCCTTCTTATTCCACGTCGCGGCTTGCGCGGCAACGGGATGCTCATGTTCACCTCTTGTTCTGCCATCACTTTCGAAACAAAACAAGAACACTTTCAGTAAAATCTTGCATAGACCCAGATTTCACGAGAAGGGTTAAGAAAGTGTTTATTGGTAAGGCCCCCCATGAGGATCGCGGCCATGTTATTGTTCTGGAAAGCGAAAATTGTGCTTCTGGCGGTGCCGAAGACGGGAACCACGGCGCTTCATGCCGCGTTTTTGCCCCATGCGGATGCGGCGATTCTGCATCCGCCCGAGAAAAAACATCTCAACGCACGGCGCTGGCGCAGCCAGCTGGCGCCCTATTTCGAGAACAAGGGCAGCCGCAAGCTTGAAACGATGGCGATGATCCGCGAACCCCGCGACTGGCTGCAAAGCTGGTATCGCTATCGCAAGCGGCCCGAGGCCGCGCACAGCCCCGCATCGACCATGGGGCTGGGCTTTGCCGATTTCGTGGACGGCTGGCTTGCCGATCCCGAACCGGAATTCGCGCGCGTCGGACGCCAGTCGCGCTTTGTTTCCGCCCCTGACGGCGGGGTGATCGTCGACCATCTGTTTCGCTACGAAGACATGGATCTTGCTGTGCGTTTTCTGGAGGATCGGCTGGGGGTGAGCGTAAAGCTGCCATGGCTCAACATGTCGCCGCCCGAAGAGCTGAGCTTGCCGCCCGCGCTTGAGGAGCGATTGCGCAGCGAGGCGCGCGCAGAGTTTGCGCTTTGGGACGGGATCGGCCGGTAGAATGCGGGTTCAATGCAATTGGCGTTGCACCGTTTCGGTCAGATCGGCCAGCGAGAAGGGTTTGGGCAGAAACACGGAGTTGGGTATCGTCAGGGATCCATCCTCCATCTGTTCCTCGGCATAGCCGGACACGAAAACCACCTTGACCCCCGGCCGGTTTTCCAGCGCGCGCCGCACCCATGACGGGCCATCCATCCCCGGCATCACCACATCGGTCAGGAACAAATCCACCTCAAGGCTGCTGTCTTGCAGGGTTTCCAACGCATCCTCGGCACAGGCGGCCTCGATGACGGTATAGCCCCGCAAACGCAGGGCGCGGGCTGCAAATGCCCGCACAGGCGCCTCATCCTCGACCAGCAATACCACGGCGGGCGGGCGATCCGAGATCTCGACCAAAGCCTGCGGGGCGGCCGGGGTCGCCAAGGGCTGAGGTTTCACGCTGACCCCGGCGGGCAGATCATAGGCAGGGCAATAGATGGTGAATGTGCTGCCAACGCCCACGACACTGTCCACAAAGATGTAGCCGCCGGTCTGCTTGATGATCCCGTAAGCCATGCTGAGGCCAAGCCCGGTTCCCTCACCCTGTCGCTTGGTGGTGAAAAACGGCTCAAAGATGCGGCCCAGCTTGTCGGGGGGAATCCCGTGACCCTGATCGCAGACGCGGATGGTCACATAGCGGCCCGCCGGCACCTCGGCGCGGTCCCGGTACAGCGGCTCGGTCAGGCGCACCATGCGCGTTTCGACCCGCACCTCACCCCCATCGGCCATCGCATCACGCGCATTGACCACAAGGTTCATGATCACCTGATCCAATTGCCGCCGATCCGCCCGGATCGGAAACAGCCCGGGATCATGGCTGAGCGTCAGGGTGATCTTTTCGCCCACCAACCGGTTGAGAAGATGCGTCAACTCCCCCATCGTGTCGCGCAGATCGATGATCTCGGGCTCCAGCGTCTGCTTGCGCGAAAACGCCAGCAACTGACCGACCAGCGCCGCGGCGCGATTGGCGTTCTGGTTGATCTGAACCAGATCGCCATAATCGGGATCGTTGCGATCATGGCGCAACAGCAACAGGTCGCAATGGCCGGCAATGGCGGTCAAGAGATTGTTGAAATCATGGGCAATGCCGCCCGCCAGCTCGCCGATGGCCTGCATCTTCTGGCTTTGGACGAATTGCTGCTCCAGCGTCTTCAATTCGGTCGCGTCATGCAAGACCGCCAAAAGCGACGGGCCTGTGGCATCAACGATGCGGCTCAGCGTGATCTGCAAGAACATCTCTTCGGTCCGGCGGCGCGCGCGCACCACTTCGGATCGGTCTGGAATACGCTCGGCCAAAGCATCCATCACCCAGTCATTGACCGGCCGCCCCAGCCCCTCGACGAACTGCGACAAGGTGCCCGTCGCGTCGCCATCAATGCCCAGCAACTGCTGGGCCGGTCGGTTGGAGGCCAAAAGCCGCCCGTCCGAGCCGATGTGCAACAAGGCCACCGGCAGGGACTCAAAGGCGCGCGCCGCCACCGAAGCGGCCGGCAATTCGGCCAGCCCCGCAACCAGATAGACTTCGCGCCGCCCATCGCGCGACGGCACGATGATCGGGACCACCTCGACCGGGCCTTGGGCGGTTTTCAGCCGCGTCCGCCGGCCGGGCAGGATCGGCATGGCATCAAAGATTTCGGCCATGGTGGTCACATGTCGCCTCAACAGCTCGCGCATGGACGGGTTCATCGACACGATCGTGTCCGAGGTGCTGACCACCATCATCGGCAGCGCGATTCCATCGCCCGAATGAGGCTGTGCGCCCATCTGATCATCGATCCGCCAGAACACGCCGCCCTTGAGCCTGTGGGCCGTCACACGCACCGCGCCGCGCGGGGTCAGGATGGTTTCCTGAGCGACGGGTTGTTGATCAAGCACGCTTTCGCTGCGCACGACCACGGATGCTGCATTGGGCAACAACCCCGCGATTGCCTTCGAGATCGGCTTTCCCAAGGGCCGCCCGAACCGACGCGCCGCGACGGCATTGATCGCCACGATCACCCCATCGCCATCCGTGCAGAAACAGGGCGCAGGGTCATGTTCCATCACCTCAAGCGCGGCGCGCAGCACCGCCCCAAGGCGCCGCTTTTCGGTCAGGGACCAAAGCAAGATCAATCCGGCCGTCGATAGTGTGCCACCCGCCACAGCCCACAGGACCAATGACAGATCGTGGCGGTTCGTCATCAGCGCGCCCAAAGCCGCCGCCACGCCACACAGCGCCAGAACCAAGGTCGGCAACTGCATCCGGGCCACATGCACCAAACGGCGGGAAACCTCACTTTCGGTGAACAACACGCCCCCGCACTTGGAACGGCACAGATCATGGCCTTGCACAGCCAATGCCATGCAAGGGTTAATGCAATCTTAAGATCAATAAAAGTATCTAAATTAAATCGTCAAAAACGCGCTCAAGGCGCCCGCAAGACGGCATGAAAAAATCCATCGGATGCCGCGATGGGGCTTTGCACCGCCGCGCTTTCACAGCGCCACCCGGGATGGCGGGCGATGAAGCGCGCGATCTGGGCTTCGTTTTCTGCATGAAACAGCGAACAGGTCATGTAGACCAATCGCCCACCGGGCTGCAGATGTGCAATTGCCGCGTCAAGGATCTGCGCCTGCAGGGTCTCCAGCGCGGCCAGACGGTCGGGCGTCAATCGCCACTTGGCCTCGGGGTCGCGCCGCCACGTGCCAGACCCCGAACAAGGCACATCGCACAACACCACGTCAAAGGGCCCTGCCTTGGGCAGCTCGCCCGTGGCGCGCATCGTGATCGCCGCATCCGAACGCGCCGCGCGCACGGCAAGATCGGCCATGCGCCGTGGATCGGCATCATGCGCCACGATCCGCGCCGCCCCCAATGTGGCAATGGCCAGCGCCTTGCCGCCCCCGCCCGCGCAATAATCCAGAACCGAACACCCCCGCCAATCCACCGCCAAGATCGCGCGTTGCACCGACAGATCTTGCGGTTCGACCCAGCCTTGGGCGTAGGGCACCGAGGTTTTCACCTGCCGCGCGCCGGACATGACCTCGAGCGCCGTCACGGCGCGTGGATCGGGCCTTGCGGTGATCCCTTCGGCGGCCAATGCCGCGCAGGTTGCAGCCGGCGTGGCCTTGGCGGTGTTGACGCGCAGATAGAGCGGCGCCCGGTCGCGGAACCGGGCCACAAGCTGTGCCAGATCACCCCCCACCCGCGCCTCGAACAGCGGTACCATCCAGTCGGGCAGATCGCAGAGCGGATCAGGATCGGTCGGGGGGGGCGCTGCCTCGGCTGGGGTCAAGGGCGGGGGCGCATGGCTCAGGCCGGTGAAATCGGCCACCGGATCGCGCCCCTGCAAACGCAGCAGACCCAGCATCAACGCCCGCCCATCGCCCCCTTGGCCCAGATGCGCGCAACTGCCCCGCGCGCGCAGCACATCAAAGACCAGGTCACGCACCGCCGCGCGGTCCCCGGACCCGGCATAGCGCGCGCCGCGCGCCCAGTTAGTCAGCGCCTGTTCGACGGGTTGTCCGGCCAACCAGCCATCCAGCACCACAATGGCCGCAGCAATCCTGGCGCCGGGGGTCATGAAATCACCTTAAGTTCAGATCGCAAGCATATTATCCCAAACGATAATTCGGGCTTTCCCGCGTGATCTGAACATCATGAACATGGGATTCCTTCAACCCCGCCCCGGTGATCTTCACAAAGCTGCAGCGCGTGCGCATCTCATCGACATTGGCGCAACCCGTGTAGCCCATCGCAGCCCGCAGCCCGCCGACAAGCTGATGGATGACCGCGCTGGCCGATCCCTTGTAGGGCACCTGCCCCTCGATCCCTTCGGGCACCAGCTTGTCAGAGGCGGCATCCTTCTGGAAATACCGGTCCGCCGATCCGCGCGCCATCGCCCCCAGACTGCCCATGCCACGATAGCTCTTGAAGCTGCGCCCTTGGTAGAGGATCACCTCGCCGGGGCTTTCATCCGTGCCCGCGATCATGCTGCCCACCATGGCACAATGCGCACCCGCCGCGATTGCCTTGGCGAAATCGCCCGAATACTTGATGCCGCCATCCGCGATGACCGGGATATCGCCCGCCTCACGCGCGCAATCCATGATCGCGGTCAGTTGCGGCACACCCACACCAGCCACAATCCGCGTGGTACAGATCGACCCCGGCCCGATGCCGACCTTGACCGCATCGGCGCCCGCATCGATCAACGCGCGCGTGGCGGCGGCGGTGGCCACATTGCCCGCCACAACCTGCACCGCATTCGACAGCGCCTTGACCCGTTCCACGGCGCGCGCAACGCCGTCGGAATGGCCATGCGCGGTGTCGATCACGATCAGATCACAGCCCGCATCAATCAGCGCTTGCGACCGCTCAAAGCCCGCGTCGCCCACTGTGGTCGCGGCCGCCACACGCAAGCGCCCCAACTCATCCTTGCAGGCCTGCGGGTTCAGAACCGCGCGCTCGGTATCCTTGAGCGTCAAAAGCCCGGTCAGCTTGCCCTGCGCATCCGTGACCAGCAGCTTTTCGATCCGCCGCGATTTCATCAGCGAAATCGCCTGCCCCCGGTCGGCGGGTTCACGCAAGATGGCCAGGTTTTCGGATGTCATCATCACCCGCACGGGTGTTGCGTCATCTTGCGCAAAGCGCATGTCGCGGTTGGTCACGATGCCCAGAACCCGCCGTTGGTCATCGACGACCGGAAACCCCGTAAAGCCGTAGCGCTCCATCAGGGCGCGCGCATCGGCCAGTGTCTGATCGGGGGTCAGCGTGACGGGATTGAACACGATCCCGCTTTCGAACCGCTTGACGCGGCGCACCTCGCGGGCTTGCGCCTCGATGTCGAGATTGCGGTGGATCACACCCATGCCGCCCGCCTGGGCCATGGCAATCGCCATGCGTCCCTCGGTCACCGTATCCATCGCCGAGGACAGGAGCGGAATGTTGAGCGATATGGCCCGGGTCACCCGCGTGCGGGTGTCCGCCGTCGACGGCAGCACCGAGCTTGCGCCCGGAACCAGCAGCACATCATCAAAGGTAAGCGCTTCGCGAATCTCCATCGGAGCCTCCTCAAGGTCGTGGATTGCGTTGCCACGGCCCTATCCCATGGGGCGCAGACGAAGAAAAGACCGAAATCCGGGGTCAGCCGCGAAAGCCTGTGGCCACCACGAATTTCTCGGAACTGTCGGCCCGGCTGGCGGCGGGTTTGACATTGGCCACCTTGTCGAAGCGCTGCTTGAGCAAGGTCTGCAAGCCGCCCTCCGCCCCGCCCGCCAGCACCTTGGCCACAAAGGTGCCGCCCGGTTCCAGCACATCAAAGGCCAGCTGGGCGGCCGCCTCGCACAGTGCCACGATACGGTTGTGATCGGTCTGTTTGTGACCCGAGGCCGCAGCCGCCATATCGCTCATCACCACATCGGCCCGCCCGCCCAGCCATGTCTTGACCTTGGTGTCGGCGTCATCTTCCATGAAATCCAGCACATGCAGCTCGACCCCCGCGATCGGGCTCACCTCTTGCAGATCGACACCGATGATGCGTCCGATGGCCTTTCCCGATTTCTCGCCCAAGGCGTTGATGCGCGGGACCGCCACCTGACACCATCCCCCCGGCGCACAGCCCAGATCGACCACCCGCGCGCCGGGCACCAGAAAACGAAAGCGGTCATCGAGTTCCATGATCTTGTAGGCCGCCCGCCCCCGATAGCCCTCGCGCTTGGCGCGCTGGACATAGGGATCATTCAGCTGCCGCTCCAGCCACAGCGTCGAGCTGAGCTTGCGCCCGCGTGCGGTCTTGACCTTGGTGCGCAATTCGCGCTGGCCGCGTCCGCTTGTCGATGTTCCGCTCGGCGTCTTTGCCATGGCCTGTCCTGTCTCCCGGCGCGGTTGCGCCTTCATCTTTCCCCAAATACGCATCGCGGCGGGAAACAGGAAGCCCATGGATGACCATGGGCCTGCGGGCCGTCTCAGGCGCGCACGTCCACCACGACGCGTCCGCGCTGCTGCCCGGCCAGGATCGCCTTGCCCAGATCGGGCAGATCGGCAAGGGTCGCGGGCTGGATCATCGCCTCGAGCCGGTCCATCGGCAGATCGCGCACGATCCTGTCCCACGCGCGGCGGCGGCTTTCGAAGGGCTGCATCACGCTGTCGATCCCCAAAAGGTTCACCCCGCGCAACAAGAAGGGAATGACCGTCGCGGGCAATGCCGCCCCACCCGACAGCCCCACGGCCGCGACCGATCCGCCATAGCGCATCTGGCCCAGCACGCGCGCCAGCATCGCCCCACCCACCGCATCGACGCAGCCTGCCCATGTCTCGGCCTCGAGCGGGCGCTTGACGGTTTCGGCCAGGTCTTCGCGTGGCACGATGCGCCCTGCGCCAAGGGCGTGCAGATACGCCGCCTGCTCAGGCCGCCCCGTGACGGCCGCGACAGCATAGCCAAGATTGGCCAGAATGGCGGTCGCCACCGACCCCACGCCACCTGCGGCACCCGTCACCAGAACCTCGCCCCGCGCGGGCGCCAGCCCGTGATCTTCCAGCGCCATGATCGCCAGCATCGCGGTCAGACCCGCCGTGCCCACCGCCATGGCATGCCGGGTTGTCAGGCCATGAGGCAGCGGCACCAGCCAATCGGCCTTGACGCGGGCCGTTTCGGCATAGCCGCCCCAATGGACCTCACCCACCCGCCACCCGGTCAGCACGACCTTGTCACCGGGCGCATAGCGCGGATCATCCGACGCCGTGACGCTGCCCGCAAGATCGATACCCGGCACATGGGGATAGGTCCGCACAAGGCCGCCCCCCGGCCCCAGACACAGACCATCCTTGTAGTTGACCGTGGAATACTCGACCGCCACGGTCACATCGCCCGCGGGCAGACGGTCGTCCGACAGCGTCTGGATCGCGGCATGGGTTTTGCCGTCTGTATCTTTTTCGACCACCAAGGCACGGAATGTCATAGCAAAGTTCCTTTCTGTCTGCGGCGGCCCGTAACGGATCACCCGCAATCATCATACGTCAAATCCAGAAGCCGTCCCTGACCACGGCCGGGAACCGGCCAGCTTGTGTCTCGACCTGCACGGCGGTGCCGGCCGCCCAATGGGAGTGGGCGATCATGCCGATGGCCACCCCGCAGCCAAAATCGGGCGATTGCGCGGCCGATGTGATCTGGCCCACGGACCGCGTGCCATCCATCAAGGCCCAAGGGCGGTCACAGCGCGGCAGCGCGCGGCTGTCGATTGCGATGGGGCGGATCTGCCGGGTGGGCCCGTCGCGGTCCATGCGCAACAAAGCCTCTCGGCCGATGCATCCCGTCACGCGGGCGGTGTTGCAAAACCGCCCAAGCCCGGCCTCGTGGGGCGTGTTTTCTCGGGTCATGTCATTGCCATAGCTGAGCAATCCGCCCTCGACCCGTTCGATCCCGTTGGGGCAGCCCGCCCGCACATCCAGATCGCGCCCCGCCTCCATCAGCGCGTGCCACAAAGGCATGCCAAGCTCATGGTCGGGAACATAGATCTCGAACCCGCCCTGCTTGGAAAAGCCCGAGCGCGCGATCACCATGTCGCGGCCCTGAAACTCGAAATGGGCAAAGCGGAAAAAGCGAATGGCGCGCACCGCGTCACCAAACACCCGCGCCATGAGATCATCGGCCCTTGGACCCTGCACCGCCAAGGGCGAGACATCGGGTTCATCGACCATCACATCAAGCCGCGCAGCATGGGCGATGCCCTTGACCCACAGCAACAGGTCGCTGTCGGCGATGGAAATCCACCAGCGATCCTCGGCCAGTTTCACCGCCACCGGATCGTTGAGCATCCCGCCCCTCTCATCGACCATCGGCACATAGCAGCATTGCCCGACAGCCATCACCGCCAGATCGCGAGGCGTCAGCATCTGCATCAGCCTGGCCGCATCGGGGCCGTGCAATTCGATCTGGCGTTCGCAGGCGACATCCCAGATCTGCACCGCCGATTTCAGATGGTGGTAATCTTCCTCCACCGAGCGGAACACGGTGGGCAACAGCATGTGGTTGTAAACAGTATAGGCGCTGACGCCTGCCGCCTCGACGCCTTGGGAAAACGGCGTGCGGCGCAGCCGCCGCGAGGGCGAAATCAGCGCCATTCCGGCACCTCATCGGGCATGAAGGGAATATCGGTATCACCCGGCCGGGCACCCGCCGCCGTCAGCATCGCGTGAACCTGACCGCGGTGATGGGTCTGGTGGTTGAACAGATGCATCACGCAAAGCGCCATGGGTTTGGCCAATTCCCGCCCAAGCGCAAAGGAATGCCACCGGACATCCCCCGCCAGATCCTCTGGCGTCACCATCCACGCCCAAGCCGCGATGCGCGCATCAAGCCTGGGGCGTTCGGCCCACAGCGTTGGCCAATCAAAGCGGCCGGGCGAGTCGGTGATGGTTCCACCCGGCCCCTCGGCGCCCTCGAACCGGGCGATCCAGATCAGATCGCCCCACATCAGATGGCTGAGCGTCGCCCGGATCCCCCCGAAAAACGCGCCCCGATCCATGTCGCGCGCGTCTTGCGACAGACCCGCCGCCGCCTGATACAGCGATTGGTTCTGCCAGGCATTGTAGCGCGCCATGGTCTGGCAATAGGCGGGCGTGATCATGCGGGTTTGCCCGCACTGCCGGACCAGTCGATGGCACAAATCTCGGCCGAGCGCCCCGACAGATCCCAGACACGCCCGAAATCGCGCACCTTGGATTTCAGCCCGCGCGCCGCGATGATGTCGGGGCCCATCCAGTAGCGGGAATTCTTGATCATCACCGGATGATCGGGATCGCTGCCTTCCAGCATCTCGATCTCGCCCTGGATCTTGCGCCCGATATACAGGCCCCGGCGGCGGCCCTCGCGCATGATCTCGACCTTTTCGCGTTCGGCATGGATGATTTCAGACACCAGGACCGTGAAAAGCCCGGTGGTGCCACCCGCCGCCCCCGACAGGATCTGCAACAGACCGTTATAGGCCTTGCCGCTGGCCCGATCATCGACATAGGCCGCGACCTTCCAGTCGCCTTCGGCCATGCGGCCGGGAATTTCGACCATCAGCCCGACATTCAGCCCCGCAAGGCTTTCGCCCTCGTAATGGCCTTCGTCGATGGCGATCGCCATCCATGCCTTGCACGACCCCTCGGTCGGGGGATGTTTTCCCAGACTTACGACACAGGGGCAAAATACCGTGCAGTTGCAGTTGAGGAACAACTCCCCCTTGATCGCCCAATCGGTCGGGCGCATCTGGCGCCGCTTGGGGCTGTCGCGGCGTTGGTCGATGCGTTGGCTGACCGGAAGGCGGTCGGCCTCGGGGCGGTGTCTGAGCGACATGGGTATCCTCTCCTGTTTATCCGATCAGGCCAAAACCAAGGGTTGCAGCCCCTGAAACCATCAGAGCACCCCCAAGGGGCCGTGTGACATGGCGCCCGATCGCGGGCAGTTTTTCCAAGGCCATCAGCACCATCGCGACGGCCATGAAGGCAAGGTTCATGACCCCTCCCACAAAGGCCAACAGCATCAGGGCCCAACAACACCCCAGACACACGGCGCCAAGCCGCAGCCCGTTGCGCCATGGCCCCTCGGCCCAATGGGTCATGAAAAATGCCAAAGGCGCGCGGCATAGCGTCAGGCAGGCCGCCTTGAGGGCCGAAAACTGGTAGGCGCCGGCCAGCATCAAGAGCAACCCCGACAAGACCAGCGATTGGCTGTCGCCAAAGACGCTCAGGTATCCAAGCTGAAAAAGCGCGAGCTGCAAGCCCGCCGCCAAGACCGCAAAGCCCAGCCATATCGCCAAAAACCCGCCCAAAAGCGCGCCGAACCCGCCACCTGCCCGCGCGCTCAGATCGTCATAGGCTGCAAAGGCTGGCAGTGCTGTCGGTGCCATCATCGCCGCCGACATGATCGCCCACATCGCGACCAGCCCCAGATAGCCGCCGCCATCGGGCGCAACCACGCACAGGCTGGCCAACAGATCCAACCCATACACCGCCCCCGCCGCCCGCAGATCGGCCGGCAAGGCCATGGCATAAAGCAAGCCCCAAGCGCCAAGGATCACGCCGTAAAGCGCCAGCCATTGCAGGCTGCCCATCGCGCGGATGCGTGCGGCGATCATTGCTGGCCGCCCTCCCCTGACGACTCGTTTTGCTTGCCAAAGAAGTGTCAGAGTTTTAAATGTCTGACAAATGAAAATCGATCCTGACAACCCCGCCGACCTGTCCGCCCAGATCGCCGGCGCGATCCGCGATGCGATCATGTCGGGCGCGTTGATTGTGGGTGATCGCCTGCCATCCGAGGCGGAACTGGCCGAACAGTTTGCCGTGTCGCGCCCCACGGTGCGCGAGGCGTTGAAACGCCTGGCGGCGCAATCGCTGATCCGCACCCAACGCGGTGCCTTTGGCGGGGCGTTCATCCACCGCCTGAGCTATCGCGATGCCCATGCCCAGCAGATCACGACCTCGACGCTTTTGCTGGGGATGAATGATGTCAGCTTCGACACCGCCTGCGAGGCGCGTTTCGCCATGGAACGGGCATGTGCCATGCTTGCCGCGCTGCGCCGCAGCCCGGATCATCTGGCGACAATGCGCGCCGAGATCACCCGCCAGGGTCAACCCGGCCTGACGGATGAGGCGTTTTGCGCCTCGGATGTGGCCTTTCACCGGGCGCTGGTCGATGCGGCGGGCAATCCGGTGCTGTCCTATCAACTGGCGGGCGCGGTCGAGGCGATGCAGCCCTTGATGAACATGATCACCTTTTCGGCCCGCTCACGCGGGGCAATCATTGCGCTGCACAGCCGAATCGCCGATGCGGCACAGGCCCGTGATGGCGCCCTGATCATCGCAGCATTGGAAGAATTGGAGCATGACACCCGTCAGCTTGCCCAATCCGTGTTCAATGCCCGCGCCGCACGCCCGAAACCCGCATGACAACCCCTTGGCAAGCATGGGTATCGGCCCTATTTCCTGACGCGGTTCTGCCAACATTCACACCAACAGGGATATCGCCATCATGACCCATCGCATGGCCCTAGGCACCGCCATTGCCCTAGCGCTCTCCGTCCCCTCGATCGCGGGCGCTCAGGATCTGCTCGTGTTCGATTATTCGGGTTTCGAGGAGCCGTCTTTCCACCAGCCTTTCATCGACACGCACGGCGCCGCGCCGGAGTTTGTGTTCTTCGGCGACGAAGATGAGGCGTTTCAGCGTCTTTTGGCGGGCTTTCGGTCGGATGTGACGCATATTTGCGCAGGCTCCGTGCCGCGCTGGCAGGAATCGGGCATCATCGAGCCCTGGGATCGTGCGCTGGTCGCTGCCTATGACTCGCTGAACGCCGATCTCTTGGGTCAAGATGTGCGTGCGGGCACCTCTGACCTGTTCTTCTTGCCCACCGATTATGGCACCACGGCCGTCGCCTACAACGTCGAGACGGTCCCGGCCGAAGACGTGGCCAGCCTCGAGATCTTCAACAATCCCGCCTATGCAGGCCGCCTGTCGATCCCCGACAATGTCGATGATGCCTATGCACTGGCCTATCTGGCCACAGGCGTCACCGACTGGTCAACCGCGACCGATGCACAGTTCGAAGCCGCCACCGCATGGCTGCGCGGCATCCACGGCAATTTGCTGAACTACTGGGTCGATCCGGCCGAAATCCAACAACTCATGGCCTCGGGTCAGGTGCAGGCGGCTTGGGTCTGGAACGAAGTGCCGGTTTCGCTTGCGGCCGAAGGCTTCAACGTGGGCTTCAACCGCAATACCGCCGAAGGATCTTCGGTCTGGCTGTGCGGTTATGTGAACATGGCCAATGGCGAAGGGTCCGAAGAAAAGGCCTATGACTTCGTGAACGCGATGCACGCCGATGTGTCGGCGCTGCCCTTGCTGGAAAACGGCTTTGGCACCGCCAACCAGGCAGCACTCATGGCGCTTGGCGCCGAAGCGATGGAAGCCGCCGGTCTGGGCGAGGTGACGGTGCCGGTTCTGGCGCAATTGCCGATCTCGAACGAACAGCGCGAGCGTCAGGCCGAAGCTTTTGAGCGGATCAAGGCCGGCTTCTGATCGCCAGATCACACTGACCGAAGCGGGCGCCCCTGTGGCGCCCGTTTCTTTTGGATCATGCGCGCACGGGCGCCATCCGCCTGTCGCGGGCAAGACAGGCCGCCTCGGCCCGGTCCAGCCGCGCGCGGGCGCGCTCAACACACCCCTCCTCGTGCAGCGCGCGCTGCCAAAGCCTGAGACAGGATTGCGGCGACCACGGCAGCGCCGCATGTGCCACCC
>ERZ888423.1339-NODE-1339-length-21459-cov-7.621566_pt1 | contig 21459 bp, 22 predicted proteins | sample MGYA00520523_ERZ888423 | MGnify/ENA primary metagenome ERZ888423 (study PRJEB32303, sample SAMEA104408611) | aquatic metagenome | biome: Brackish water; feature: Pelagic; material: water | place: Baltic Sea | collected 2014-06-08T10:24:00 | depth 30,27 m ...
GCGGTAGGAGTCGGCGGTTGGGGTGCACCGCTAGGGCGAACGTGAAGATACCTTCACGCTGGGGCGCGAGTGTGCCGACACCTTCACGTTGGCCGGGCAGGGGGGCCGGGCAGTGGCGGCGAGCTGCCCTGATTGGGTCGGACAGTTGACTGTTGGGGCTGGCATGTCCGCGGCGCTAAACTGGGTTTCGATCGGGCAGTCCGGCGAAACCACGGCAGGAACCACGGCAGGAACACAGAAAGTAGGCAGAAAACCACACGTGAGCCCCCGCGAGACCAACGCCGCCTCGGACGCACCCGGAACGTCTGTCCGCAGCAGCATGACTGTTCCGCCCGACCTCGTCGTAGGCCTGCTGGGGTCCTCCGACGAAAATCTGCGTGCGCTCGAACACCTCCTGAGCGCTGACATCCACGTCCGCGGAAACGCGATCACGCTATCGGGCGAACCCGCCGACGTCGCCCTTGCTGAGCGGGCGATCTCCGAGCTCATCGAGGTCGTCGGCAGCGGCCAGGCGCTGACGGCGGACGCGGTACGTCGCAGTGTGGCCATGTTGACGGGCACGGTCGACGAGTCGCCGGCCGAGGTGCTGACTCTGGACATCCTGTCGCGGCGCGGCAAGACGATTCGCCCCAAGACGCTGAACCAGAAGCGCTACGTCGACGCGATCGATTCGCACACCATCGTGTTCGGTATCGGTCCGGCCGGCACCGGCAAGACGTATCTGGCGATGGCCAAAGCCGTCAATGCCCTGCAGACCAAACAGGTGAGTCGGATCATTCTGACCCGCCCAGCCGTGGAAGCCGGTGAGAGCCTTGGCTTTCTGCCCGGCACCCTGAGCGAGAAGATCGACCCGTATCTGCGCCCCCTATATGACGCGCTGCACGACATGATGGATCCGGAGTTGATCCCGAAGCTGATGAGCGCCGGGGTGATCGAGGTCGCACCGCTGGCCTACATGCGTGGCCGCACGCTAAACGATGCGTTCATCATCCTCGACGAGGCGCAGAACACGACCGCCCAGCAGATGAAGATGTTCCTGACGCGTCTGGGATTCGGCGCGAAAATCGTTGTGACAGGAGATATCACACAGGTCGACCTGCCCGGCGGCGCCTCCTCGGGGCTGCGCTCGGCGATGCGGACGCTCGACGGTATCGACGACATTCACTTCAGCGAGCTCACCAGCGCCGACGTGGTCCGCCACCGCCTGGTTGCGGAGATCGTGGACGCATACGAAAGGGCCGAGGACCCGGCCATGATGAACCGGGCGCAGCGGCGCTCGGCGAGTACAGGCAGAACGAGGCGGTAGCGGACCACCCCATGAGCATCGAAGTTGCCAACGAATCGGGCATCGACGTCGCCGAGCAGGAATTGATCAGCGTCGCCCAATTCGTCATCCGAAAAATGGACGTCAATCCCGCCGCCGAGCTGTCGATGGTGCTGCTCGACACCGCGGCGATGGCCGATCTGCACATGCGGTGGATGGATCTGCCCGGTCCTACCGATGTCATGAGCTTCCCCATGGACGAGCTCGAGCCCGGCGGCCGGCCGGATGCGCCCGAGCCCGGGCCGTCGGTGCTCGGCGACATAGTGCTGTGTCCCGAGTTCGCGGCCAAACAGGCCGCCGACGCCGGGCACACGCTCGGTCAGGAACTGGTGCTACTGACGGTGCACGGAGTACTGCACCTGCTGGGCTATGACCACGCCGAACCCGACGAGGAAAAAGAGATGTTCGCGTTGCAGCGCGAGTTGCTCGAGGAGTGGGTGGCCGACCAGGTCGATGCCTTCTACCAGGACCGACAGACCCAAAAGGACCGTCGGCTGGTGGACAAGTCCCGATTCTTCGATGATGTCAACTACGGCGACAAGCCGTGAGCCCTGTCGGTCAACTGGTCAGCGCCATCGTGCTGGTCGGCCTTGGTGGACTGTTCGCAGCCAGCGACGCCGCGTTGAGCACGGTGTCGATGGCCCGTGTCGAGGAATTGGTCCGCGAGGAACGTCCGGGTGCGGTGCGGCTGGCGCGGGTGATGGCCGAGCGGCCGCGCTACATCAACCTCATTGTCCTACTCCGCATCACCTGTGAGGTCAGCGCGACGGTGCTGTTGGCGGCGTTCCTGGACGGCGGACTCGGCGTGACCGGGGGGCTGGTCGCTGCGGCCGCGATCATGGTGGTGGTTAGCTTCGTGGCCATCGGTGTCGGGCCTCGCACGGTGGGCAGACAGAACGCATACACCATCGCGTTGCTGACTGCCCTTCCGCTGCAGATGATCTCGGTGCTGTTGCTTCCGGTGAGTCGACTGCTCGTATTGATCGGCAATGCGCTGACGCCGGGCAAGGGTTTTCGCAATGGCCCGTTCGCCTCCGAGATCGAGCTGCGAGAGGTCGTCGACCTGGCTCAGCAGCGGGGCGTGGTGGCCGACGACGAACGCCGAATGATCCAGTCGGTGTTCGAGCTGGGCGACACACCGGCGCGGGAGGTGATGGTGCCGCGCACCGAAATGGTCTGGATCGAAAGCGATAAAACAGCAGGTCAAGCCACGTCTTTGGCAGTACGCAGCGGGCATTCGCGAGTCCCGGTGATCGGCGAGAACGTCGACGACGTCATCGGCGTCGTGTACCTCAAGGATCTCGTGCAGCGCACGTACTATTCGACCAACGGGGGACGGGACACCGCGGTGTCCGACGTGATGCGCAAAGCTGCATTCGTCCCTGACTCCAAACCGTTGGACGCGCTGCTGCGCGACATGCAGCGCGACCGGGTCCATATGGTTCTGCTGGTCGATGAGTACGGGGCGATCGCAGGCCTGGTGACGATCGAGGATGTGCTCGAGGAGATTGTCGGGGAGATCGCCGACGAGTACGACACCGACGAGGTCGCGCCGATCGAAGACCTCGGGGAACTGTCCTACCGGGTGTCGGCTCGGTTGCCGATCGAAGACCTCAGCGAGCTCTACGACGTCGAGTTCGACGAGGACCTCGATGTCGACACGGTTGGCGGTCTGCTCGCCTTCGAGCTCGGCCGAATTCCGCTGCCCGGTGCCGAGGTGACGTGGGACGGTCTGCGGCTGCGCGCCGAGGGCGGACCGGACCCTCGGGGGCGGCTGCGGATCGGCACCGTGCTGGTCAGCCCAGTCGAACCCCGCCACGGCGACGGACACCACGGCGACGGACACCGTTACCACGGAGACGGACACCGTTACCACGGAGACCATTACCACGGAGACGATGACAACGGAGACGAACGCCGATGAACGACCTGGACCGCACCGAGTTGGACACAGAAGACGGAAAGCTGGTGGTCCTCGCCCGTGGTGCGATGGCCCGGGCCGAGGCGGCAAGCGGTGCCGCCGTCCGCGACGCCGACGGCCGCACCTACGCCGGAGCGCCCGTCGCGCTGGCGACGCTGGTGTTGACCGCACTGCAGGCGGCGGTCGTCGCTGCGGTGTCCAGCGGTGCCACCGGCCTGGAGGCGGCCTTGCTGGTCGGAGGAGCGGTCGACGATCCTGGCGTCGCCGCGGTGCATGAACTGTCCGGCGACGCGGTGATCATCGTGACCGACCGGTCGGGGCAGGTGATCGCGTGATCGCCGAGAGTGCACCCAGATCGCGAATTCGCCTTGAAAGGCGATCTCAGCGCACACTCGGCGACATCCGATGACCGAGTTCCGTTCGGGCTTCGTCTGTTTCGTCGGCAGGCCGAACACCGGCAAATCCACGCTGACCAACGCGCTGGTCGGCACCAAGGTGGCGATCACGTCGAAGCGGCCGCAAACCACCCGGCACACCATCCGCGGCATCGTGCACCGCGAGGATTTCCAGATCGTGCTGGTCGACACCCCTGGGTTGCATCGCCCCCGCACTCTGTTGGGGCAGCGCCTCAACGACCTGGTCAAGGGCACCTACTCAGAGGTGGACATCATCGGGCTGTGCATCCCGGCCGACGAGAAGATCGGGCCGGGGGACCGGTGGATCCTTGAGCAGATCCGCGCTGTCGCGCCGAGGACGAAGCTCATGGCGATCGTCACCAAGATCGACAAGGTTTCCAAGGACCGGGTCGCCGAGCAGCTGATGGCGGTCAGCGAGCTCGTCGGGTCTGACACTGAGATCGTGCCGGTGTCGGCGGCCTCCGGTGCCCAGCTCGATGTGCTCATCGACGTGCTGGTCGCGCAGCTGCCGCCGGGACCGGCGTTCTACCCCGACGGTGAACTCACCGACGAACCCGAGGAAGTGCTGATGGCGGAGCTGATCCGCGAAGCCGCATTGGAGGGTGTCCGTGACGAGCTACCGCACTCACTGGCGGTGGTCATCGAAGAGATGGAGCTGCGGCCGGGCCGTCCGGAAGATCAAGCCCTCATTGATATTCACGCCGTGCTCTATGTCGAACGCGACTCCCAGAAGGGGATCGTGATCGGTAAAGGTGGAGCGCGTCTGCGTGAGGTGGGCACCGCCGCGCGCACGCAGATCGAGAAGTTGCTCGGCACCAAGGTCTATCTGGACCTGCGCGTGAAGATCGCGAAGAATTGGCAGCGCGATCCCAAACAACTCGGCCGCCTCGGCTTCTAGAGCGGGTGATTTCGGGGTAGTTGGTCACGCTCACCGTGACCAAGTGCACCGAAATCGCAGTTAGCCGGGCTGGCCGTAGACCGCCACGACCACGGTGCGGTCTAGCAGGCTCTCCGTCCAGACGCCGATCTGGGTGTTCGCACAGTTGGACATGATGGCGTAGTAGTCGGGCCGGAAGTACCACTGGTTGATGATCTCGATGCCGCTGATGGCCAGCGCGGGATTGATCGCCACGGTCTCAGAGGCTGTGCCCACGAAACCGGCCCGGTTCGCGCGGTCCTGTGTGGTCGACCCGTCGGAGCCGATGTCGCCGTTCAGGGCACGGTTGTTGAGCACATCGTTGGTATGCCACTGCGCGGCCAGTCGCAACTTCGGGTTGATCTTGATTTCGGTGGCGCAGTGGTTTTGATACTGAACCGTGTAGACGTTGACAACGACGCTCTCGTTGAGGCGCTGATAGTTGACGGAATCCGCGTGGGCGTCTGGTATGCCCGCGATCGCAGTTCCTACGAGCGCCACTGCGGGTAGGGCGCGCACCATCTTGCTGACATTCACAGCCCGGACAATACTCGACGTTGTGGGCCATGGAGTGCGGAGCGGCCAGATTCGTCGTCCGGCTCGGTTCCGGCCATGTTGGAGTCCCACCAGTTCGCCGGCTCGCGAGAGGCCCAGCCGTTAATGGCCTCCAATGCAGCCGCCAACGAAATCAGCAGCGGTTCGCTGTGCGCCGGGCCCATCAACTGCACCCCGATGGGCAGACCATCGGCGGTGAAACCGGCGGGCACGTTGATCGACGGCCAACCCAGCAGATTCCACGGCCATGTCGCCGGGCAGGCGCGGATCATCGTGCGGTCGGTAGCCAGCCCACTGAGCTGGTCGAACGCGTCGACCCTGGGCGGTGGCTGGGCGGTTGTGGGCGCGAGCACGACGTCGGCCAGGTTGAAGATCCACCCGATGCGCTGTTGTGTCGCCGCTTCGTGGGCGCGGGCCTTGCGCAAGATGTGCTGCGAGAGCAGCCGACCCATTCGGGCATTGGACACCGTGCGCTTGTCCAACGCCAGGCCGTGGCCCAGTCGGTCGATCCAGTCGGGGATGCCCGCGGTGGAGCGGGCCAGGAAATTCCACGACATGCGCAGGCCGTAGTCGGGGTCGGCCGCCACGACGGTATGGCCCAGCTGTTCGAGTTGACCGGCGACCGCCTCCATCGCTGCCTGGATGTCGGGGTGCAGTTCGGCCCGGAAACCAGTGAACGGAAACCTTGTGGACAGCGCGACCCGTAGCGGTCCCGGCGCCTGGGACACGGAGTCCGAGGTGTGCACCCGCGGTGGCTTGTGCAGATCGCCGGGAGCGTTGCCCGATGCGGCGTCGAGCACCAGCGCCGCGTCGGCCACGGTGCGAGCCAGCACACCGTTGACGGCGATGCCGTTGAACGCCTCGGCAAGGGGCCAGGTCGAGATGCGCCCCCGCTGCGGCTTGATGCCGACCAGATGCGTCCAGGCCGCCGGGATGCGAACACTGCCGGCACCGTCGGAGCCGATCGCGGCCGCAACCAGGCCCGCCGCGACCGCCGCGGCGCTGCCGCCTGACGAGCCACCCGGGGTGTGGTCTCGGGACCAGGGGTTGCGGGTATGCCCGAACGCTGGTCCGCTGGTGAACGGCCACTGCCCCAACTCGCAGGTGTTGGTCTTGCCGACGATCACCGCACCCGCAGCCCGCAGTCGCCGGACCACCTCTGCGTCGACGTGGGCGATCCGCACGGTGTCGTCGTTGCCGGCGGTGCCGTATCGGGTGGGCACACCGGCAACGTCGACGTCGTCCTTGACGGCGATCGGGATGCCCAGCAACGGGAGCCGCGAAAGGTCCCCGCCGGCCTCGCGCTTGCGGTCGGCCTCGGCTGCGTCGGCGATGGCCTGGTCGGTGAGCACCACCCGGAAGGCGTTGAGTGTGGTCTGGCTCGCCTCGATGGCGTTCAGGGATTCGCGCACCAGGTCGTCGGATGTGCAGGCGCCACTGGCCAACTGATACAGCTGATAGGTCAGGGTGGGGAACCGGGGGGCTGATTGGGGGGGAGTGATTTCGGCCATCACTTTGTAGAGTATCGGCGCTGCGGACCGGCTTCCGTCAGTTGGCAGTGTGACACTGGTCAAATGCGTCTGTATCGGGACCGAGCGGTGGTGTTGCGTCAGCACAAGCTCGGCGAAGCCGACCGCATCGTGACCCTGCTCACGCGCGATAACGGCGTGGTGCGGGCGGTGGCCAAAGGAGTGCGGCGCACCCGCAGCAAGTTCGGCGCGAGGCTGGAACCGTTCGCCCATATTGACGTTCAGCTACATCCGGGCCGCAATCTCGACATCGTCACCCAGGTTCAGGCGATCGATGCGTTCGCCTCGGACATCGTCTGCGACTACGGTCGCTACACCTGCGCCTGCGCGGTGCTCGAAACCGCCGAGCGACTCGCCGGGGAGGAGCGCGCCCCGGTGCCCGCGCTGCACCGGTTGACCGTGGCCGCGCTGCGCGCGGTGGCCGACGCCGGCCGCCCCCGTGAACTCGTCCTGGATGCCTACCTGCTGCGCGCGATGGGGATCAGCGGGTGGGCGCCATCATTGACCGAATGCGCCCGGTGCGCGACCCCGGGGCCGCACCGGGCGTTCCATATCGCGGCGGGTGGAAGTGTGTGCGTGCACTGCCGACCGTCCGGGTCGGTGACGCCGCCGCAGGGTGTGCTGGACCTGATGGCCGCGCTCTACGAGGGTGACTGGGACCAGGCGCAGGCGTCCTCGTCGCAGCATCGCAGCCAGGCCAGCGGGCTCGTGGCCGCGCACCTGCAGTGGCACCTGGAACGGCAGCTGCGGACGTTACCGCTGGTCGAGCGCGTCTATCGGGTGGATCGCACAGTTGCCGAGCATGGCGTTCGGGTGATTGGGCGGGGCATCGGGCAGGATATGGCGCATGGCAATCAAGCGGACGGGGAAGAACAGCTTTCCGCAGCTGCCCCCGGCGCCTGAGGACTATCCCACTTTCCCGGACAAGTCGAGCTGGCCTGTCGTATTCCCTGAGCTGCCGGCTCGTACCAACGGTAAGTTCGCCCGCCCGCCGCAACACACCTCCAAGGCCGCCGCACCGCAGATTTCGGGCGACCAGGTGCCCAATCACGTCGCGGTGGTGATGGACGGCAACGGGCGGTGGGCCACCCAGCGCGGGTTGGGCCGCACGGAGGGCCACCGGATGGGTGAGGCGGTCCTGATCGACATCACCTGCGGCGCCATCGAGATCGGCGTCAAACACCTCACGGTGTATGCGTTCTCGACTGAGAACTGGAAGCGCAGCACCGAAGAGGTCCGATTTCTTATGGGCTTCAACCGCGAGGTGGTGCGACGACGCAGGGAGAACCTCAACGATATGGGCGTGCGGATGCGCTGGGTGGGTTCGCGACCCCGGATGTGGCGCAGCGTCATCAAGGAGTTCGACATCGCCGAGCAGATGACTGTCGACAATGACGTCATCACGATCAACTATTGCGTGAACTACGGCGGTCGCACCGAGATCGTCGAGGCGGCGCGCGAACTCGCACAGCAGGCGGTGGACGGCAGGGTCAATCCCGCCCGCATCAGCGAGGCGATGTTCGCCAAGCATCTGCACCGCTCCGACATCCCCGACGTCGACCTGTTCATCCGAACCTCGGGGGAGCGGCGGGCCAGCAATTTTCTGCTCTGGCAGGCGGCCTACGCCGAGTACGTTTTCCAGGACAAGCTGTGGCCCGACTACGACCGCCGAGACCTGTGGGCCGCGTGCGAGGAGTATGTCAATCGCAATCGACGCTTCGGCAGGGCCTGAGGCCGGCGATGGAAAACTCGACGGATCTGTCGGAGCGGATCAGCAGTGTTCTTGAGGAGATCCTCCCCGTTCAGCACGAGAGCGACGGCGCGCTGACTGTGCAGCACGACGATACCTTCGCCTCGCTGCGGGTCGTCACGATCGCCCAGGACCTCGACCTGGTGTCGCTCACCCAGATCCTTGCCTGGGATCTGCCGTTGGACAGCAAGACTCGCGCCAGGGTCGCCAAAGACGCGCATGACACGCTGTTGGGCACCGTGTCGCTGGTGGAGAAAGTCGGCCCCCAGAAAGCTGGCCCTCAGAAAGCTGGTCCTCAGAAAGCTGGCCCGGAAAAAGTCGGCACCACGAAGGGGCGGGCCAGCAAGACTGCAGACGTGTTGTTGCGCTACAACTTCCCGGCCGCGGGTCTGACCGATGACGCGTTGCGCACGCTGATTCTGATGGTGCTGTCCACCGGTGCTGATGTGCGGCGTGGACTGGTTGGCCTTAAGCGTTAGTCGCCGGACGTCGGGGCGGTCTCGCACCTGCTGCAGATGCCGAAGATCTCGATGGTGTGGCTGACGTCGGTGAAGCCGTGTTCGCGGGCGACTTCGGCGGCCCAGGCCTCGACCTGACCGCCCTGGATCTCGATGGTCGAACCGCAGGCCCGGCAGACCAGGTGGTGATGGTGGTGCTCCGAGCAACGCCGATACACCGACTCGCCGGTGTCGGTGCGCAGCGTGTCGACCACTCCGGCCGCAGCCAGCTGCTGCAGTGTGCGGTACACGGTGGTCAGGCCGATGCCCTCACCGCGGCGCCGCAATTCGTCGTGCAAATCCTGCGCGGAACGGAATTCGTCGAGATTCTCCAGCAACGCCGAGATCGCCGCGCGCTGCCGCGTCGCCCGGACTGCGCCCGTCACTGCGCGTTTCCGAGGTCTTCGGCGGCATGTGTCACGGCAGCGATGACGACGTCTGCCAAGTGGTGATCGACCAAGCGGTACAACACTTCCCGGCCGGATCGGGCCCCGTCGACCACGCCCGCGGCCTTCAAAATCCGTAGGTGTTGGCTGACTAACGGCTGCGGCACATCCAATGCGTCCACCAGTTCGTGGACGCAGCGTGCATCCTCGCGAAGTTGCAGCACGATGGCGATGCGCACGGGCGCGGCCAGCGCGCGCAGCAGATCTCCTGCCTTGTCGAGGACCGCGCGGGACGGCACTTCCGGTGAAGGCGTGTCGGCCTCCAGTTGTGGGTCGTGACCGGAAGGCGGATCAGCCTTCGGCGGATCAGCCGCAGTGGAATCCGCGATAGCCGAATCAGCCAAAGTGGAAACGATTTTCATTAGTCGTCACAATACATGCGCGACCGTGCATGTCAATCGAGAGATCGGGCTCGCCCACATGAAGCCGCTCGATCGGCCTCGCTACGCTGTGGAGCCGTGGCCCCGTCTTCCTCGATCGTCGACACCGTTGCAAACCTGGCCAAACGCCGTGGGCTGGTGTTCCAGTCCGGCGAGATCTACGGCGGGACCAAGTCTGCCTGGGACTACGGCCCCCTCGGCGTCGAACTCAAGGAGAACATCAAGCGGCAGTGGTGGCGGTCGGTGGTGACCGGCCGAGACGACGTCGTCGGCCTCGACAGTGCGATCATCCTGCCGCGGCAGGTGTGGGTGGCCTCCGGGCACGTCGAGGTTTTCAACGATCCACTGGTCGAATGCCTCAACTGTCACAAGCGGCACCGTCAGGACCACATGCAGGAGGCCTTTAGCGAAAAGGAAGCGAAGAAGGGCGTCACGGTCGATCCTGACACGGTGCCGATGTCCGACATCGGCTGCCCGGACTGTGGCACCAAGGGGCAGTGGACAGAGCCGCGCGACTTCAACATGATGCTCAAGACCTACCTCGGTCCGATCGAGACTGAGGATGGGCTGCACTTTTTGCGGCCAGAGACCGCGCAGGGCATCTTCGTCAACTTCGCCAACGTGGTCACGACGGCTAGGAAGAAGCCGCCGTTCGGCATCGGCCAGATCGGCAAGAGCTTCCGCAATGAGATCAGCCCGGGCAACTTCATTTTCCGCACCCGCGAGTTCGAACAGATGGAGATGGAGTTCTTCGTCGAGCCGTCCACGGCGGCGGAATGGCACCAGTACTGGATCGACACCCGGTTGGCCTGGTACGTCGAACTCGGCATCGACCCCGACAACCTCCGGCTCTACGAGCACCCGAAGGAGAAGTTGTCGCACTACTCAGACCGCACGGTCGACATCGAGTACAAGTTCGGCTTCACGGGCAATCCGTGGGGTGAGCTCGAAGGTGTCGCGAATCGCACCAACTTCGACCTGACCACGCACTCAGAGCATTCCGGCGTTGACCTGTCGTTCTACGATCAGGCTTCCGAGGCCAGGTTCGTGCCCTACGTCATCGAGCCGGCAGCCGGGCTGACCCGCTCACTGATGGCGTTCCTGGTTGATGCCTACACCGAGGACGAGGCGCCTAACGCCAAGGGTGGTGTTGACAAACGCACCGTGCTGCGGCTGGATCCGCGGCTGGCGCCCGTCAAGGCCGCGGTGCTGCCGCTATCTCGGCATGCAGACCTGTCACCGAAGGCGCGCGACCTGGCCGCTGAGTTGCGCAAGTCCTGGAACACCGAGTTCGACGATGCCGGCGCCATCGGCCGCCGCTACCGCCGCCAGGACGAGATCGGGACGCCCTACTGCATCACGGTGGACTTCGACTCGCTCGAGGACCACGCTGTGACGATTCGCGAACGTGACGCGATGACCCAGGAGCGGGTTGCGATCGACGCAGTCGCCGACTACCTGGCGGTCCAGCTCAAGGGCGTCTAGAAGCGCGCAAGGTTGTTGACGCGCGAGGTCACGAACCCCGCGCGACGATCACCGGCACTTCGGCCGCCTGCACCACTGTCGCGCTCACCGAACCCAGCATCATCCCGGCGAATCCGCCACGGCCATGGCTTCCCACGACCACGAGCTGTGCCCTGTCGGAGTTGTTGACCAGCCAACAGCCTGCGTCTTCCTTGGTCAGGGTGGGTGTCACGTGGACATCGGGGTAGTTTTCGCGCCAGCCTGCAAGGCGCTCGCTCAACACCTCGCTACCTTGCTGCTCGTCGATCGTCCAATTGAGGTGGGCGCCGGAGGTGAGGCGATCTGCCCAGGCGTACATGGCGATCAGCGGCACGCGCCGATGCGTCGCCTCGTCGAACGCTATCGCGGTGGCGAACTCCGACGTCGGTGAGCCGTCGATGCCGAGCAGGATCGGCGCGTGCAGGTCCGGCTCGGCGTGCTCCTTGTGGATCACCGCCACCGGGCAGCGGGCGTGACGGACCAGTCCGCTGCTGACCGAGCCGAGCCTCAGCCGCTCCAGTGGTCCTTTGCCGCGGCGCCCCACCACCACCATCCGCTTGTCTTTCGACGTGTCGATCAGGGTTGCCAGCGGATGGCCGAACGTGAACTCGACATGCACCTGAGGCGACGTGCTCTGGCCGAGCGCTTCGGTAAGGACCTGCTGAGCGGCGGCGAGGATTCGGTCGGCCTCGTCTTGCTGCGCGCGCCGACTGGCTTCCAGCACGGCTTTTTCGCAGCTACGCGAGTCCTGGTGCTCGGCCACTGCTATGACGGTCAGCGCCTCGTCATGCATCGCGGCCTCCCGCACCGCCCACCGCAACGCGGCATCGGAGTACTCCGAGCCGTCGACCCCGACCAGGATTCCGGAACTATTTGCGTTGCCTGTCATCTCGCCACCTCCGCCGACGTCTCGGGTGCTCGCGGCGACACAATGGTCCGCCCCGCGGTTCAACCCCTTCGATACCTGATGCTACGCAGCGGCCACCGCAGGTCTGGGGTATTCGGTCACATCATCAGGCACTGCTGAGCCCGGCACCTGGCCGTGCCGGCTCAGAAGCGGCCGCCGCCCCCGCCGTAGCTGCGGCCCGACGACCGCGACGATCCGCCGTAGGACGTCGGGCGCCCGGAGCTGCGCCCGCCCCCGAATCCGCCCCCGAATCCGCCCCCGAACCCGCCGCCACGCGAGCCGCCGCCCAGGATGTTGCCGATCAGGATGCCGCCGATGACCGCGCCGATATCCGAGCCGCCACCACCGCGCCGGCCGCCTCCACCCCAGCCCGACGTGTAGGACCGCTGGGCCGCCCGTACGTCGTCGTTGGCCAGTGACTGCGCCTGTGCGGCAAGCATTGATGCCCCGTTGGCGTGCGCGACGGCCTCGCTGAGGTTGGTCGCTTTCTTGTCCTGCGCGGCCTGCAGCTGGCGGACGGCTTCGGCCAGCCGCGTGCGGGCCTCAGGCCCGATGCTGCCGCGCCGGGTGTCGATGAAATCCGAGACCCCGCGGACCCGGGATTGCGCGGTCAACAGTGCCTGCTCGTAGGCGCGGCTCATGCGCTCGATGGCGGCGCGCTCCTCGGCGACGCTGGCCAGCAGCCGGTCGAGATCGGCGTCCGCCTTAGTCAGCCGGGTGAACACGCCGAGGGGATCGGTGCCGCCGTTGCGTTGCGCATCGTTGACGGCCTTGGTCGCGGCGGTGCGGGCGGCCTCCAACTGGGCCCGATGCGTGCTGCTTCCCTGCGTCAAGTGCGTTGCGGCCTCGGTGAGGCCGTTCTGGACGTCGGCTATTGCCGAAGGTAGGGCGGCTACTGCCCGGTTGATGTCGGTGCCCGCGGAATCGATCGCGTCGAGCAGCGAGCGTGCCTGTCCCAGCGATGATTCGGCCGCATGAATCGCATCGACCAGCCCCGTCTGCTGACCGGTCGGCCGTGCGACGAGAGCCCTGGCGTTGCTGATGCTCCGGTCGGCGAAGGCCAGCCGCTCTTTGGCGGTCGCCGGATTGTCGGCGACCGAAATCAGTGCCGAGCGGGCGAACTGGCTGCGCAGCGTGGCAAGCGCCTGTTCGGACGGCGTCATGCGGGCGGTGAGATCGACCATGTCCCGGGTCAGTCCGTCGAGCCGGCTCGGCGCGTTGATGACCAAGTCACGCAATTTCTCGAAGGAGTCGCTCTGGGCGTCGAGTTCCCGGTCGGCCTTCGCGGCGGCCACGATCACCCGGGTCAACAGGTCGCGACGCTGCTGTGGGGTCTCCGGCACCGCGTCGTCGAGGATCTGACGCACATTGAATGCCTGCGCCAGCGTCTTTCGAGCATTGCCGACCGCCCGGCTGAACGGTTCTGTCTTGGCTTCGCCGAACTCCTGTACTGCCAACGCGAGTTCGCTCTCGGAGGTGCGCACCGCGTTGTCTACATCAACGACGATGGCGTTACTCAGATTGTCGAGTGCGTCGATGGGCACCGCCGCCAGCGCGTTGGGATCGGTGGGATCCACTCGCCGGGCAGCGGCGAACTCGGCCTCCCGGCGCTTGTGTTGGCGACGGCGCATCCACACCCACAGCACGAACACCGCCACGGCCAGCACCGCCATCACGATGAAGAATGCGGGCCACGATATGCCCGCTCCCTTCGATGACGCCGAAGAGCCCGACGAGGCTGTAGAGGCCGAGGTTCGCATGCGGTCGGCGGTGGCAACAGCGGCACCTGCCAGGTCGTCACGCCGCAGCGCCGGCTCGATCACATCGCGTTGCAGGGCATTGGACCTGGTCTGGGACATGATCGCCAGCGGTACCTGGAAAGCGTAGGCGCGTTCGGTGGTGGCCACTGCCAACAGCGCGTCACGGTCGCCAAAATCGCTGAGCCGCATCGCGGTTTGGGCCCAGCTCTGCGCGCCCTGCCCGAAGGTGTCCACGTACACCACCCAGAGACGGATGCGCTCTTCGTTGTACAGCCGAGTCACGGCGGCTTCGACCTCGGCGCGCTGCGAGGGGGTCAGCGCTTCGGAGTTATCGGTGACGTAGTCCGGGATACGAAACGGCGGTTCGGCGCTGGTGACCGGCGCACAGAGAAGTCCGGTGATCAGGACGGCGAGCAGCATGCTGAGCAGGCGGGCGACGAGCATGAGGCCAATCTAGTGCCGAGCACCCACACGGCAGCCATTACTCCGGTGATAGGCCTGGCAGACTGTGCGTCGGTGCCCACTGATCTCACGCAGAATGATCCCTACAGCGAGTTCGACCGTCAGCGTCTGGTGGTCGAACCGCCGAAGGGCGCCGCGCTGCCGGGCACCGACACCGAACACCGCACCGACTTCGCCCGGGACCGCGCGCGGGTGCTGCACTCCGCGGCATTTCGCCGGTTGGCCGACAAGACCCAGGTGGTCGGTCCGCGGCAGAGCGAAACCCCGCGGACCCGTCTGACTCACTCGCTGGAGGTGGCTCAGATCGGCCGGGGCATGGCAGTGGGGTTGGGCGCCGACCTCGACCTCGTCGAACTGGCCGGCCTGGCGCACGACATCGGTCATCCGCCCTACGGGCACAACGGGGAACGGGCACTCAACACGCTCGCTGCGGCGTGCGGTGGGTTTGAGGGTAACGCGCAGAACTTTCGCATCCTGACCCGTCTGGAACCGAAAGTACTTGATACACAGGGCGATGAGCCGCGTAGCGCGGGCCTGAACCTGACCCGGGCCGCGCTGGACGCGGTGACGAAATATCCATGGTACCGACCCGCGGAGGGCGGCAAGTTCGGCTTCTACGCCGACGATGCCAGCGCTGCGGCCTGGGCGCGTGGCGATGCGCCCGACCGCATGCCGTGCCTGGAGGCCCAGATCATGGACTGGGCCGACGACGTCGCCTACTCGGTGCACGATGTCGAGGACGGGGTGATCTCCGGGCGTATCGATCTGCGTGTCCTCGCCGACGATGACGCGGTGAGTGCATTGGGCCGGCTGGGGCAGTCACACGGAATGGGCGGCGGTTTGGCGGCCGCCGATCTGGTCGAGGCGGCGGAGCGGCTATCGGTGCTGCCCGCGGTGGCCGCCGTCGGCAAGTACGACGCCACCCTGTCGGCAGCGGTGGCGTTGAAGACGATGACCAGCGAACTGGTGGGGCGATTCGCATCGTCGGCCATCGCTGCCACCCGCAATGCGTCCGGTGCGGGCCGTTTGGTTCGCTACCGCGCCGACCTGGAGGTGCCCACGGTGGTGCGCGCGGAAGTGGCGGTGCTCAAGATCCTCGCGCTGCAGTTCATCATGTCCGACCCAGCGCACCTGGATCTGCAGGCGCGGCAGCGCGAACGGGTCGACTCGGCGGTCCAGTTCGTGCTGGCCGGTGCGCCGGCGACCCTGGATCCACTGTTTGTCCCCGACTTCAACGACGCCGCCGATGACGGGGCGCGGTTGCGGGCGGTGATCGATCAGGTGGCCTCGGTCACCGAAGGGCGTCTGGAGCGCCTCGGACCCGCCTGAGCCTCGGTCCACCTCTCACTTGAGGGTTGTTCGGCTGCCGGATTGGGGAAGTGCCCTTTGAGCTGGAGTGATTGGCCGCGCGCACCGCGCGGCGGTCACTGCTGCTGAACAGGGATTCGGGCGGCCGTCCAGGCCCTATGCCGTGACCGGCGCCACCGACCGCAGGAACTCGAGCTGGTCGGCGACCACGGTGTCGAACAACGGCTCTACGTATACGTCGAAGTGATGGCCGGGATAGCTCTTCAGCGTCGCTTGAGGCATGCGCGAAGCCGCTTTTCGGGTCTCGGTGGTGGGGGTAACGGCATCTTCGCTGGTGACCTGGATCAGGGCCGGGCAGGTGACGGCGGCGGCATGGCGGATCGGGGAGTACAGCCCGATCCGAAGAACAATGCGCGCAGCGACGGTGATCGGGAGGTCGTCTAGGGCCAACCCGTCGGCCGCGGCCATCCGCTCCAATGCGGGCCTGGCGTCGGGGGTGGCCATGATCGAGCACGTACCGGGTGCGCCGACGGAATCCAGATAGCGCGGCGTGCGGTGGAGTAGAGCCCGCCAGGTGTCGTCGAGTGCCGCGGGTAGCAGACGTGCGGCCTGCTGCGCCCCGGTGGCGCGAACGGCGGCGAACCCATTGACATGGGGTACCTGGGCGATGATCGCCGTCAGCGGTGTGCCGGTGCCGGCCAGGGTGATGACGTGGCCACCGGCTAACGAGGTGCCCCAGCCGACGATGCGTTGAGGATCGACCCCGTCGAGAGTGCGGGCCCAGCCGATGGCGGCGCGCCAGTCGTCGAGTTGGGCAGCGACGTCAAGGAGTTGACGCGGCCGACCGGCACTGTCGCCGAAGTATCGGTAGTCGAACACCACCACCACGTAGCCTGCGGCGGCGAAACGCTCGGCGTATGCGGGCAGTCGCAGCGTGCGCACGCAGCCGAAGCCGTGCGCCATCACGATCACAGGCACGTTCTCCGCCGCCGGCGCCGAGGGCCGGTACACCGAAGCGGCGCAGGGGATGCCGTGTGAGGAGAAGGCGTCCTCCGACAGGATGGAGACCATCCTCACGCTATCCGATCCCGTAGTTCACGTTTCACCGACTGTCATGCGGCCATGGTGTTCTCACGGTCGTACTGGTGTCGCCTCTGGATGCTCCACGCTGTGCGAGCCATTCATCCACGGCTCACTCTGCGGCAACGGCCGGGGCTTCGGCCGCCAACCGATGTACCCCAAACCGGCGCCGATCACCCCGTAGGCAACGGCCTCCGTCAGCATCTTGCCGACGCCCCATTCACGGCCACGCAAGACGGGGGCCGAGATCATGCCCCGTGCTGTTGCCACCGCGTAGACAACATGGCCGAAACTGGCCGCCGCTGCCATGCCGGAGAGGAACTTGAAGATGTCGCGCTTCACGCCGCTTCCCCCTTCGAAAATTGTCTGTACCTCCATCCCAGCATTCCCCGCCGGGTAAGCGGAAGGAAGGGCAGAAAGTCCCCGTGCCTGCGGTACGGAAAGCAACGACGGTAGCCGACCTACACTCCCCCGATGGGGAGTAACGCCAGGCTCAACAGATCGCTTGGACTACCCCTGGTCACGCTGTACGGCCTCGGAAACATTCTCGGCGCAGGAATCTATGTGCTCATCGGCAAGGTCGCGGGCTTCGCCGGGGAGAGCACCACCCTGGCCTTCGTCATCGCCATGGTCACCGCCGCGGTCACTGCACTGTCGTACATGGAACTGTCCGGGCGCTATCCGGTGAGCGCCAGTGTCTCGGTGTATCTGCACGAAGCGTTCGGTAAGCGTTGGCTGTCGGTGGCGATCGGCCTGGCTATGGTCGGCGGCGGTATCGCCTCCGCGGCCGCACTGGCCCAGGGTTTCGCCGGCTACCTGAATGTGTTCATCTCCGTTCCGACGATCGTGGGCAGTGTGGGCCTGCTGGTGGTGCTCGGGGCGATCGCGATGAAGGGAATAGGCGAGTCCGCGAAGACGGCGGCCGTCCTCACCGGGCTAGAAATCCTGGGCTTGGTGCTGATCATCTGGTTCGGCCGAAAGGCGTTCACGCAGATGGACATTCACGCCATGACGTCGGTTGATCCGGCTGTCGGCCTGGGTGGCGTATTCGCAGGCGCCTTCCTCGCCTTCTACGCTTACATCGGTTTCGAGGATATGGTCAACGTGGCCGAGGAGGCCAAGAATCCCAGCCGGACCATGCCGCTGGCCATTTTGATCTCCCTGGTGGTGTCGACTGTGCTGTACCTGCTGGTCGTGATCGTCTCGACCACGGTGGTGTCCCCGGCCGAATTAGCCGACAGCAGTGCACCGTTGACGCTGGTGTTCGAGCGAAGCGGAGCGGGCAATGTCGCGGTGCTGAGCCTGATCGGAGTGATCGCGGCGATGAACGGCGTCATCGTGCAGATCATCATGGGCTCCCGGATCCTGTACGGACTGGCCAACGAGGGCTGGATCAGCAGACGGTTCGCCGTCGTGCACAAGTCCTACAAAACTCCGGTGACGGCAACCCTGGTCATCCTGGCCGCCATGATCGTCGCCACCGCGGTGCTGCCCCTGGTGTCACTGGCGCAACTCACCAGTCTGCTCGTACTCACCATTTTCACTCTGGTGAACGCGTCCCTGATCGTCATCAAGCGGCGCGGCGGCGATCACGCCGGATACGTCACTGTTCCCGCAGTGATCCCCTACCTCGGCGTGCTCCTCTGTGTGGGGAACGTCGCCTTTCAAGTGTTCAGCTGAGGGACGTTCGGGCCGGCGGCTAACCACACCCACCTGACCACCCGCCGACAGCCCTAGCGTCGACGCCAACTACCTCCAGCTCGTCCATGGATCGAGGCCAGGGGCGCCGCACGGGGGCTCTAGACTGGCCGGATGGCGGGTGATGGGACGCGGGGGCGGGGCCGGATCCCCGATCGCGATATCGCCGCCATCCGTGAGCAACTGAACATCGAGGACCTCGTCGGCGAGTACGTTCAGCTGCGCCGGGCAGGAGCGGATTCGATGAAGGGCCTGTGCCCCTTCCACGACGAGAAGTCCCCCTCATTCCATGTCCGGCCCAACCACGGGCACTTCCACTGCTTCGGCTGCGGTGAAGGCGGTGACGCCTACGCTTTCCTGCAGAAGATCGAGCATGTCAGCTTCATCGAGGCGGTCGAACTGCTCGCCGATCGCGTCGGCTACACCGTCACCTACACCGGGGGCTCGACCACCAACGTCCAGCGCGACCGGGGCAGCCGCAGCAGGCTGCTCGCCGCCAACGCCGCCGCGCAGGAGTTCTATGCCGCTGCGCTGCAGTCCGAGGAGGCCGCGCTGGCTCGTCAGTACCTGACGGAGCGCAATTTCGATGCCGCTGCTGCCGCGACGTTCGGCTGCGGATTCGCGCCATCGGGCTGGGAGACGCTGACGAAGCACCTGCTGCGCAAGGGTTTCGAGTTCAAGGAGCTCGAGGCGGCCGGCTTGTCCAGGGAGGGGCGCCGAGGCCCGATGGATCGCTTCCACCGCCGATTGCTGTGGCCGATCCGGGCCGGCGGCGGTGAAGTCATCGGGTTCGGTGCCCGCCGGATCTTCGACGACGACCAGATGGAAGCCAAGTACGTCAACACCCCCGAGACCGTGTTGTACAAGAAGTCGAACGTGCTGTTCGGCCTTGATCTGGCCAGGCGCGATATCGCCAAGTCGCACCGCGCCGTTGTCGTCGAGGGCTATACCGACGTGATGGCCATGCACCTGGCCGGCGAGACTACTGCGGTCGCATCGTGCGGTACCGCCTACGGCGACGGTCACCTGGCACTGCTGCGGCGGCTGATGATGGACGACAATTGGTATCGCGGTGAACTGATCTTCGTGTTCGACGGCGATGCGGCGGGTCAGGCAGCGGCGTTGAAGGCATTCGACGGCGACCAGCAGGTTGCCGGGAAGTCTTTTGTGGCAATCGCTTCCGATGGCATGGACCCCTGCGATCTGCGGTTGAAGTCCGGTGACAGCGCGCTGCGTGATCTGGTGGCACGTCGCATCCCGATGTTCGAGTTCGCCATCCGCAGCCTCATCCCCGACGGCGACGCCCTCGACAACGACGCGGCGGCGCAGGTTGACGCGCTGCGCCGGTGCGTGCCGTTGGTCGCCCGGATTCGGGATTACGCGCTGCGCGACGAGTACGCGCGAAGGCTCGCCGGGTGGACCGGGTGGAGCGATGAAGGGCAGGTGCTGACCCGGGTGCGCGAGGAGGCGGGAAAGCGAGGCTCGCCCGACCGGACGCGCCGCCGCGGTGCACAGGCTGAGGCCGCCCAATCGCAGGGGCCGCAGACTTCGGGAGCGCCCGCGGTGGCCCGACCCAACCCTGCTGACCCCACGCTGTGGCCGCAGCGTGAGGCGCTCAAGTCGGCGTTGCAGTATCCAGCGCTGGCCGGCCCGGTTTTCGACTCGCTGGCACCCGAGAGCTTCACCCACCCCGGTTACACGGCTGTTCGGGTATCGATCGAAGGCGCCGGCGGCACATCGGCCGGAATGACCGGGGCGCAGTGGATCGATGCCGTGCGGGAACAGGCAGCCTCGCCGCTGGCGGCCAGCCTGGTCAACGAACTGGGAGTCGAGGCTATCAACGTCGACGACGAGAGGCTGCCGCGCTACATCGGCGGCGTGCTGGCCCGACTGCAGGAAGTGTGGATCGGCCGCCAGATCGCCGAGGTGAAGTCGAAGCTGCAGCGGATGTCGCCGGTCGAACAGGGGGACGAGTATCACGCGCTGTTCGGCGACCTGGTGGCGATGGAAGGCTATCGGCGCGGCCTGCTCGAACAGGCAAGTGGTAACGACCTAACTGCGTGAACCGACAAGTGGGGTTATGGTGGGAGTGCTGTCGGGCCTAGTTGGGCCTGTTGGGCTGTTGGGCATAGTGGAGAAGGCGAGTAGGCAATGTTGGTGAACACGATCCGCAACAGAGGCACCCGGTTGATCGCTGGGGCTTTTGCGGCCGCCGCCGTGGCCGTTCCGCTCTACGCAGCCCTGGCCAGCACGGATGCCGCACCGCAGGTGACCGCCAATCCAGGAGGCTGCCTGGCGTGGTTCGGCAACAAAGAAGACGGCAATTGCATGGGCCAATCCAACGGCACCGGTGCCACCATCGGCACCCCCAACATCGGGTTGGGCGGGCCATTCGGCGTCGGCATCTATACCGGGCCGCTACTGCCGGGCTCCACCATTTCGCGCGACTTCGGCTAGCGGGTTTTCTCGACCCTCTGTTCCGGCTCAAGGATCGCTGTGCCTGAGTCGATCGGTGTCAGCGTGACCATCGTCGGGTCGGGTGACACCCGATCGGCTATTTTGCGCCGTCCCGCATCGATCACTGCCTTGGCGGCGGGACTGCCCGTGACAGCTTTGTAGGTCCCCGCGATCTGCTCGTAGCGCTGCTTGCCGGCCTTGGTGCCGAGCACGTAGCCCACGGCTAAAACGGCGACATACCCGATCACAGGGCTCCTCCAGAAACTTTGGTTGAAGACGTGACTCTGTTTATCCGGTCCACTTCGGTCCCATCCGGGCCCATTCTGCCTCACCGTGGCCACTGCGCGCCCGGTCGGGCGGGTATTGGCACCTCGCCGCGCGCGTAAGCTAAAGTGCTCTCTGGCCCGCGGGGTAATGACCGCGGGAGGGCAGTCCCCTGTAGCTCAATTGGCAGAGCGTTCGGCTGTTAACCGAAAGGTTGCTGGTTCGATTCCAGCCGGGGGAGCCGCAGTTAATGGAGTTCAAGCCGTTTTCACTGGTTACCAGATAA
>ERZ888423.1340-NODE-1340-length-21432-cov-14.067362_pt1 | contig 21432 bp, 20 predicted proteins | sample MGYA00520523_ERZ888423 | MGnify/ENA primary metagenome ERZ888423 (study PRJEB32303, sample SAMEA104408611) | aquatic metagenome | biome: Brackish water; feature: Pelagic; material: water | place: Baltic Sea | collected 2014-06-08T10:24:00 | depth 30,27 m ...
CGACTTTTTTGAAGTAGAAAAATATCCTACAGCAAGTTTTACAGTGACTGCTGGGACTGCTGATAGTTTAACTGGAAATTTAACCATTAAAGATGTCACCAAATCTGTAACTATACCCTATACCATGACAACAGACGAGAATGGTGTAACGGCATCTTCTACGTTCACTTTTGACAGAACTATTTGGGGAATCACCTACAATAGTGGTAATTTCTTCCAAAACTTAGGAGATTACGTTATTGATGATATCGTTACTTTAAGTGTTTCTCTGAAAGCAACTAAATAATTTCGTTTCAATAGAGCAATTGAAATATAAGGCTGTGTGATTTAGTTCACACAGCCTTTTTTTGCGTAATTGTTTGGATTAAGCATGGTACATTTGTTATTATGAAAAAGAGCACTATCACATGTATTTTCTTATTCGTCTTTACTATAGGCGGGATATCTGCTTGTAAAGCCAAGCATTGCGCCACATTTGACGATAGTATGGAAGGGTTTAATCCAAAAAAAGTCAAAAAAAAGAAAGGTAGACAAGAAGGGCTATTTGATACAAAAGTTAAAAGGTAGCAGCAGGAAATCCCCTTAGGAAGTAAATGTCGGGAATCGACGCTAAGCTTTTCAGTAATTGTGTCTTCACTTTAGCTGTTTCGATACCTTTTTTTACAGATCTAAATCTAATTTAGCAAAAATCTGTTGTTATATTATGTTTGGATTATTCAAAAAGAAATCAGAAAAAGAAAAATTAGAAGAGCGATATGAGCAGTTATTGGCTGAAGCATATAAATTAAGTACAGTTAACAGAACAGCGTCAGATGCTAAAACAGCAGAAGCAAATGCCGTTCTTCAAAAGATAGAGGCCCTAGATTAAGGTACTAATTCTGAATGATTTATGAGTAGTATGTTGTATTAAAAATTTAACATGCTACCCAATAAATCCTTAAACTCGATACCTTCGTCCATGTTATTTTTACTTAGTTTAGAGTACTCCGCAAGTCCATGAAGTACAAATTCCATCCATAACATTTTTTCAATCGGCCTTGCTTCAGGCATATGTTCATCAATAAATAAGGCTAAACCATCTACTGAATTGAGTATTCTTCCGTATTCTTTATCGCTAGCATCATGATGAAGCTCAATGGTCTTACCTCGTTCAAACCAGGCAGTAATTCTTCCAAAAGCATCTTCATTCTTATTGTTACCCTCGGTTAGGTCATTTTCCTCTTTGTTTTTTTTGCGTTTTAGCTTCTCTGGATTTGGAAAGTGTTGGATGAATTCTGATCTAATTGCTTTTCCAATCAGTTGATTAGCAACGTTAAGTGGTCCTTCTTGTTCTCCTTCATACACCATTTCTATTTTACCGGTAATAGCTGGGATTATGCTTACTAGATCGCTAATTCGAACCAATGATTTTTTGTCACCGTTTATCGCTACTCGTCTTTCTACACCACTGTAGATATTTTCTAAGGCAGAAATAGCTAATCGTGCAGAAACACCACTCTTGGCATCTACAAACTCGCTGGTACGCGCTTCTATAACCACCCTTTCAATCAGGGTTGGAATTAAGTCATGCATAGAGACTACTTTCTCTTTTTCTACATCCTTTTTAGCTTCTTGAGAGGTTATCAATTTGCTCATGGCTAAACTCTTTGGATAGTGAGTTAGTATTTGACTTCCAATTCTATCTTTAAGCGGCGTAACTATACTGCCTCTATTGGTATAATCTTCTGGATTTGCGGTAAATACAAATTGCATATCTAAGACCATTCGCATTTTAAAACCACGTATCTGAATGTCACCTTCTTGCAGAATATTAAACAAAGCAACTTGAATACGGGGCTGTAAATCAGGTAATTCATTAATGACAAAAATGCAACGGTTTGCTCTGGGTATAATTCCATAATGAATTACTCTTTCATCGTTATAACTTAGTTTTTCATTAATAGCTTTAATAGGATCTACGTCACCTATCAGATCCGCCACGGAAACATCTGGAGTTGCCAATTTCTCTACATAGCGATCATCTCGATGTAACCAAGCAATGGGCGTATTATCACCTTGTTCTTGCAGCTGAAGCTTGCCGAAGTATGAAATAGGGGCGAAGGGATCGTCGTTAATCTCACTTCCTGCTATATAAGGTATATATTCATCTAGCAATCCTGTGAGTTGACGAGCCATTTTGGTTTTAGCTTGTCCACGAAGACCAAGTAGGTTGATACTGTGACCACTTAATATAGCGCGTTCAAAATCTGGAATTACAGAATGCTCATAACCCATTATTCCTGTGAATATGGGTTCTTTATTGGTGAGTTTTTTTCTAAGATTTATTCTTAATTCTTCTTTTATGGTTAGGGGCTTGTAGCCGCTGGCTTTCAGTTTGCCTAGTGTGGTTTGTTTCATTACTATATTTTGAATTTGTTGTTTTGAATTATAAATTAATTTTTGTTTGAGTACTTAATTTTATACCCAGTATTAAGTCGTACCTTTTAATTCTATAATCCTAAATGATTCTTACATTCTCTTTCTCTTATTCTTTGCATAATCGGTAAATACAATATCTCCTAAACCTTGCAGACCCGTAAAAAATGCTTTCCCGTTGTTTGTTTTCGTAAATTCTTCAACAAACTGCTGAAGATAAGGATCTTGCGCTATCATAAACGTAGTGATAGGTATTCCTAATCGGCGACAAGCAGCAGCTTCATTGTAACACTTATTCACTATCTTCTTGTCTAATCCAAAACTATTTTTGTAATATTTTATACCTTCTTTTAAGCAGCTAGGCTTGCCATCGGTTATCATAAATATTTGCTTATTCGGGTTTCGTTTTCTTCTCAGAATTTCTCTTGCTAGCTGCAAACCAGCTACTGTATTGGTATGAAAAGGACCAACCTTGAGATAGGGTAATTCTTTAAGGGTAATTTGCCATGCATCATTTCCAAAAACAATGATGTCAAGCGTATCTTTCGGAAATTGTGTTTTGATATATTCAGCTAGAGCAAGGGCTACGCGCTTAGCCGGCGTAATTCTATCTTCTCCATACAGTATCATACTATGGCTGATGTCTATCATAAGAACAGTACTGGTTTGTGTTTTGTATTCTTTTTCAGTTACGACCAGATCTTCAGTGCTCATAAAACCCGAATCACCACGCGTCAGTTGAGCATTTTTTATACTTTCAGTCAGCGCAATTTGATCTAAACTGTCTCCAAATTGATAGTTGCGCACATCTCCAGTGTTTTCGTCGCCAATGCCTGTAAATCGTGTCTTATGATTTCCCTTTCCACTTTTTTTGAGCTTTCCAAATACTTCTTCAAGTGCATTTTTACGGATAGCCTGCTCCATTTTAGGTGTGATTTCATATCCACCTGTACGTTCCCCTTCATCCAAAAAGCCCTTGTCTTTTAATTCCTGAATAAAGTCACCCATACCGTATTCACTATTGGTAATGTTGTGCTGTTTATCCAGTTCATTCATCCAATCTATCGCTTCAGTGGGATCACCACTGGTATAGAGAAGTAATTGCTTGAAGAGGTCTAGCAAATTATCAAAATTGCTGCCATCAATATTGGTTGGGATATATTTAGAAAATTGAAATCCTGTCACTGTATGTAGATGTAACAAATAAGTGTGAAATGAGTTTATAAAACCTATGACTAAGCAAATTATACTTTGGGGATAGGAGAGATGTCATAGTAAAATATGTCTTGTACAAGATCTACTGTGTTGAAAAGTTCACCTATTTTGCTATTCCTTATAATGATTAAGAAGCATCAGCATCAAGCGCCTCTAGGATGATAGCGCAGACTTCTCTGATCTGCTTCTTGGTAATGATAAGCGGTGGCGCAATACGCAAGCAATCTGTGTTATACAAAAACCAATCAATGATAACACCTCGTTCGATGCAACGCTTCATGGTACGTTCTATTTCTTCAAAATTTTCGAGTTGAACGGCCAGCATAAGTCCAACGCCGCTGATTCCTTTTATTTTGGGATGTACGAGTAGTTCGCGGAAGAGTGCTTCTTTCTCGGCTACTTCGTCCATCAAGCTACTTGTAGTTAGAAACTTAAGAGCAGCATTTCCCGCAGCACAGCTCACTGGATGCCCACCAAAGGTGGTAATGTGACCAAGTATAGGATTATCACTAAGACTCTTCATTATTTCTTTAGATGAGATAAATACGCCAATCGGCATTCCGCCGCCCAGAGCCTTGGCACTTAGCAGTATGTCTGGCACCACATTATAGTGCTCAAAGGCATATAGTTTTCCGGTACGTCCTATACCGCTTTGTATCTCGTCAAAAACGAGAAGAGTACCTGTTTCATTACACTTGGTACGCAGTGCATTTAAGAATATTTGGGTTACGGGGATATAGCCTTTTTCAGATTGGATAGGTTCTATGAATACGGCTGCCGTCTGCTCATCTATTATATCTAGAGTAGCTAGCTCATTCAACTCTGCAAAATGGATGTTGGGTAACAATGGCTTGAACGGTCCAGAATAATACTCGTCACTCATCATACTTAGAGCTCCGCTCGTACTGCCGTGGTAGGCATTTCTCATGGCTACTATTTTGCCTCTACCTGTGTGCTTCTTGGCTAGCTTCATAGCTCCTTCAACTGCTTCGCTACCACTGTTTAAGAAGTAAAAAGACTGTAGGTTATCAGGAAGTAATTCAGATAGTCTTTTCGCTAATTTTATTTGTGGGCCGATTACATATTCACCGTAAACCATTTGGTGGCTGTACTTATCTACTTGTTTTTTAATAGCGTGTATTACTTTCTTGTTATTGTGTCCTAAGTTATTAACTGCGATACCGCTTATGAGGTCCACATATGCTCGATTTTTTTTGTCAAATAAGTAAATCCCATCTCCTCTAACAAATTTGTACATGGGTGGAGTAGGAGAGGTTTGTGCGATATGGTTTAAGAATGATTTTTTGATGACGCGAAGATATGGGTTTAATACCTTGTTTAGGTCAAACGAAAATGCTCTGTTGTTATATATGGAGCAAAAAAAAATGCGATTTGCTTAAGCAAATCGCATTTTAAATTATTTAAGTCTCTGAAATTAGTACTCCCAAAGGTCGTGTTCTAATATAAATAAATCGTTTTTGATTTCATCATTTTTTAATAATGCTTCAACGCCATCATCTTTGTATTCATCAAATTGCGCAATGTCAATATCGTATGGATTGCTTTCCTTTACAATATAGCTACTGAATTGTCTAGTTTGAAACCAATGATCAAAGCTCATTCTTGCTGCATTATTTTTGGAGTTAAAAACTTCTTCTTGAGACATTTTTTCTCGGATATCATCCATTTTTAACCAATATAATGGAACTTCTCCAAGTTCTAAACCAGACTCCGTAAGCGGTCTCCATAAAGGAGCGATGGCAATAATTCTAGATCTAAAGTCAGAATAATTATAATCAAAAATCCAATCTTCCATGATACGATACTTCTCTATCTTAGAAGGACTATACGTCTCTGTAACGGTGATTTGTATCAAATCGTAGGGATCGTCTGGATTATCTGGATTAGGTACACTCACTGTACTTTGTATACTAGCCATTTTGGTAATATCTTCAGGAGTTAGGATACTAGTCAAAGAATCATCACGATAAGCAGGAACGCTACCATCCATTGCGGCATTCCAAACTATTAAATAAAAAGGATTACGTGGCCAATGAATAATTTTATTTTGCTTTTCACGAACATCAATAACTCGCTCGATACGTTTACTCCACTTTACATTAGCTTCTCTAATATAGCGATACGGAACTGCTTTACGTTCCTTAACAGCGGTATGAGGATATGTATAATCCTCAAATTTACTTGATTGTGCTTGAGCCGAAAGGGCCACTAGCAATAAACTTATAAATATTACAAATGTTTTCTTCATATCTTTATATCTACTTTGCAAAGTAACGAATAAATCTTTAATTAATTATTTATTTAATTGTGATGATAATCGGACTTAAATTAGCACTAAAACCATACTTAGCTTCAACTGCACGAATACCTTCTATTAATATTCTGTCATCTGGAGCTGCATTTTTAATAAGATTTTGCATCGCAGGAGTAAGAACACCGCTTGAGCTACTTTCCATAACTGGAGGTTTTCTCTTATAAGCCATAATCATTTTAAATCCTTGTACTCGATACTTTAAGTCATATGCAAATCCTGCACCCATTGAGGCTAAAATAACCGTTTGTGCACTAACTGCAGCCTTACCTTTAGGTAAACCATCGTTTGGTATACCACCTAATTGAGCCGTAGGTTGTGGTAAACTTCTTACCCTGAATACTTGTGATCCTACAGTTTTGGTTTTACCATCTTTCGTTATAGAAACTGAAATAGTAACTTCTTTATTTGTAGAAGCAGGTACCGTAGCATTATACACTCCACCACCTTTAGATACTAAATTAATACCTGGAGCAGATACTTTCACTTCAGAAGCAGCGAAACCTGGTACAGATATAGACATAGGATTATCAATGCCTTTGTATAAAAGATTCATTTGAGTAGCTGCAATTGTTGCCGCTGGTTTAAAAACAGTGTATTCGTCCTTAAATTCGAAGGTTTGTGGTCCCTCAGGTCCATCGATTACTATTTTACCTGCAAAGGTTTTTATACCAATGCCATTAGCCGATCCGCGATATTTTCCAACACCACCTTCTACATTAATGTTAGTGCCGCCTACTGTAATAGAAGGAGCGCCTTTTGAATTAGAAGCAACTAATAATATATCAGCTTCATATGCTTCACCTTCCATAACATAAGTAGATTTTGCAAGAACTTTAGCTTCAAGTCTATCAAATTTATAATCTGTTGCGTCAATACGTGAAGCTAACTTTTCCAATATATCAGACTCCATGGTTCTAGCATCGTTTCTAATACGAGCTATAAGTGCCAAAAGACCTGCAGCAGGATTATGTTCTAAGTTTTCATTAATCCAAGTTCCTCCAGAAACACCCGATTTATCATCTTCTGCAATTAATTGAGAAGCATTAATCGCACTTTTATATAAATCCATTGTTTCTATATTAGTAGAATCTTGAGCCATCCCTGGTACTACTGGTTTCAGATAGCTTGCAAGTTTTTCTCTAGTGTCATTAATTCTCCTCTGGAATTCTTTACCGTTAGCACCATTATCAATAACGGTGAAGTAACGTGCATGATCTTCCATTTGATCTGGAGAAACAAGAGCACCTGTTTCAGGATCTCTGCCATCATACCATTCTTCTACTTTTTTAGTGATTCCATCTAAATAATCGACGAAATCCTTAGTAGTTTTTTGAGCAGCTTTTGCTCTATCCATGTATGGTTTTGTTTTTTCTGGTTTTTCACCAAGGGCTTTCTGCAAAGCTTTCATAGTACCTTGACTTTTTGAGTCGATACTCATTGCTGCAGTGTTGAAACTTCTTTCGAACAGATAAAAAGACTTAAGAATCTCAGCAGATACGTTTAGGGCAAGAAGAGCCATGAGTACCAAGTACATCATGTTAATCATCTTCTGCCGTGGGGACATTTTTCCTCCAGCCATAATTAATTATTTAATATTAAATTGGGTTAGAAATAAATTAAGAATTTGGACGCATAGCGTTTAACATACCACCATAAACTTTGTTTAAGCTTTGAATGTTTTGGTCAAAACTTACAAGGTTATCATTTAATGTAGCATTTATATTAGCTACTCTAAGGGTAGTCTCTTTGAATGTTTCGGTAGTTTCTGACAAGCTATCAAGTGCTGTAACTGCTCTGCTATAAGACGAGTTCATCCCTATAATTTGCTCATTAGCTTTTGAAAGGTTATCTGCATATTCCTTAGTTGCTACCGTAGCTCCTGAAAGATCAGACATAGAACTAACATTAGAAGATAAAGATCTTAAACCTAAACCTAATCCTTCTATTAATTCTGGACCTATTTTTGCTTCAGCAAGCATTGAGTCTAATTGCTGTGATACACTTCCTTGATTAATACTTTTTTTGTCGTCGCCTTCCATTCCTGCTAATTCAGGATGTACCAGACTCCAATCCCAATCTTCGTGTATTGGCTCAAAAGCAGAAATACAGAATATAATGGCTTCTGTACCCATTCCTATAATAAGCATCTCATTAGCACCTGGCCAGTGCATAATTTTAAATAGTGCACCAATGATAACTACTGCCGCGCCTAGTCCATAGGCTTTTGCCATAATGTTTTTTCCTAATTTTGATTCAAAGAAATTTGCCATAATTTTTCAGTTTAAGTTTTTGTTTTTAATGTTAATTGAAATATAATAATTTGTGGTCATATATATAAACGTATTTGAATATACCTATAGTATAAAGTTATTTTTAAATTATTTTATACTATAGGTTAAAAGGTGAATATATTCAGGAAATACTACTGACGATCGTTCGCCGATCTACCTATATAGGTCTGTACACATCTAAATCCAATAGATGATTTTGAGGTATCTTGATATTCATATGCTCTTGAGCCGTTTTGAATAAAGTATGCTATGTCTTTCCAGCTTCCTCCGCGTATAACTTTTCTTTTAATCGTAAGTGGTCCTTCATCAGAAGCATCAATTTGAAAATCAGAGTTTAAGTCGTGCGTAAACTGATGACTTGTTTCGTCGTAAGCAGACATAGTCCACTCGGCAACGTTACCTGCCATATTATACAACCCGTAATCATTCGGAAAATAGGAGTCTCCTCTTACAGGGTAAAGTCCTCCATCTGACATGTAGTGACCTCTATTTGGTTTAAAGTTTGCTAACAAACAACCTTTACTGTTTCTAGTATAAGGTCCACCCCAAGGATACATATTGTTATCTCTTCCACCACGAGCTGCATATTCCCATTCATATTCCGTAGGTAGTCTCCAGTACTCTGTAATTGGCATGTCTTGAGCTTCCCAGTATCTGTTTAACCAACGTGTTCTCCAGTTACAAAAAGCGTTAGCTTGATGCCAATTAATACCTACCACAGGATAATCATCATACTTAGGATGGTTGTAATATTGGCGGGTCATTGGCTCATTGTAAGAGTATGTGAAGTCACGAATCCATACCAATGTATCAGGGTAAATGTTATACGTTTTAGTCTTGAGGTAATCTGCTCTGTTACCTTTTAGATAACTTCCGTAAGCAGCTGCTCTAAAATCAACATATGTATACGTATAATCTAATTTACGAATATCAAATTCTTTTCTGTGCTCAAATCTTTCTCTATTTTGATAGAAGTATTTGGCACCGTGCTCATTATAGAACTCTTCTTGATCAACATCGTCATTGTAGTCTAAGATTGTATAGTCATCATGCTCATCTTCAATTTCAATTTCCATTTCCATTTCATGACGCATTAAACTATCTCGCACATATTCTACGAATTGACGATATTCATTATTAGTGATTTCAGTGTCGTCCATCCACATAGCGTGAACAGAAACTTGTTTATTAGGTGCTATGTAAGTGTGAAAAATATCCTCATCACTTTGACCTGTATGGTAAGAGCCAGTTGGGATGTAAACGGTACCAAATGGTTGAGGGTGAAACCAAGGTCTTCTGCCTTGTACTCCAGTTAACTCTCCGTTGTCTCCCATGCCACAACTCATCAAGGAGATGATTGCGAACATTACAAACATTTTAGCTATGTACTTCATATATTTTATACCTTGTTGTATTAAAAGTTTTACAAATTAACAATTAAATGTTGATAAATGCAAAATTTATTAATTTGTATAGTTGGTTATTAACGTTTTAACTTTTTAATTATTGTAATTATAATCTTAACTTTAATTATAAAAAGCGAACACTATCAATGATTAGCTTTTCTTTAACGCTTGTAGCTATTGGAATGCAATACTTTACAAGTATTTCGTGTGTTCCATTACTCACTGCTTGAACGTTACTTAACGTTATGTCGTATGAGTATCCTATTTGTAATGGACCTTTTTGATATCCTAATAATATAGATAATGCATCACTGGTACCCCATTGTCTAAATGCTAAACCTCCTCTAAAAGTTTGCGCAAATAGTGCAGTCATATTTAAATCAACTTGCGGTCTATACCCTTTGTTAAATAATCCATATTTTAGTAGTATAGCTGGCTCTAGGGTCATATTAGCCATTTCGATGTCACCTCCCGCAATAGTATAATAGTGAGGTACGTAATTGATTTCTATTGTGTTTTGTGTTCCTGCTTGAGATTGAACTGCTATTTGGTATTTGGCACTTGTTAAATTGGTTACAGAAAGTCCTGCATAAAAATTCTTAATATTACCTAGTGTTTGTTGCTTAAACATAACCCCTCCGCTAAGGTCGAATAGCATTTTATTTCCTCCTAATGCTGGAATTCCTGGGTCAAGAGCTTGAAGTGCTTTAAAATCAGGCTTAACCCATCCCCATTGCTTAGCACCTATACCTATACCGCCTGAAATTTCTTGAAATCCTCCTTGTAATTGCATCTTGTAGTTAAGATTCGCTTTTATGGCTGTTGACTTAGTATAACCGATTTTATCGTCTACAATGGTTAATCCGGCGCCTAAGAATTGATTGCCCGTCTTACCTATATTAAACACTGTAGCCACATTTAGGTTATAGGTTACTGGTGCTACATTTCTGTTAACATCTTGAAGGCTCCCTGTTCCATCTGTCCCTTTTATTCTGGTTTCATCATTATAATCTCTCCACTGGTGATGTGTAAGGGCAGAAAGACAAATTTCTCCTTGCTTGTGACCGGCGTCTGCGGGATTAAATGCTTGTATAACATCCTTAAAATGAGTGTAATAAGGATCTTGCTGAGCGTAAGTATGTACACTAGCTAAGAGAGCGAGTATGGTAAGGGCTTTTTTCATATAACTTCCTTTATGCTATTTTGTAAGTAATTCGACAGGTACAATATTAACTATTTCTTACAAAGTTTTATTGTCAAAGTTAAATTGGAATAGGAATTTATGAAATTTGTTGGTGCACCGCTTCTACAAGCGCTTGTAGCTCACCCTTAGATTCTTGCAATACGGTGTACGCTTTTTGATTTAAGGTTTTTGCAAAATTAGTATCTGATAAATCTTTGGTATTAACCCGGATATTCATATAAGCTCCTTCAATTGCGGTAATACAGCACAAGGCTCCAACGCCTGCATCAGTGATGGATGCTTTATTACCATTTTCAATCATTGCTTTTATAATTTCTATGGTTCGAGCAGAGGTTTGCATTACTTTGAATGGGACTTCGGCTGCATATTGACTTGCTTTTTCAATTGAATCTAGGCGAAATTTCTTTTCCTCTGCTGTTTCTTTTGGTAAACGAATTGCATCAATAATAGCATTAAATGATCGTGTATCTTCATCTACTAAAAATAGCATTTCGTTTTTAATTTCCTGTCCTTTACATGCCCAATCAGAGAAGAAATTTAGCTTTTCTTCCCAACCTGGCTTATTCGCGCTTAAGTTAGCTACCATGGTTGCCAGTGATACTCCTAAAGCTCCTACATAGGCTGAGATACTCCCGCCTCCTGGAGCCATACTCTCGGAAGCCGTTTCGTTTGCCAAGCCTTTAGCGGTGAGCTGTATTAATTTTTCGTCTTCTAGTGATTGAAGTTGGTATTCGATTATCTTTTTCTGAGGATCAAAAGGACCTAACTCATCTAAGCCCAGTGATTTTACTGCAATATGAATTAGCTCTGCATCGTCAACACCCAGCGACCGTTCCTGTTTTTTTAGAAAATGACGACCTGCGTCTAGCATTGCTTTTAAGGGGATTAATCCCACGAGTTCACTGCCGGTGATTCGCACGCCGCGCTCGATGCAACTATCTTGTACCGCATCAAAAAAAGTGTGAATAGGGGTAATGTTGAAGTTGGTTAAGTTGGCACTTACTTGTGCTACCTTATATTCATCAATATACCATCCTACAGCCTGTACGGCTTTGCAAGTCCCTGGTATTCTCACAGGTTCACCGTGTTCATCGGTTTTAATTTTTCCTGTAAAAGGATTTCCTTCTCGTACTACTCTTCCAGTTTCGCGTACATCAAAAGCAATTCTATTGGCAATACGCGTTGATGTGGTATTTAAATTAATGTTATACGCTATTAGGAAGTCTCGAGCCCCAATCACGGTAGCGCCACTTCTAGCGCTATAGGTAGCTGGCCCAAAGTCAGGTTTCCATTCAGGTCTTTTTATTTTTTCAAAAAAACCTTCGTATTCACCGGTGCGAATAATAGAAAGAACATTTCTTTTGGTATTAGGTTGTGATGCACCATATAAATAAGTGGGTATATGCGTGGTTTCTCCAACTCGTTTAGCAAGCTTAACAGCCCATTGAGATGTTTCTTCCATACTAATATTAGCAACCGGGATAAGTGGGCATACATCGGTAGCACCCATACGTGCATGCTCTCCTTTGTGTTTGCTCATATCTATTATTTCGCCGGCTTTAACTATTGCTTTATATGCAGCCTCCATTACCGCTTCAGGAGTTCCTACAAAGGTAACTACCGTTCTATTGGTAGCAGCTCCTGGGTCTACATCCAGTAATTTTACGCCATCTACGCTTTCGATTTCGTTAGTTATTTGCTTGATTATAGTTAGGTCTCTGCCTTCACTAAAATTAGGTACACACTCTATGAGTTGTTGTTTCATTTTATTCTTGTAATAGATGGCAAAAATAGAATTCAATCTAAATAAATAACACTATCCAACAGATACAAAATATATTTGCCGTGCAAAGTGAGATACGCATTAGAACTAGGATATAAAGGCACGGAGTATAGAGGGTGGCAATCTCAGTTGAACGGTAATACGGTACAAGAAGAATTGGAACTTCAACTGGCTCGCTTATTTCAGAAAAAAACCAATGTTTTAGGATGTGGACGAACAGATGCGGAAGTACATGCTTCGTATTTTGTAGCGCATTTTGAAGCTGAAAGTGAGTTGCCAGAACGTTTCTTATTTCGTTTAAATCAGATGTTACCTCCTGATATTGCTGTGTATAAAGTTATTGCGGTTAGGGATGATTTTCATGCGCGATTTAGCGCAACTTACCGAAAGTATATTTACAAGACCACTTTTGTGAAAAATCCATTCAGAAAGGATGAGATGCTTTTTCTTTTTAAGGAACCAAATATAGAGTTGATGAACCTTGCCTGTTTGGAGTTGTTACAGCACAATGATTTTGCTGCCTTTTGTAAAAGCAATGCGGATAATAAAACCACTATGTGTGACTTAATGGAGGCTCGATGGATAGTAAATGACGGATGTTTGGAGTTTCATGTAAAGGCAAATCGTTTTTTAAGAAATATGGTTAGGGCCATGGTAGGTACCTTGTTAGATATTGGTAATGGGACTACTGAATTAGCATCCTTACCTGGCATATTGGCAAGCGGTACGCGCAGCGCCGGTGGCAAAAGTGTCGCAGCAAAAGGACTGTATTTAGTGGATGTTGGATACAATTGGGATGAGTTCAGCAAGTAAGAAAGTAGGAGCGGCGTTTGACATTAAGTTAATTGCACGTATCATAAAATTAGCGAAGCCACACCGAAAGTTGTTGTGGCTTGCAATAGTGTTTACGTTATTGCTAACAGCATTGGCGCCAATACGGCCTATGCTGGTGCAGTATACGTTGGATCATTTTGTAGAGCATAAAGATAAGGCAGGGATTCAACTGTTTAGTATCTATATTTTAATCCATATCATCCTTAACAGTTTGGTGCTTTTTGGGCATACGTACATCACCAACTTGTTAGGTCAAAAAGTAATCAAAGACCTGAGAATGAGAGTGTATAATCATATTCTGTCATTATCATCTTCTTTTTTTGACCATAGTAAAGTGGGTATGCTAATCACACGATCGGTATCCGACGTAGAGACGGTATCTAACTTTTTTTCTCAAGGGTTTATCTCAATTATTGGAGACCTAGCACAAATCGTAGCTGTATTGGTAATTATGTTTATCACCAGCTGGAAATTAACCTTGATATCACTTGCAGTTATGCCGTTACTACTCATTGCTTCTGAGATTTTTAGACGAGGGGTGAAGTCTTCTTTTCAGAAAGTAAGGGTTCAAGTTTCACAATTAAATTCGTTTGTACAAGAGCAAATAGTGGGTATGGAAGTGGTTCAAGTATTTGGTAAAGAAGAGCAAGAATTTCAAAAATTTGAGAAAATAAATAGTGAGCATATGGATGCTCATAATCAGTCTATTTTTTATTATGCCGTTTATTTTCCGATTGTAGAAATTGTAAGTAGTTTGGCGCTTGGACTTATTGTTTGGTGGAGTGCAGGATATCCTAGTGTTGCAAGTGCAGGATTAATCACCGCATTTATTCTCTATATTAATTTAATTTTTAGACCTATTCGTTTTATTGCTGATCGATTTAATACCATGCAGATGGGTGTAGTGAGTAGCGAGCGCATCTTTGAGCTGCTAGACGATAACACTGCAGTAGAGAAGAAGGGAGACGTAGTCTTACGTGATTTTCATGGGGATATATCGTTTGATAATGTTTGGTTTGCGTATGTAGACGAAGAATATGTCTTGAAAGACGTAAGTTTTAAACTGGAAGCCGGAAAAAGTTTGGCTATAGTGGGAGCAACAGGAGCGGGTAAATCAAGTATTATCAGTCTTATTACGCGTTTATATACTATTCAACAAGGTACTATAAAAATTGATGGTATTGAGGTAAATGAGCTAGAAATAGAATCCTTGCGTAACCAAGTAGCCGTGGTGTTACAAGACGTTTTTTTGTTTGCAGGAACAATATCCGAAAACGTAACCTTAAAGAATAGTAACATTACGCAAGAAAGAATGAAGGAGGCTGCAGCGTCTATTGGAGCGTTAAGTTTTATAGAAAGCTTAGAAGGCGGTTGGCAGTATGAAGTTATGGAGCGTGGCAATACACTTTCTGTAGGGCAACGGCAATTAATAAGTTTTATACGCGCTATGGCTGCTGATCCCAAGCTATTAATTTTAGATGAAGCTACTTCCAGTGTAGACTCAGAGACGGAGGAACTTATTCAGCAAGCGACGCAACAGCTTATGAAAGGACGAACAAGTATCATCATAGCGCATAGATTAAGTACCGTGAGAGAAGTAGATTCGATTATGGTGCTGGATAAAGGTAGAGTGGTTGAACAAGGTAATCATGATGAGTTAATGCATCTACAGGGTGCATACTACGAGTTATTTCAAAAGCAATTTGAGCTGGCGTAATGCTAAAAAAAATAGCTAAGAATCATTTAACTATAAATATCCACATGATTAGTATAATGTGTTAGTCCTTTTATTTTTGACGCTTATTAAATAATGGCTAGAGTAGTATCAGGAATTAGACCAACAGGAAAATTACATTTAGGTAATTATTTTGGGGCAGTTAAAAGCTTTCTTCGTATGCAAGAAGAGCACGATTGTTTCTTTTTTATAGCTGATATCCATTCGCTTACTACGCATCCAACACCTGCAGATTTACACGCGAACGTGCATCAAGTACTCGCTGAGCATTTGGCAATGGGCGTAGATCCTGATAAATGTGCCTTGTTTATACAAAGTGATGTTCCGGCTATTGCTGAGCTTTATACGTATTTTAATATGAATGCGTACATAGGTGAGTTGGAGCGATCGGTAACCTATAAGGACAAAAAAGCAACACAACCCAAAAATATTAACGCGGGTTTACTTACCTACCCTGTACTTATGGCGGTAGATATCCTAGCTCATCATGCAGAGTATGTGCCTGTGGGGAAAGATCAGCAGCAGCATTTAGAAATGACGAGAACCTTTGCTAATCGCTTCAATCACATGTTCCAAACCGATTATTTTAAAGAGCCTCAGGCTTTTAGTAATACAGGTGAGCTGGTAAAAGTGCCAGGACTTACGGGTCAAGGTAAGATGAGCAAATCAAGTGGTGATGCAGATACCATTGTCTTTGATGAGCCGGCAGATGTTATACGTAAGAAGATAATGCGTGCCAAAACTGACGCAGGACCAACAGGTGCTAATCAGCCAAGATCTGAGGAGCTTCAAAATTTATTTGATATAATGGCACTGGTTTCTGATGCAGGTACTATAGCCCATTTTGATGCGGAGCATGTGAAGGGAACTATACGTTATGGTGATTTAAAAAAACAACTGGCTGAAGATGTGGTCACTTTTATTGAGCCCATAACAGAGCGTATTAACCACTATAAAAAGGATACAGCAGCGCTGGCAAAAGCAGCCAAGCTAGGAGCGGAGAAAGCCAATGAGAGTGCTCAAAAAACATTAAAAGAAGTACGTGAGATAATAGGATTTAAGCGATTTTTCTAATAAACGAAACTAACTAAGATAAAATAAATAAGATGCATATAGCAATAGCAGGTAACATAGGATCAGGTAAAACAACACTTACTAAACTTTTATCAAAACATTTTGAGTGGGAACCTCATTATGAAGCCATGGATAATAATCCGTATATCACTGATTTTTATGATGACATGACTCGTTGGTCGTTTAACCTACAGATTTATTTTTTACATACAAGATTTCATAGTTTGTTACAAGCCAAAGATAGTCCAAATACTATAGTTCAAGACAGAACCATCTATGAAGATGCATACATATTTGCCCCTAACTTACATGCTATGGGCCTTATGAGTACACGTGACTTTGATACATACCAAGCATTATTTACCAATATCAAAACGTCGGTAGATGCGCCTGACTTAATGATTTACCTTAGAAGTTCTATCGGAAATTTGGTTAGCCAAATACAAAAAAGAGGAAGAGAATATGAAGACAGTATTCGATTAGATTACCTCAAAAGGCTAAACGAGCGATATGAAGCTTGGATAAGTACCTACAAAGAAGGAAATTTATTAATTATCGATGTAGATGACATTGATTTTGAGAATAACCCAGAACATCTTGGAAGCATTATTAGTAAAATAGATGCAGAGATTAATGGATTGTTCTAGATAAAAAATATGAATTACAAAAACAAGGCTCAATTAATATATACTAATTGAGCCTTGTTTTTAGTTAGATTCTTCCAACAACTTCAGCACCGTCCAAGCTGCTTCTTCGCCTTTGTGGCCGTGTTTGCCTCCTGATCGTTCTATGGCTTGTAGTTGAGTGTCTGTAGTGAGTAGCCCAAATGCTACAGGAATGTTATGCTTGATGGTTACGTTGGCTATGCCATGAGCCACTGCATCACATATAAAGTCAAAGTGACGTGTTTCACCTTGTATGACTACGCCAAGACATATTACAGCGTCATATCCGTCGGTAGCCAGTTTGTTAGCTCCATATATGAGTTCATACGATCCAGGTACATCCCATACTTTAATGTTTTCGGAAGGAATACCTGCTTCGGTTAACGTTTTGAGAGCCCCGGCTTTTAGTTTGGAGGTAATTTCACTGTTCCACAAAGCCGTTATCACACCAATTTTAAAATGGGTGTGAGGTAGATTTATTTTTTGATTCAGAAATGTTTGACTTGCGTAGTCTGCCATTAATAGGGTTTACTGTGCAGTCATTTTAGCTTTAGCACGAGCCATTCTGAGCTCGATGTTTTGGGCTTGTTTAGAAGTGCTATAGTCATTAAAAATAAGCTCATACGCCTCATAGGCATCGTCATAAGCTTTTGCTTCTTCGTACGCTATACCTGCTTTTAACAGCGCATATGGAGTAGTTAGGCTGTTATTTCTGTGATTAGCGGCTTTCATATATCGGTCTGCGGCATCTTCGTATTTTTCTAGTTCAGAAAGACAGTCTCCTTGCAACGTAATGACCTGTGCCGCCATTATTTCATCTTCCATGGTTACATCTTCTAAATAGTCTAGAGCTTCATCGTATTTTTCTTTTTGTAAAAGAATACGACCAGCGAAATAAGAAGCGCGTTCACCTACTTTGGTGCCACTATATTCGTCTGCAAGTTCTATCATGCCCATAAAGTTGGCAGCATCACCATTCAATGCAAGGTCAAGTGAATCCATATCAAAGTATCTTTCAGCCATAAAGAAGCTATCGTTAGCTTCTTCTTCTAATGCTGGCGTATATATGCTTTTGTAATACCAAATACCTGCAGCTAATACAATAAGAGCAATACCTGCAATAGATACGTTCTTTTTGTTTTTTTCGTAAAATTCTGATATTGACTGAATGCCCTTTGAATCGATGATTTGTTCTTCTGTACTCATTTTCTTTAAAAGTCTGCAAAAATATACTTATTCTACTATAAAAGGGTATTCTGTTTCATATACATCTGTGTATAGCTCAGATGCATCAGGGAATGGCGAGTTATCGGCAAATTCTACAGAGTCTGCTACTTCTTTTTCAATCTCTTCATCCATAGCGTCCAATTCCTTTTGAGTCATGTATTTATTTTTTAGAATGGTTGCCTTTACCACTTCAATTGGATCAATTTTTTGATATGCTATGACTTCATCTTTCGTTCTGTATTTAGCAGGGTCTGACATAGAATGTCCTCTATATCTGTATGTTTTAAGCTCTACAAATGTAGGTCCTTTGCCTTCTCTTCCTCGTTTAGCGGCGCGTTCCATGCTTTCATGAACGGCTTCGCAACTCATGCCATCTACTTGTTCAGCTGGCATATCAAATCCTGAAGCTATTTTATAAATATCAAGTACGTTAGTAGTTCGTTCAACAGAAGTTCCCATTGCGTAATTGTTATTTTCACAGATAAAAACTACAGGTAAATTCCATACCATAGCCATATTAAATGTTTCGTGTAATGCTCCTTGTCTTACTGCACCATCTCCCATATAGCAGAAACAAACATTGTCTGTGCCGTTATATTGTTCGGCTAGTGCGATTCCAGCACCTAGTGGAATTTGACCTCCAACAATACCATGTCCGCCGAAGAAATCGTGTTCTTTGCTAAACATGTGCATACTTCCACCTTTTCCTTTACTACATCCGTCTATTCTTCCAAATAGCTCAGCCATAACCGCATTTGCTGGTATCCCCATTGCTAAAGCATGACCATGATCTCGATATGCTGTAATTACTTTGTCGCCTTTTTGCTTGGCTGATACCATACCGGCAACTACTGCTTCTTGACCTATATATAGGTGACAAAACCCTCTTATCTTATTTTGTCCGTACATTTGAGCAGATTTTTCTTCAAATCTTCTGATGAGCAACATTAATCTGTACCAATCAATGTAAGTTTCTTTGGTGTGCTTTGCTTTTGCCATTTTATATTTGGAGCGGCAAAAATAACAATTTAAATTCCGTAAAAAACACCTTTGAAGCTACAAAGTCTTTCTCTTATATTTTTTAAAAATCATTCCGATTTCAAATGGGAAGGGGTTGATGATGTCGTTGCCATAGCAGGATTAAACGGTGCAGGTAAAACCTCTATTCTCGATGCTATTCATTTCTTATGTGTGGGTAAATCTTATTTTGCTTCCACAGATGTACAGTGTATCCAAAATGATGCCTTACAATCTGGTATTATTGCCAAACTTCAAACCGATAAGCTCACCGATTTAAAAATAAAGTTAAAAAGAGGTGGCCGAAAAGTGATAGAGCGTGATGGTGTGCCCTATAAAAAAATGCTGGAGCACATCGGCCAGTTTCTGGCGGTGGTTATTGCTCCTAGTGATATTGAGTTGGTTTACGGTGCTAATGAAAAACGAAGATCATTTATTAATCAAGTACTATGCCAGGTAGATGGCGGTCATTTGATTGATCTGATGACCTATAATAAGTTGTTAGATCATCGTAATAAACATTTGAAACAGGATGTGATTGACGATGCATTAATTCAAACGCTGGACACCCAAATTGCACCCCTCGCGCAAGCTATCTATACTAAAAGACAAGCGTTTTTAGGTGAATTTAGTGTCGTTTTTGAGGAAGAATATTACAAAATTTCAGGAGAACGAGAGCATGTTATTTTGCACTATACGAGTCAATTACAAACTAATTCTTATCTTGACGTAGCGGCCAATTGTAGATCGAAAGACGTGGTGTTGCAGCGTAGTAATGGGGGTATTCACAAGGATGAGTTGGAACTCGAACTTGGAGGACAGAGCCTACGTAAATATGGCTCACAAGGACAAATTAAGTCATCGCTAATTGCGCTAAAACTAGCAGAATACAAATACTTACAAAAGCATACTCAGAAGAATCCCTTTCTGTTGTTGGATGATATTTTTGAAAAAATAGATGAAGAAAGAGCTCAAGTACTTACACAGATTATTAAAAATGATAACTTTGGGCAGATATTTATAACCGATACGAATGAGCACCGCCTTGCCGCTTTTTGTGAAGCGATTGGTAAGCCATACACTACACTATTATTAGCTTAAATTAGAACATTGTCAGAAGAGAAAACCATACAAGAACTGATGAAGAAATTATTTTCATCGTATCAGCAAGGAAATAAATATCAAGAGACCGCAGTGATTAATAGCTGGGAAAGTGTGGTGGGAACTCTGATCGCGCAGAAAACAGTTAAGGTATATATCGCCAAAAAAACACTTCACCTAACCTTATCTTCGGCACCGCTCAAAAATGAATTAAGGTACCACAAACTTGTATTGATAGAGAAGGTAAATACCTTTGCCGGCAACGAAATAATTAACGACATAAATTTTTATTCATAAATGATTCATAAAATAGCGCCATCCGTTTTAGCGGCAGACTTTGCCAACTTACAACGCGATGTAGAGATGGTAAACGAAAGCGAAGCAGATTGGTTTCATATAGATATAATGGATGGGGTGTTTGTGCCCAATATTTCATTCGGTTTTCCAGTTATGCAAGCTATTGCTAAGCACGCAACAAAACCACTGGATGTACACTTGATGATTATAAATCCAGATGAGTATATACAAGCTTGTGCAGATGCAGGTGCTGAAGTGATTACCGTACATTATGAAGCGTGTACACATTTGCATCGTACGCTATGTGCGATTAGAGAAGTAGGCTGTTTAGCCGGTGTTGCTATCAATCCGCATACGCCAGTACACTTGCTGAATGATGTCTTTAATGAAATCGATCTTATTTGTGTAATGAGTGTAAATCCGGGATTTGGAGGTCAAAAATTTATAGAAAACACCTACACTAAGCTACAACAACTCAAAAATATTTGTGAGCTAAAGGGGCATTATCCGTATATCGAAGTGGATGGCGGAGTGAATGTAGAAAACTACCAGAAACTGCTAGAATGTGGGGCCAATGTATTGGTAGCGGGTAGTTCGGTATTTGCAAGTGCTGATCCTACGAAAACCATTTGGGAACTAAAACAATAGATCTAGACTTACGACGTTAGTACTTTTTTGATACGAATTCTATCGATATTCTTATTTGCACTTCTGGCTATTCAAGGCTTTGGGCAATCGTATGTTACAGTATCAGGTAGGGTTTATGATGATCAATTTGCACCACTACTAGATGTATTGGTCAAAATTGTTGAAACAGGAAGAGTAACAAGAAC
>ERZ888423.1341-NODE-1341-length-21425-cov-5.480346_pt1 | contig 21425 bp, 17 predicted proteins | sample MGYA00520523_ERZ888423 | MGnify/ENA primary metagenome ERZ888423 (study PRJEB32303, sample SAMEA104408611) | aquatic metagenome | biome: Brackish water; feature: Pelagic; material: water | place: Baltic Sea | collected 2014-06-08T10:24:00 | depth 30,27 m ...
CTTGATCGTAATGGCCTGCGCCCGATGCGCTATGTAATCACCGGTGATGGCTTGCTGATCGCGGGGTCCGAGGCGGGCATGGTGCCGGTTGATGAAACGACCGTTCGTCAAAAAGGCGCGTTGGGGCCGGGGCAGATGATTGCCGTCGATATGCAGCATGGTAAGCTGTATCATGACACAGAACTGAAAGATAAGCTGGCCGCAGCCCAGCCGTTTGGTGAGTGGATCGAAAAGGTCACTGATTTGAACGCGCTGATGCGTGATGTGCCAGAGCGCGCCCTGTTTTCCGGTACTGATCTGCGCCGTCGCCAGATTTCAGCTGGCTATACGTTAGAAGAGCTGGAGCAGGTTCTGGCCCCGATGGCCGAAGATGGCAAAGAAATGATTGCCAGCATGGGCGATGATACGCCTTCGGCGGTGTTGTCCAGCATCTATCGCCCGCTGAGCCATTTTTTCCGGCAGAACTTCAGCCAAGTCACAAACCCGCCGATTGACAGCCTGCGCGAAGCCCGCGTGATGAGCTTGAAGACACGCTTTGGCAACCTGAAGAATGTGCTGGATGAAAGCAGCAGCCAGACCGAGATTTTGGTGTTGGACAGCCCCTTTATCGGCAATGCTGAGTTTGATGAAATGGTGCACCAGTTTGGTGGTTCGGTGGTTATGATTGATTGTACCATCCCTGCCGGCCGTCATCCAGAGTCGCTGCGCCAAGGGCTTGAACGGATCCGTTCTGAGGCAGAGGATGCCGTGCGTTCGGGGGCGGGTCATTTGGTGCTGACAGACCAGCATCAAGGCCCAGACCGTGTGGCGATGCCGATGATCCTGGCCACCAGTGCTGTGCATTCGGGCCTGACCCGCAAGGGGCTGCGTACGTTTTGTTCCATCAACGTGCGCGCCGCAGAATGTGTTGATCCACATTACTTTGCCGTGCTGATTGGCTGTGGTGCCACAACGGTAAACCCCTATTTGGCACAAGATTCGATTGCGGATCGCGTGGCGCGTGGCTTGGTTGAGGGCAGTCTGACGGATGCGGTGCGCCGGTACAGAGATGCGATTGATGCGGGCCTTTTGAAAATCATGTCCAAAATGGGGATCTCGGTTATTTCATCCTATCGGGGGGGGCTGAATTTCGAAGCCGTCGGCCTGAGCCGGGCGATGGTTGCCGAATATTTCCCCGGGATGAACAGTCGGATTTCGGGCATTGGCATTTTGGGTATTCAGCAAAAGCTGGAAGATGTGCATGCGCTGGGTTGGTCTGCGGGCACTGATGTTTTGCCGATTGGTGGGTTTTACAAAGCGCGCCGCTCGGGTGAAAAACATGCGTGGGAAGCGCAGACGATGCATATTTTGCAATCGGCCTGTGACCGGGCAAACTATGATCTGTGGAAGCAGTTTTCTGCCGCAATGCGGGCCAATCCGCCGATCCATCTGCGTGATCTGTTAGAAATCAAACCGTTGGGTAAGCCGGTCCCGATTGAAGAGGTGGAAAGCATCACCTCAATCCGCAAGCGCTTTGTGACACCAGGCATGAGCTTGGGCGCCTTGTCGCCCGAGGCGCACAAGACGCTGAACGTTGCGATGAACCGGATCGGCGCGAAATCGGACAGTGGCGAGGGCGGCGAAGATCCCGCACATTTCACGCCCGAGCCCAATGGAGACAACCCCTCTGCCAAGATTAAGCAGGTGGCATCAGGCCGCTTTGGCGTGACTGCTGAATACCTGAACGCTTGTGAAGAATTGGAAATTAAGGTTGCCCAAGGTGCAAAGCCTGGCGAGGGCGGCCAGCTGCCCGGCATCAAGGTCACCAAGCTGATCGCCCGTCTGCGTCATTCCACCCCGGGCGTCACGCTTATCAGCCCACCGCCGCATCATGATATTTATTCGATCGAAGATTTGGCTCAGTTGATCTATGATCTTAAGCAGATCAACCCACGGGCCAAGGTGACAGTAAAGCTGGTTTCGGCGTCGGGCGTTGGCACGATTGCAGCCGGTGTGGCCAAAGCCAAGGCCGATGTCATTTTGATCTCGGGCCATAATGGGGGCACAGGGGCCAGCCCTGGCACTTCTATCAAATATGCAGGTCTGCCTTGGGAAATGGGCCTGACAGAGGCCCATCAGGTGCTGGCCATGAACAACTTGCGTGAACGGGTCACCCTGCGCACCGATGGCGGTCTGCGCACGGGGCGCGATATTTTGATCGCGGCCATGATGGGCGCCGAGGAATATGGCATCGGCACTGCTGCGCTGATTGCGATGGGCTGTATTATGGTGCGTCAGTGCCAGTCAAACACTTGCCCGGTCGGCGTCTGCACCCAGAATGAAGGATTGCGCGCAAAATTCACCGGCAATGCTGACAAGGTTGTGAACCTGATTACGTTTTATGCCCAAGAGGTTCGCGAATTGCTGGCAGGGATCGGCGCGCGTTCAATCGATGAGATTATCGGGCGGGCTGATCTGTTGGCACAGGTCAGCCGTGGCGCTGATCATCTGGATGATCTTGATTTGAACCCGCTGCTGATCACCGTCGATGGTGCATCCCGCATCCGCTATGACCGCACCAAGCCGCGCGCTGTGGTGCCTGATACGTTAGATGCCCAGATTGTTGCAGATGCTGCCCGCTTTTTTGAAGATGGTGAAAAGATGCAGCTCAGCTATGCAGTGCGCAATACGCACCGCACCATCGGCACGCGTGCATCATCGCATATCGTGCGGCGCTTTGGCATGCGAAACTCGCTGCAGCTGGATCATCTGACCGTTAAACTGGCAGGGTCTTGCGGCCAGTCGTTGGGCGCTTTTGCCACGCGCGGGCTGAAACTTGAGGTGATGGGAGATGCCAATGACTATGTTGGCAAGGGGCTTTCGGGCGGGCTGATCGTGGTGCGTCCCCCGATGTCATCACCGTTGGTTGCCGCAGACAATACCATCATTGGCAATACGGTGCTTTATGGTGCGACCGACGGCTATCTCTTTGCTGCCGGTCGGGCGGGTGAACGCTTTGCTGTGCGCAATTCGGGGGCGCATGTGGTGATTGAGGGCTGCGGATCCAACGGTTGTGAATATATGACCGGTGGCGTTGCCGTAATTCTGGGCAGCATCGGGGCCAACTTTGGGGCTGGAATGACGGGGGGCATGGCGTTCCTCTATGATCCAGAAGGTCAGGCCGAGGCGTTGATTAACCCGGAGACTTTGGTCAGCTGTGGTGTGGGCCATTCGCATTGGGAATCTGTGCTGAAAGATCTGATCGAACGTCATCACCAGGAAACTGGCAGCGCCAAAGCCGAGATGATTCTGGCAAATTGGGCATCTGAGCGCAGAAATTTTGTGCAAATTTGTCCGACTGAGATGCTGGCGCATCTTTCGCACCCTCTAAGCGATGCGCAACAGGCGGTTCCCGCCGAATAACATAAAACCGGCGCTTGACCGCGCCGGTTTTGCGCCTTCTAAAGCGTGGTGATGAGCAAACCAACAGCACCTCGTAAGCGCAGCGTAGCGGCCGCAACGCAACCACAATCCGAGACCAAGATCCGCTTGCGCGGGCCTTGGTGGCGGTGGCCACTGCGTTTTTTCGGTGGGGTGGTGTTGATTTGGTTGGCCTTTGTGCTTGTCTATCGCGTGGTCAACCCACCGGTGACGGCCCACATGTACAGCCAATGGCGTCTTTATGGCCCGTTAGAGCGACAGTGGGTGCCGCTGGATGAGATGACCCCGGCCTTGGCGCGCAGCATCGTAGCGGCAGAAGATGCCAATTTCTGGCAGCACTTTGGGTTTGATATGGCCGCCATTCGCCAAGCGGTGCAAGAGGGTGGTAGCCGCGGGGCCTCAACCCTCAGCCAACAGACTGTGAAGAATGTGTTTTTATGGCAAGCGCGCAGTTGGCCACGCAAGGCGCTTGAGGCGATCATGACACCGGTGGTTGAGCTGCTTTGGCCAAAGCGCCGAATTATTGAGGTGTATCTGAACGTGGCTGAATTTGGTGCGGGTGTCTTTGGTGCTGAAGCCGCCGCACAACACTATTTTGATCGATCCGCGGCAGAGCTGTCAGATATGCAAGCGGCACGTTTGGCCGCGATTCTGCCCGACCCTAAGCGCCGCGATGCTGCCCACCCGTCTGATTTCGTGCAGCGGCGCGCTGCCTCTATCCTGGATGGCGCGCAAACCATACTTTTGGATGGGCGTGCGGCCTGTTTCGAGGATTGAATTTTCCACACCAAGGCGTCATTTGAACACAGTGACCGTTCGTCAACCGAAAGCACCCCCGAATGAACCGCCTGTTTCACATGCCGCTCTCGCCATTTTGTCGCAAGGTGCGCCTGTGTCTGGCGGAAAAACGTATTGAGGTGGAACTGATCGAGGAGCGCTATTGGGAGCGCGCACCAGAATTTTTGCGGCGTAATCCTGCCGGAAAAGTGCCTATTTTGAAGATCGATGGCCATATGATGAGCGAGAGCCAAGCGATCTGCGAATATTTGGAAGAACAGACACCGACCCCGCCCTTGTTGCCAGAAACCCCCGAAGCCCGCTATGAGGTTCGCCGTTTGGTGGGTTGGTTTGATGATAAGTTCCATGAGGAAGTTACATCCAAGGTGATGTTTGGCAGGGTGCTGTGCAAATTGCGTGGCCAGCACCCCGATGGGCGGCATTTGAAATCGGCACTAAAGCAGGGGGCGGCGCATTTGGATTATATGGGCTGGCTTTTAGACCATCGGCGGTGGTTGGCAGGCGATACGATGAGCCTGGCCGATTTTACTGCAGCCGCACATCTGAGCTGCTTGGATTACACCTGCGACGTTGATTGGGATCGCCAGCCGAGTGTCAAGGATTGGTATGCTACGCTGAAATCACGCCCATCATTCCGCACCTTGCTGGCCGATCAGGTGCCGGGCTTTCCGCCGCCGGTTCATTATGCCAATTTAGATTTCTGATTTCACGGGCATTGGGGGGCTGTCTGCCCCCCGCCGCCAAAGGCGGCACCCCCCGAGGATATTTGTAAACGAAAGAGTGGAGGGCACTCGGTGGAAAGCCTGAAAGCACGCTTGCAGGTGCAGGCAAAGGCCGAGGGCTTTTCTAAGCTGGGGGTTGCCCGGCCGGATGCAGTGCCAGAAATTGCAGCGCGTTTGGCAGAGTTTGTGTCTGAGGGCCGTCACGGTGAGATGAGTTGGATGACTGACCGCATGGCCTGGCGGGGCGATCCCACAGCACTGTGGCCCGAGGCGCGTTCGGTTGTGATGTTGGCAGAGCTTTACACCCCAAAGCATGATCCTTTGGCTGTTTTAGATAAGCCCGAGCAGGGTGCGATTTCAGTATATGCGCAGGGCAGCGATTATCATGAATTGGTCAAGAAGCGGCTCAAACGATTGGGGCGGTGGCTGATTTCAGAGGCAGGTGGTGACATCAAGGTTTTTGTCGACACGGCCCCAGTTATGGAAAAGCCACTGGCGCAGGCAGCAGGTTTGGGGTGGCAAGGCAAGCATACAAACCTTTTGGCACGGGATTTGGGGAATTGGTTCTTTTTGGGGGCGATTTTTACGACGCTTGAATTGCCTGAAGATGTGCCAGAGGTATCGCATTGCGGCCGTTGTACGGCTTGTTTGGATATATGCCCAACAGATGCCTTTATTGCGCCGTATCAGTTGGATGCGCGGCGGTGCATTTCATATTTGACGATTGAACATAAGGGGCCGGTTGACGTGGCGTTGCGCCCGGCCTTGGGCAATAGGATATATGGCTGTGATGATTGTTTGGCCATCTGTCCATGGAACAAATTTGCCGCGGCAGGCCATGAGTTACGGTATCACCGAAAGGCTGAAACCGCGCCAGACTTAGAAGCGCTTGCCCTATTGGATGATGCAGCTTTTCGCAAAATGTTTGCAAAAAGCCCCGTGAAACGGATCGGGCGCGCGCGGTTTTTGCGCAATGTGGCTTATGCAATTGGCAATTCTGGCCAGCCGCAACTGATTATTGTTGCGCAGGTCTTAGCCAAAGACCCAGACCCAACCTTGGCCGAGGCTGCAGCCTGGGCGATTTCACGCCTTAGTTAAGGTGCTGCGCCATCTCAAAAATACCAGTGATGTTAAGATGTGTTTCCAGATGGGCCGCGAGAGCATCAAGCGTCGTGTCAACCGTTGATGCGTAGCTTTGCGGGCCTGATTGTGTGCCCAGTTGCGCCAAAAACGCCTGACGAAACAGGTCTTCAGTGAAAAGGCCATGCAAATAAGTGCCCATGATCCGGCCATTGGGTGAGATGGCGCCCTCTGGCGCGCCATCAATCACGGCAAAGGGGCGTGTGCGGTCAGGCCCGTCACTGCGACCGATGTGGATCTCATATCCCTCAAGCGCGACATCGGTGCTTGCATGGATGCCCGTGACACGGGTCAGCCGTTTGTCAGGCGTCATCACCGTTTCGATATCCAGATGGCCCAATCCCAGCGTCTCACCAGCGGTGCCCTCAATACCATGAGGGTCCGTGATGCGCCTGCCAAGCATCTGATAGCCACCACACAGACCTAAAACGCGGCCATTTCGTCGAATATGGGCGGCTAGGTCGATGTCCCACCCTTCCGCCCGCATCGCCTCTAAGTCGGCGCGTGTTGATTTTGTGCCGGGCAGAATCACCAGATCTGTGTCGCCTGGTATTGGCTGGCCAGAGCGCACCATCGTCAGGCGCACGTTTGGCTCTAATTTCAAAGGATCCATATCATCAAAATTTGCGATCCGTGAGAAAACAAGACAGGCTATTTTGAAGGTCCCTGATCCTGAGGCTCCCCCAAGATCCAGCGCGTCTTCTGCTGGTAGCTGACTGGCTTTTGCAAACCACGGAATAACGCCCAAGCCCTGCCAGCCGGTCTGTTCAGCAATCATTCGATATCCATCATCAAACAGCTGCGGGTCGCCACGAAATTTGTTGATGGCAAAACCACGGATCATCGCCCTGTCTTGGGGCGTCAGCACGGCGTGGGTCCCTACCATCTGAGCAATCACGCCCCCCCGATCGATATCGCCCACCAACACCACCGGTACCTCCGCTGCACAGGCAAACCCCATATTTGCAATATCACCGGCGCGCAGATTAACCTCGGCTGGGCTGCCAGCCCCCTCAACCACGATCAAATCACAGCCCTCTGCGAGTCTTCGAAAACTTTGTAAGACAGGCGCCATCAACTTTGGCTTTACGTTTGCGTAATCTGCTGCGCGCACGGTCTGCCAGCGCTGCCCTTGCACAATAACTTGTGCGCCGCGCTCAGATTCTGGTTTCAGCAAAACGGGGTTCATATCGGTCACCGGCTCTACGCCTGCGGCCCATGCCTGCAAGGCCTGCGCCCGACCAATCTCGCCCCCGTCAACCGTCACCGCAGCATTGTTTGACATATTTTGTGGCTTGAACGGTCGCACCGTCATGCCCCGCAAACGTGCAGCACGGCACAATCCCGCCACCAAAAGCGATTTCCCAACGTTCGAGCCCGCTCCTTGAATCATGATTGCGCGCGCCACACCATTCTTCCTTTTCTGATTGGTAAATCTTTCGTTACCAAATATCCTCTGGGGGGACCGCCATCGGCGGTGGGGGGCAGACAGCCCCCCGTTCTTTGGTCAGAATTCAACACCGGCCTGGCCTTTGATCCCCGCGCGAAATGGATGTTTGACCAGCGCCATCTCTGTCACCAAATCGGCAATTTCCATCAGGGGCTCTTTGGCATTTCGCCCTGTTAGCACCACATGCGTCAGTGGTGGTTTATGTGTCTGCAAAAATGCCACAACTTCGGCCAGATCCAGATACTCGTACCGCAGAGCAATGTTAATCTCGTCAAGCAACACCATTTTATTCTTTTCATCCAGGATCAGCTCTTTCGCCTTTTCCCAAGCGGCCTGTGCGGCGGCGATGTCGCGGGCGCGATCTTGGGTTTCCCAGGTAAAGCCTTCACCCATGGCATAAAATTGGCATAGATCATTAAAATGGGTTTCAATCAGAACCCGTTCGCCAGTCGACCATGCGCCCTTGATAAATTGCACCACGGCACAGGGCATCTCATGGGCAATGGCGCGAAAGATCATTCCAAAGGCGGCGCTTGATTTGCCTTTGCCCGGCCCGGTATGGACGATGATTAGCCCCTTTTGCGCCGTCTTTTCAGCCATCATCTTGTCGCGCGCGGCTTTGATCTTTGCCATCTTGGCATTGTGTCGGGCGGTTTCGTCTTCCATCTGGTCGGTCCTCGGCTTGACAAGCCCCCGCCGCTTGGCTCAGGTGGGGCTGTGTTGGTGCCTGATCCTAAGTCAGGCGAAGAGGGAATGCGACAGGAAAGCGACCCTTTCCCAAGCGCAGCCGCCCCCGCGACCGTGACCGGAGAGGTGGTCCATGCCACTGGCCGTAAGGCTGGGAAGGCGGGCCATCGTGGGGCGTCGCCCTTATCCGCAAGCCGGGAGACCTGCCACCACCTCAACCTTGTGCAAAAGCTTGCACATGGGTTGGGCAGTGACACCGCGGACGGGGTGATCCGCAGTCGGTCTGGACCTTGGCATGGGGTGCTGGGGTTCTGCTGGCGGGCCCCCGTTCCATGACCAGAGGATGCGGCTGCGCATGTCCGTTGATACCGCCAAGCCTGATTTGGCTCCTGATGATTTGCCGCCGGCCACTCTTTTGGTCTGCCTGACCTGTCGTCAGGCTGGCGTTCCGCCCACATCTGACGACCAGCGCCCTGGTGCAGTTTTGATGCAGGCTCTGGCGGTGCGTGACTTGCCGGCTGGCGTGCGGCTGCGTGGTGTGGAGTGTCTGTCGAACTGTTCGCGTGGCTGCACGGTTGCGCTGAGCGGGGCGGGGCGGTGGTCTTATGTTATCGGTACAGTTGATCCCGCCCAGCATGTTGATGCTTTGCTAGAGGGGGTGGCGCTTTATCAAGCCAGCGCTGATGGCATTGTGCCCTGGCGTGCGCGCCCCGAAATTATCCGCAAAGGCGTAATTGCCCGTATCCCCGCGATGGAGGTTTGAATGACTGATCTAAATAAGGTGCCTGTGACCGTGATTACGGGCTTTCTTGGCTCTGGTAAAACCACACTCATTCGGCATCTGATGCAGAACCCGGCCGGCAAGCGGTTGGCGGTATTGGTGAATGAATTTGGCGATGTTGGCGTTGATGGCGATATTTTGAAAGCCTGCGCTGATGAAAGCTGCCCTGCAGAAAACATTGTGGAACTGGCCAATGGGTGCATTTGTTGCACGGTGGCCGACAGTTTTATCCCAACGATTGAGGCGCTGTTGGCACTGCCGGTTCGCCCTGATCACATCTTGATTGAAACATCCGGTTTGGCACTGCCAAAGCCGTTGTTGAAAGCCTTCGATTGGCCGGGCATTCGCAGCCGAATCACGGTTGATGGCGTGATTGCATTGGCCGATGCTGAAGCAGTGGCCGATGGCCGTTTTGCCCCAGATGTGGCCGCTGTTGATGCGCAGCGGGCCGCTGATGAAAGCCTTGATCACGAGACCCCTCTGTCTGAGGTCTTTGAAGATCAAATTGCCTGCGCCGATATCGTGCTGCTCAGCAAAGCTGATCTGGCCAGCCCCGAACAACTGGCCAAAGCCCGCGCTATCATCGCGGCCGAAGCACCGCGCTGCCCGCCCATGATCGATATGATTGAGGGCCGGATTGATCCGCAGGTGATCTTGGGTCTGGGGGCCGCTGCTGAAGATGATCTGAATGCCCGCCCCAGCCATCATGATGGCGAGGATGACCACGATCACGAGGATTTCGAATCGCTTGTGATTGATCTGCCCGAAATTGCCGACCCTGACCTGTTGGCCCAGCGGATTGCTCAGGTGGCGCTGGCCCAAGATGTGCTGCGGATCAAAGGCTATGTCGCTGTTACGGGCAAGCCGATGCGGCTTTTGGTGCAGGCTGTGGGTGCGCGGGTTCGGACGCAATATGATCGTCCGTGGCGCGCGGATGAGCCGCGTCAAAGCCGGTTGGTTGTCATTGCCGAGCATGATGCGCTGGACCTGCCTGCGCTGTTGCGTGGCCTGAACGGCTAGGGCACGGTCATGCATGTCATCTTTCGCGAAAGCCATGGGCTCGAGGAAAGCGAAACCCCGTTTGATCTGGGCCAAAGTCCGGCAGATCTGGTGGTGCTGTCGTTTTCCGACAGTGATCTTGGGGCTTTTGCGGCGGGATGGCATCGGGCAGAGGGCAAATTGCCCGAACTGCGTTTGGCCAATTTGGTGGCGCTAAAGCACCCGCTTTCCGTTGATACCTATGTCGAACAAACCCTTTCAGGTGCCAAGGGCATTTTGATCCGCCTGATCGGGGGGATGGCCTATTGGTCATACGGGCTGCAGCAGGTGGCGATTTTGGCGCGGGCGCGTGGCATTGCTTTGGCTGTTTTACCCGCAGATGGCCGCCCGGATCCGCAGTTAGATGAGGTGTCAACCCTGCCGGTTTCGACCCTGCACCGTTTGGCGCGGCTGTGTGACAGTGGCGGCGCTGTCGCTGCCCAAGCTGCCTTGGCGCAGATGGCTTTGGCGGCGGGGCTTTATGCTGGGCCAGTTTCGGGGGCAAAAATTTTGGCCGATGTGGGGGGGTATAGCCCTGCCGCAGGTGCGCACTGCCCGGCGGCCTTTGCCTTGGCCCCCATGACAGATCAGCCGCGGGTGCTTGTGACGTTTTATCGATCTTATCTGACATCGGCTGATCTGGACCCGATTGATCAGCTGTTTGGGGCGCTGCGGGCGCAGGGGATGGACCCGGTTGGGGTGTTTGTGCCCTCGCTCAAAGCGGGGGATGCTGCGCGTTGGCTGGCGCGCTGGGTGCGGGTGTTGGCACCGCGTGCTATCGTGAATGCCACCGCTTTTTCTGGAATTGGTGCAGTTGGCCCCGGCTCGCCGCTGGATACAGCCGAGGTACCTGTGTTTCAGGTGGCGCTATCGACGGCCACCAAAAGCGCCTGGTCCGAGGCAGATCGGGGCTTGTCGCCGGCAGATTTGGCGATGCATGTTGTGTTGCCCGAGGTTGATGGCCGTCTGTTTGCGGGCGTTGCCTCATTCAAACAGCCCAGCAAAGCTGATCCGGCTTTGCAATATTCGCGCTTTTCGCACCGAGGTCATGCGGGGCGGATTGCCGCGATTGCTGCGCGGGTGGCAGCTTGGGTGCGTTTGGGCCAATCTGATGTCCAGATGCGCCGTGTGGCATTGGTATTGTCGACCTATCCGGGCAAAGACTATCAGATGGCCCATGCGGTTGGGCTGGATGCTCTGGCCTCAGCCGAGGCGATTTTGGCTGATCTGGCGCAGGCAGGCTATGATGTTGGGCCCAAGATTGCCCCCTTGGCTGATGCGCTGACACAGACGCGCTTGGCGTTTTCTTTGGCTGATTATCAGCAGGCCCTGGCCGGTTTGTCCCCTGCGTTGCAGGCCAATCTGACGGCTGCCTGGGGCGCGCCCCAAGAAGATCCAGCCTTTGAAAATGACGCGTTTCAGTTTGCGGCGCTTGAATGTGGCCGCGCCATCATTGCTTTGCAGCCCGAACGAGGCATGCCGCTGGCCCGCAGTGCGGAATACCACGATCTTGCGCGGGTACCGCGCCACAGTTACGTGGCGTTTTATTTGTGGCTGCAAGCCCGCACAGATGCGTTGGTTCATATTGGCGCGCATGGAACGCTTGAGTGGTTGCCTGGCAAATCGGTCGCGCTGTCGGAGGCTTGCTGGCCCGAGGCGCTGGCAGGTGCGTTGCCCGTTATTTACCCCTTTATCGTTAATGATCCTGGTGAAGCAGCCCAGGCCAAGCGTCGGATTGGCGCTGTGACCTTGGGCCATGTGCCGCCCCGCCTGCGCAGTGGTGCGCTGCCCGAGCGTCTTGGGCGGCTGGAGCGGTTGATGGATGAATATTCCACAGCCGATGGGCTGGATCCGCGCCGCCGTGATCGGTTGATCGAAGACATTCGCGCCGAAGCTGCCGCTGCAGGCGTTGAGACTGATTTGGGTCTGGGCGTTGATACCCCCGCGTCTGAGGCGATCCCGCTGATCGACCGCTTTGTCTGTGATGTCAAAGAGACCCAATTTGGCGATGGGTTACATGTGTTTGGTCGGGCCGATGCGGTCGCTGATCCACCCGGCTATGTTGCTGCCGCCGCAGCTGAGCGGCAGGGGCTGCTTGATGCGTTGGCGGGGCGGCGTGTGCCGGCGGGGCCGTCAGGGTCGCCATGGCGGGGTCGGGCTGATGTGCTGCCCACGGGGCGCAATCTTTTCACCACTGATCCGCGTGCCGTGCCCAGCCGATCGGCTTTTGATCAGGGGGGCAAGCTGGCGGGTGAGCTGGTGCGGCGGCATTTGCAAGACCATGGCGATTATCCCAAGGGGCTGGTGATTGATTTGTGGGGCTCTGCCACAATGCGCACTGCGGGCGAAGAATTCGCCATGGCTTTGCATCTGATTGGGGTCCGCCCAGTTTGGGATGCGGGCTCAGACCGGGTGACGGGGTTTGAGGTCGTGCCGCTTGCCTTGCTGGATCGACCAAGAATTGACGTAACGCTGCGCGTCTCTGGGCTGTTTCGTGATGTGTTCCCCACCTTGTCACAGATGTTTGGCCAAGCGATCACGGCGCTGGCTGCGCGTGATGAAGCGCCAGATTGGAACCCCTATGCCGGTCGCACAGCTGGGGCGCGGGTTTTTGGCCCGGCGCCGGGCAGTTATGGTTTGGGCATGGGATCTGCCGCCGAAGATTATTCTGATGCGGGCCGCGCTGCTGCCGCTGAGGCCTGGATTTCCGCCAGTTCTTGGGCACTCGATAGCGCCAGCCCTGCGCCTGACCGCGCCGGGATCACAGCGCAGATCGCCGCTGCAGATGCGTTTGTTCATGTGCAAGATCTGCCCGAAACCGATCTTTTGTTGGCTGCTGATTATGCCGCGCATGAGGCTGGATTTGCCGCCGCCCGCAATCTGATCACCGGGCAATCTGCAGCACCCACTGCGCTTTACCATTTGGACGCCACACGTCCCGATCAACCCAGGGCCCGCACTGTAGCGGAAGAAATTGCGCGTGTGGTTCAGGGCCGTGCTGTCAGCCCTCAATGGGCTGAGGGCATGATGCGTCATGGCTTTCGTGGTGGTGCAGAAATCGCGGCCACACTTGATCACATGGCTGCCTTTGCGCATTTGGCAGGTGTGGTTGGTGGGCATCTGTTTGATCTTTACCACGATGCCACGCTGGGCCGCCCCGAGGTGGTTGCGTTTTTGCGCGCACACAACCCCGGTGCTTTGCAAGCGATGCAAGACCGGTTTCGCGCGCTGCATGCGGTGGGCCTTTGGCAGACCCGGCGCAATACGATTTTGGCAGCTTTGGCAGATGATCATGCGGCCTGAGCCAAAGGGCTGGTGCCCCGGTGCCCATCGTCCCATGCAATCGGGTGATGGCATGATTGTACGGGTACGCCCCCGCCTGTCACAGATCAGTGCCGCGCAGGCCAAAGGGCTGGCCCGCTTGGCCCGGCAGTATGGCAATGGACAAATTGACCTAACCAACCGCGCGAACCTGCAGTTGCGGGGGCTTTTGCCCGATGCCGTTGCGCCTGTGGTTCAAGATCTGTCTGCCCTGGGGCTGTTAGATTTGGATGCTGCGACCGAATCGCGTCGTAATATTTTGACCCAACCCTTGTGGCAGTCGGGTGATGACAGCCACCACCTGACGCAAGAGCTGGCTGCCCGTCTGAATGAACTGCCGGAGTTGCCAGCCAAATTTGGCTTTGCGATTGATTGTGGCCCAGCCCCGTTTTTGTCATCTGATCCTGCGGATATCCGGCTGGAACGCAGCGTGGATGGGGGGGTGATTGTGCGTGCTGATGGTCTGGCGCTGGGTGCGCCGGTTGCGCTGACTGATGCGGTAGGGCTGGCGATTGCTTTGGCACATTGGTTTGCGCAAACCGCGCAAACTTGCGCAGAGCCTGCTGCCCGCCGTATGGCACATCTTATGCCCAACCGGGCTGCACTGTTGCCCGATTGGGCGCAGCCGCGTGTGCGCCCTGCAGCCCCTGCTGTCAGGCTTTGTCCCGGCCCGCATCCGTTGGGCTATTGCGCCGGGGCGGGCTTTGGCCAGATCAGCGCTGATGCGCTGGATACGCTGGCCGATCGGGCGCCTGGTGGGCTGCGCCTGACGCCGTGGCGGCTTTTGATTGCGCTGGGCGGCGGTGGTGATCTTGGGCAATTTCCAGCCGCATTAGGTCTGATTACCCGCGCTGATGATCCGCTTTTGGCGGTGGATGCCTGCGTGGGTGCGCCGTTTTGTGGGGCCGCAACGGTCGCCACCCGCCCGCTGGCAGGCCAGTTGGCTGCTGGAGTTTTGGCGCCGGCTTTGGCGTCGGGGCAAACGCTGCATGTATCTGGTTGTTCCAAGGGCTGCGCCCGCGCCCGGGTCGCAGATCTGACGCTGGTGGGCGCAGGGGGTCGTTTCGATATTGTCCGGGGCGGGGTGGCATGGGATACGGCAGAGGAAACCGGGCTTGCGCCCGATGAGATCAGCGGAGTTCTTTAATGCCTCATACCTATGAAACCGATGGTGCCGCGATCTATCGCCAGTCATTTGCCATGATCCGTGCCGAGTCTGATCTGGCCCGTTTTGATGAGGATGAAGAACAGGTGGCGGTGCGGATGATTCATGCCGCTGGCATGGTCGATCTGGCAGCCGATATCCATTTTTCGTCTGGCTTTGTGCCCGCTGCACGCGGTGCGCTGCAAGTGGGTGGGGCGATTTTGTGTGATGCGCGCATGGTCAGCGAGGGTGTGACCCGGCCGCGGTTGCCGGCGGATAACCCGGTGATTTGCACGCTGCATGACCCAGCCGTTGCGGATCTGGCGCGTCAGATGGGCACCACCCGCAGCGCAGCCGCGCAGGAACTCTGGCGCCCACATTTGGCCGGCGCGCTGGTGGCCATTGGCAATGCCCCCACGGCGTTATTTCATCTGCTCAACATGCTTGAAGACCCGACATGTCCGCGCCCGGCGGCGATTATTGGCTGCCCCGTGGGTTTCGTGGGGGCGCTGGAATCCAAAGAGGCGCTTTGGCAAGATTTGCCTGTGCCCTGTGTGATCGTGCGCGGGCGCAAGGGTGGCAGCGCCATCACCGTCGCTGCCATCAACGCTATCGCGAGCCGCGCAGAATGACCAAGCTTGACCTTGCAACAATGGGTACAGTCCATGGTGTTGGGCTTGGCCCCGGTGCGCAAGATCTTTTAAGCGTGCGCGCCGATCGTTTGGTGCGCGGTGCCCGGCATGTGGCGTTTTTCCGCAAGGCTGGTCGCCCCGGTCAGGCCCGGACGCTTGTCGAGGGTATGCTGGCCGCCAATGTGATCGAATATCCAATGGAATACCCGGTCACGACTGAAATCGCACTGTCTGATCCCGGCTATAACGCAGCACTTTCGCCCTTTTATGAAACGGCCGCCGCCCATTTGGCCGATCTGGCGCGGGCGGGCCATGATGTGGTGGTGCTGTGCGAGGGTGATCCGTTTTTCTATGGCAGCTTCATGCATTTGCACACGCGGCTTTTGGGCCATGTGCCGGTGCAGGTTGTGCCTGCGATCACTGGCATGTCGGGTGCCTGGACGGCCACCGATCGTCCGATCACGTGGGGTGATGATGTGCTTTGTGTGCTGATGGCCACCCTGCCCGAGCCGGAATTGGCCCGTCGGATGGCCGATGCGGATGCGCTGGTCATCATGAAGATTGGCCGCAACATGCCCAAGGTGCGGCGAGCGTTGGAACAGGCGGGAAAACTGGCGCGGGCGATTGTGGTGGAATTTGCGGCTATGCCCGGGCAGACCGTCACGCCGCTGGTCGATTTATCACCTGATCATCCTGCGCCCTATTTTTCAATTGTGGTGGTGCATGGGCAGGGGCGCCGGCCATGAGTGCGGGATGGATTGCGATTGTTGGTCTGGGCCCTGGCGATGCCAATCTGATCACCCCCGAGGTGCAGGCCACGTTGGATGCGGCTACGGATATCGTCGGTTATTTCCCGTATGTTGCGCGGGTGGTCGAACGCCCGGGTTTGCGTTTGCACGCATCCGATAACCGGGTTGAGCTTGAGCGCGCCGCCCATGCTTTGGCGATGGCTGCGGCCGGTCAGCGGGTGGTGGTGGTCTCATCGGGCGATCCGGGGGTGTTTGCCATGGCCTCGGCTGTGTTTGAGGCGATTGAGGCAGGGCCAGATGACTGGCGCGGTCTGGATCTGCGGGTTTTGCCCGGCATCACGGCCATGTTGGCGGCGGCTGCGCGCGCTGGTGCGCCGCTGGGACATGATTTTTGTGCCATCAATCTTAGTGACAATTTAAAGCCTTGGGCGGTGATAGAAACCCGGCTGCGGTTGGCCATTCAGGCTGATTTCGCCATTGCGCTTTATAATCCCCGTTCTGCCTCGCGCCCTGAGGGCTTTGTTAGTGCCTTGGCTTTGATGCAGGCAGAAGCGGGTGATGATCGGTTGATTATTTTTGCCCGCGCCGTTTCAACCCCGCAGGAAAGCCTGCGTGTTGTCGGGCTGCAATCGGCCACCGCCGATATGGCCGATATGCGCACGGTTGTTTTGATTGGATCCAGCCAAACCCGGCAGATTGCGCGGGCAAATGGGGGAGCTTGGGTCTATACGCCGCGTGGGCTTGCACCATGACCCAGCCATGCCAGCACCTGATCGACGCTGTCGGCTGTTGGGCGCGGGGCAATTGCGGGCCGTGCGATCATCACAATGGGCAGGCGCAGCGCGCGCGCGGCCGCAATCTTGGCCGCAGCGCCATGACCGCCAGCGTTCTTGGCCACAAGTTTGGTGATGCGATGCGCTTTCATCAGCGCAATATCGCCCTGTATGTCAAAGGGGCCGCGCGCAATGATGGCATGGGCGTTGGGCAGCGGCAGTGGCGCAGTGGGCGCATCGACCAGTCGCAGCAGATAGGTATGCTGAGGTTGGGCTGCAAAAGCGGCCAGATGCATGCGCCCCAGCGCCAAAAACACCCGTTCCGCTGGCCCGCGCAGCGCGGCGACTGCGCCGGCCATATCGGGCACATCATGCCAGCTGTCGTCTGGTTCAGCGCGCCATGCGGGCCGTTCAAACGCCAGCAAAGGCACGTTGGTCGCGGCGGCGGCCAGCACGGCATGCCCACTCATTTGTGCCGCAAAGGGGTGGGTTGCATCGACCAGATGGGTGATCGCGTTTTCGCGCAGATACTGCGCCAAACCGTCTGGTCCTCCGAATCCGCCAATACGGATTGGCAATGGTTGCGCGCGCGGTGTTTGCGTGCGCCCCGCGTAAGACAGGCAGGCCCGCACGCCACGGTCTGCCAGCGCTTGGGCCAGCGCGCTGGCCTCGGTGGTGCCGCCAAGGACAAGAAGGTTGGCTGTCATGTCTGAACCTCTGGGCGCGCAGCCGTGGCTGACGGTGATTGGATTGGGCGAAGATGGCGCAGATGGCCTGTCGGTGGCAAGCCACAAGGCGCTGACGGGTGCGGATGTTGTGGTTGGCCCCGCGCGCCATTTGGCGCTTTTGGGTGACGGGATTGCAGCGCGTCGGTTGGAATGGCCGGTGCCCTTTGCAGATGGCATCGCTTTGGTGATGGAGATGCGCGGCCAGCGTGTTGTGGTGTTGGCCTCAGGTGATCCGTTCTGGTTTGGTGCGGGCGCGGTCTTGGCGCAGCATTTGGCCGCAGAGGAGTGGGTGGCGCATCCAGCGCCGGCCTGTTTTGGCTGGGCGGCGGCGCGGTTGGGCTGGCGCTTGGAAGATACGCCATGTTTGGGCCTGCATGCGGCACCTTTGGCGCGGTTGCGCCCCTATTTGGCCCCAAATCAGCAGATCTTTCTGACGCTGCGCGATGGTGCGGCGGTGGCCGATTTGGCCGACTACCTCGGTGTGGTGGGCTGTGGTGATAGCGATATTTGGGTGATGGAGGCGCTGGGCGGCCCACGTGAGCGGCTGCGGCGTTTTTGCGCGAAAGACATCGCTTTGCCTGCGGATATTCAAGCGCCGGTGCTTGCAGCTGTTTTGGTGCGCGGTTGGGCCGGGATCAGTACGGCTGCAGGCCAGCGCGATGATCTTTTTGACCATGATGGCCAAATTACCAAACGCCCCGTGCGTGCGTTGACTCTGTCAACCTTGGCGCCACGCCCCGGAGAGCTTCTTTGGGATATCGGTGCTGGCTCGGGATCAATCTCAATCGAATGGCTGCTTGCCCATCCGGCAAATCGCGCCATCGCGGTTGAAGCCGATCCGGTGCGCGCGGCGCGTGCACGCGCCAATGCCCAAGCCTTGGGGGTGGATCGCCTGCAGGTGGTTTTGGCGCAAGCGCCGAGCGGTTTGGATGATCTTCCCATCCCGGATGCAGTCTTTATTGGGGGCGGTGTGGATGAGGAGATGCTGACGCGCCTGTGGGGGGTGGTGCCCGTGGGCGCACGGCTGGTTGCCAATGCTGTGACGCTTGAGGGTGAGGCGCTTTTTGCCCAGTGGCAGGCCCGGGTGGGCGGCAACCTGCTGCGTATCGAATTGGCCGAGGCGACACCTTTGGGGCGCAAACGCGGCTGGCGTAGTGCGATGCCCGTGGTGCAATGGAGCGTGGTACGATGATCGTGGCAGGTTTGGGATTTCGCGCTGCGGCGTCTGAGGCCAGCCTGCGTGCGGCACTGGCGGGCTTGCCCGCGCATTTGCCCCCCGCCGCGCTTGCCACCGCCGCCGACAAGGCCGTAACGCCTGCCTTGCAGGCGCTTGCCCGACACATGGGGGTGCCAGTTATAGCCATCGCGGCGGCTGATTTGACGGCCGTGCAAACCCCCAGCCAATCGCGGGCAAGTCTGGCCGCGCGGGGCGTCGGCAGTTTGGCCGAAGCGGCGGCCTTGGTGGCTGCCGCGCAGGGTGGCAGGGGGGGCGAACAGGGCCAAGGGGTTGCGGTTCTGCTTTGCCCGAGGGTGCTTTCACCCGATCATATGGCAACGGCCGCCCTGGCCCAAACGCAGGAGCTTGCGCGATGAAGGTTCATTTTATTGGGGCGGGCCCTGGCGCGCCAGATTTGCTAACCCTGCGCGCGGCGCGTTTGATCGCGGCCTGCCCTGTTTGTCTTTATGCCGGTTCACTGATCCCGCAGGAGGTGCTGGCCCATTGCCCACCAGAGGCGCGAATTGTGAACACAGCACCGCTGGATCTTGACCAGATCATGGCCGAGATCGCTGCGGCCCATGCACAGGGGCAGGATGTGGCGCGGCTGCATTCGGGGGATCTGTCGATCTGGTCCGCGATGGGCGAACAACTGCGCCGGTTGCGCGCGATGGACATCGATTTTAGCGTGACACCGGGCGTGCCATCATTTGCGGCTGCCGCCGCCGCACTTGGGGCTGAACTGACATTGCCCGGTGTGGCGCAGACGTTGGTTTTGACGCGTACCTCGGGGCGGGCCTCAACCATGCCCGCGGGTGAACAGCTGGAGACCTATGCGGCCACCGGCGCGACCTTGGCCATTCATCTGTCGGTGCATGTGTTGCAAGACGTGGTGGCCCGTTTGACGCCGATTTACGGCGAAAATTGCCCGGTTGCGGTGGTTTACCGTGCCAGTTGGCCCGATCAGCGTGTGGTGCGGTCGGATTTGGCTGGGGTGGTTGCCGCCTTGGGGGCAGGGGTCGAGCGCACGGCGTTGATTTTGGTGGGGCCCGCTTTGGCGGCTGAGGGATTTGAAGAGAGCCAATTGTACAGCACTGGCTATGACCGGCGGTTTCGTCCGGGATCTCTGTTGTTTCCGCAGGAAAGTTGACGCCAGGGGGAGATCCCGACGCTGTGATTGTGGGCAAGTGAGAGCCTCCGGCGGGGATATTTGCAAACGAAAGAAAGACGGTGGGTCCAGATGACGGCGGATGAGATTGTGGCGCTTTTTTCGGGGACTGATGGGCGGTTTTTATGCGCACGGTGGGGGCGGCCGATTGTGCCCGTGGTGTTTGGGGTGGCGTCAGATAGTCTGCCGCTGATCAAAGGGGCGATTGAGGCGGTTGTGGCCTTGGCAGGCCATAAGATGGCCGAGACCGATCCTGAGTTGGGTGCCAATTTGATGATGTTTTTTGTGGCTGACTGGCAGGAATTGCGTGATGCGCCGAATCTTGATCGTTTGGTTGAGGATTTATCGGGGGTGGTTGATCGGCTGCACCGGGAGGGGGCACGGCATTATCGAATGTTTCGGTTCGACCCAGACGGAGCGATTCGGGCTGCGTTTGTGTTTGTGCGGTTGCAAGGCGTGGTGACGGGGGCGCAAGCGGAGGCTTTTGCTTTGGCGCAAGCTGTGCAGGTGATGCTGAGTTGGGGGGCGGGCGCTTTTGCGACCCGTGCGGCCTTACACAGTGTGGGACATGACGGGGTTGCTGTGCGCCCTGAGATTGCAGAGCTGATGCGTGCCGCCTATGATCCGGTGTTACCCCCTGTTGCGCATCAGCCACATTTCGCGCTGCGGCTGGCGGCGCGGATGGCTGTGGGCGGATGATGCCGCCAGATTGAGATTAAGGCTGGTGTGGGTTGATGGGGGCGGGCAGGCTGGGGGCTTCATCGAAATCGGTGGTCAGGCTGCGGGTGGTGCGTGCGCCAAGGCTTTTGAGTGTTTCTACCTGTGACAGCAGATTCCCGCGGCCGCGGGACAGTTGGCCAAAGGCATCCTGATAAGCATCTTGTGCTTGATCAAGCCGTTTTCCAACCATTTCCATATTTCCGACAAAGCCTGCTAATTTATCATAAAGCAGCCCGGCCCGCTTTGCGATGAGTTCGGCATTCTGGTTGCGCTGTTCGACCGCCCAGACATGTGCAACCGTGCGCAGCGCCATCATCAACGTTGTGGGTGTGGCGATGGTGATGTGGCGGTCCAGCGCATATTCGGTCAGCTGGCCATCTTGGCGCAGGGCTTCGGACAGGGCGCCCTCAATTGGTATGAAAAGAATCACGTAATCGACGGTGTTGTCTTCGGCGCTATGATAATCTTTGGCTGCCAAGCCTTTGATATGGCCACGCAGCGAGGCGACATGGCGTTTGGCGGCGGCCTCTGCTGCAGCAGGGGTTTCGGCATTCACTGCGTCGCTGTAGGCCACGAGCGACACTTTGCTGTCGATGATCAGGGTTTTGCCGCCGGGGATTTTAACAACAACATCTGGGCGCAATCTTTCGCCCTCGCGCCCTTCGCGGTGGGCTTGGGTTTCGTATTCCTCACCCTCGCGCAGGCCAGAGCGTTTTAAGATGCTTTCAAGGATCATTTCGCCCCAAGCGCCTTGTTTTTGCTGATCGCCTTTCAGTGCACGGGTCAGGGCGGTGGCTTCGTTTGAGATTTCTTGCGAGCGTTTGCCCAATTGTTCGATTTCGGCGCGCAGGCGTTCGCGGTCTTTTACCGTTTCTTGGTGGACGGTCTTGAGCTCTTTTTCAAAATGGCCAACATGCTCTTTGAGTGGCGTCAAAGTG
>ERZ888423.1342-NODE-1342-length-21405-cov-23.244122_pt1 | contig 21405 bp, 22 predicted proteins | sample MGYA00520523_ERZ888423 | MGnify/ENA primary metagenome ERZ888423 (study PRJEB32303, sample SAMEA104408611) | aquatic metagenome | biome: Brackish water; feature: Pelagic; material: water | place: Baltic Sea | collected 2014-06-08T10:24:00 | depth 30,27 m ...
AGCCAATGCCGCCGCTAGAGCTTTAGCTGACACTCATGCTGCTAAGGTCATAGATATTATCAGGCCCATGAAAGAGGCAGGACAGACACTTCAGCAGATAGCTGATGCCTTAAATAAGCTAGGGCTGCCAACCTCACGTAACGGTAGGTGGTATCCAACTACGGTGAAAAATGCTCTGGCTAGGGTGTTGGGCTGATAAGGGGTGTGCGGTGGTGTATTATGGGAACGGGAAGGGGGGCTGTATTCAACTTGCTAGTTGCGAACTTGAAGTAACGCTTTCTTGATTAGCACATCCGCCAGCAAATGCTTAGGTTTGGTATTAAGTCGATCATTATTCTGCAATGCCATTAGCTCATCTTGGGTCAAGCTATAGGGGCTATCCTCTAGCTTTTGACGCAAATCCATGTCGTCCCAGATAGAAATGATTATGTTACGTTCTTGATCTGTCATACATAGTTTAACGACAACATTATGAGCAGTGTTAGGGGGGTGTCATTTCTATGCGTGTCAAAATGCTTCAGCCAAGCCTTTAGCCAATACTCATGCCACAAAGGTCATGTAATGGGCGGTAGGCTTTCTAGCGAAATTACTGCCCCAAGCACCTTGGCGTTAAATGGGACAGCTTACTATTGTTATAAGTTGAAAAAGGCTCGGCTTAAACTTATGGCCTAATCACATAGTAGCCAGTGTCATCTAACTCCATAAGCCTAACGACACCCGCAGGTACAACACGAGCATACTCGGATATAGGAGGCGCCTTGCCTTCCTTTTTGGTAACCCCAGCGATGGTATTGCCACACGCACTAAATGTTAATTCAGAAATACTCTCTGACATACTCTTTAGTCTGTCAGCTACGGGCGATTTGTCAGTGCGCAATAAATCTAAACCCGCATTGAATGCAACAATTTCAATTTCATACATAGAGCCTTTGGCACTCATACCTCTAGCAAAGTTAGCTGCTACATTTAGTACTTTAGTAAAGGTTGAGGGGTCATTGTCACTGACTTGTAGCGCCAAGCGCTTTATACCATCATCAGCTTGGTTGGCATTTAAAATGGTAGCACTAAAAGTGGTTGCTAAGGCGCTTAATAAAAGTGTTCTTCTTTTCATTGTATTCCTCCCATTTTGAGCATCAACTGTTACATTCATTAAATCATATAACAAGATTTATATTGACTTCACTCTTATTGAAGGTTGAAATGCAGGTTCTAGAATGCCGGGGCGCTAAAGGCATGAGACCCTCCAGATTATAATCAAACGATTTTCACCCGCTTGGTTTACGGATATACATCCAAGATAAAGAATTAGTTTGGTTGTATGAACCAATTAAAACTAGGTGATAGGCTCTGCCAAGAAGTTTTTTGGGATTGGGAACTAGGATGATTTAGGATCATTGGTAGCATTTTTTTGCATTGCTTCTTTACGAGGAAACTATATCGCTTTTTAAGCTATCTATAATCAGACCTATCTCTTTTATGTCGTTCTGTTCGAATTTATGTTCCGCTAATGTGTCTACGAATAATGACTTCACTCGCAGAAATGATTCATTTTTTATTCGGTATCCTCGGTGTGCCGTCCGCATATCTAAGCCAGAGTATTCGGATGGTTTTCCCAACGCTACAGATATGAACTCGATTTGATGTGAAATCAAAGTGCTCATAGATGTTTTAGAAAAATAGTGTCCCAGAGTTGGGTCAGATATTACTTTGTCATAAAAAGCTCTAACTATATGGCCAACACCCTCGTTTCCGCCGTATTTTTGATAAAGTGTCATTGCAAAGCCTTTTGGTTAAGTTTTTAGATAAATTTGGTTGGGTTAACTTTTCGCATAATCTCAATTTTAGGAGGTTCTTCTATCGAGTGAAAGGATTCTTCAAGTACCAACCATTGCCTAAAGCAATATGACAAAAACGGGTCTGCATTTTCAACTTTTTGCCGTAACACCTTGGCTGGTATAATCAAGACCGTTGCGTCGGTGGTGCAGGTGGCAGTAAAAAATCTTTTGTTAGTTTGAAATATAGCTTCCCACACCCCAAACACTTCACCCATAGTTACTTCCCTAAAGCGTTTTGAATTAGCTTTAGTAAGTTCGATTATGCCATCTAAGACAATGTAACCATCAGCACTTTTATCACTTTCTTTGCAAAAAACTTCGCCACTTCGTAAGGGGAACTGGATAAAGTTTTTCTTAAGGTTTTCTAACATTTGACTCAGTTTATTCCATTGATGTGAATTTGTTGTTGATTAAAGTGTAGACGTTAAAAAAGGCCATGTCGATTTTTTCTGATTTAAATTATGTAAAATAGCGATCACGGCTATGGGGCCCTCCAAATTATAACCAAACGATCCCGAATCGCTAGGTTTGCAAGTTTACATACGAGATAAAAAATTAGTTTGATTAATCAGCTTCAATCATGACCCGTGACAACCATCTACGCACCACGTTGATTGGATAACCTGCGCCATATGATTGGCCAATACTCTTATCAGCCCATCCACCGATCTGATCTATCATCTCCGTTGGACACTCTACAGCCCTAAGCCTGTCCCGCATGGTGTGTCTAAGTGAATGTGCGGTTAAGCCGTCAAAGTCTTTCTTTACCCACTTGTTTAATGCATTTGATGAGTGTGTCGCAAAGCAATGGCCCTCTTTGATGTATCTTGGGAATAACCATACACCGTCAGACTTCTCCATGGCTAACTCAATAGCTTTTAGTGCGTAGCCGACTAACGGCAATATCCGTGTGCTGTGTTGTGTCTTGAGACGCCTAGCCGCATTTGGCCTAATGCGTATGACCTGATTTGCAAAATCAATGTCTTCAACTCGTAATCCAACGATCTCAGCTAGACGGCATCCTGTCTCACCAAGGATCGGAAAGATTAACTTGATGTCGCTGCCAGAGTTTATGGCCTTGTCGTATCCTAGCTTGAGTTGCTCAAACGTAAACACACCCCGCCTAAGTTTGTCTTGCCCTTCGTTACGGATGATTAGTCGAGAAAAAGGGTTTCGTTTTTGCAAATCAAGTTCCGAATGTCCGTAATTGAAAATAGCAGATAAACAATGAATGCGTCTCCGTATGGTACCTGTCTTGTTGCCTCTAGATTGTAAGTTTGAAATAAATGTTTTTGCGTCTTGGCGGTCGTAAGATTCAATGTTTATATCTCCACAAAGCGATATCAAAATATTAACTGACGATAAAGTTGGGTTCGCTTGTATGTTCTTAAGCTCAATATACTCTTGTGTTAGTTCACTAAGAATAAAAACTCGAGGTTTGATGTTATCTAGAACCAAACTTAGGTCGACAGGACGTATATTTTTTTGCGTTACCCAAAACGACTGCAAAATTGGGGTTAATTTTTTTGCATAATTGGCCGCTTCGATAGGGTCTCTCGATAGTGCAAGCCTGATGTGCGAGCCATACTGTTTAACGGCATTTTTGGGTACACGGCGGCTGTAATAAATCATGCCGTGGCGACATATGGTGTACGGAATGTGTGACATAAAATGACCTCTTAGAATTAAATTCTTAAGAAAATCAATTACTTATGTAGTAAATTGGAGCGGGTGAGGGGAATCGAACCCCCGTATTCAGCTTGGGAAGCTGCTGCTCTACCATTGAGCTACACCCGCGCAACGCTTCGGTAATACCCACTCGGGTTTTGGTCAAGGCTGTTTTATCCGCTTTGTGGCGTTTGTTTACCGCTTGCGCCTGCGCCCACCTTCGCCGCCACCGCTTTGGGTGTTGAAACTCACATTTGGCAGGGGCGCTATGGCGCGTAACAATAAAAACGGATCTGTGAAGTGTGGTATCGCGTTTGCATTGACAAAGTGTTCTTGAAAGCGGGGCTCGATCGCAGTTTCAACCTTGTGGATCTGACCAACCGTTGCCTCAATTTCAGCACGGGCAGATTTTGAGCAAAGTGCAATTCGCGCCCCCGTGCCTGCGGCGTTTCCGGCGGAAAAAACCTTATCCAGGGGCGCGTCAGGTATCATTCCCAAAACCATCGCATGTTTTGGCGAGATATGCGCCCCAAAGGCCCCCGCCAAAACCACACGGTCTACATGATCTACCCCCATTTCATCCATCAACAGCCGTGCGCCTGCGTACAGGGCCGATTTCGCCAGCTGAATCGCGCGAATATCACCTTGGGTCACCATTATCAGCGGGCCGCCTTGGGTGGTGCCGTCATAAAGCATATAGGAATGGGTGCGCCCTTGTGGTATCATTCGGTTGGTACCAGTTTGCTCTGCCGAGCCCATGAGACCACCCGCGTCGAGAAGGCCGCTCATGCGCAATTCGGCCACAGCTTCAATGATACCCGAGCCACAAATCCCCGTGACACCTGTATCTTTGATCAATTCAGCAAAGTTAGGATCATCTGACCAAGCGTCGCGGCCAATCACCCGAAAGCGGGGCTCTTTGGTGATCGGGTCTATCTCGACTCGTTCAATCGCACCTGGGGCCGCGCGCTGCCCTGAAGAGATCTGCGCCCCTTCGAAAGCTGGGCCCGTGGGAGATGAGCACGCCAGCACGCGACTTTCATTTCCCAGCAGAATTTCAGCATTGGTTCCTACATCAACAATAAGAACCAAGTCTTTGGATTTATTTGGTTCTTCAGCCAAGGCTACCGCAGCGCAATCAGCCCCTACATGGCCCGCTATACAAGGCAATATATATACCTGCGCCGCTACATTGACCGAAGTCACCTCAAGATCGCGCGCAGTGATATGCACCGCGCCTGATGTAGCCAAAGCAAAAGGCGCTTGCCCCAATTCGACAGGATCAATCCCCAGCAGCAAATGGTGCATGACGGGGTTACACACAAAGACCATTTCGTAAATAGACGATGCGTCAATTCCGCCTTCGGTGGCAATCACGTCGGCCAAATAGTTGAGCGCATTGCGCACCGCTTTGGTCATTTCAACGTCGCCGCCGGGGTTCATCATCGCATAGGAGACACGGCTCATCAGATCTTCGCCAAAGCGGATTTGCGGGTTCATCAACCCGCTGGATGCCAAAATCGAGCCGTCGCGCAAGTCACAAAGGTGCGCTGCAATGGTGGTTGAACCAAGGTCGATGGCCAGCCCGTAGATGCTACCTTCATAAAAGCCGGGCCAAAGGTCAAGAATGCGTGGAGTGGCCCCATCATGGCTTTGATAGACGGCAACCGTCACCTTCCAATCGCCCTTGCGCAGCACTGGTTGCAAGCGGCGCATAATGGTCAAATCGGCCTTAAGGCCCTGAATGTTCCATTGTTTTTCAATGGCTAACGCCAAACGCTCAAAATCACCTGAGGGTTCGTGCATATCGGGCTCTTCAACCTCGACATAGAAAAGTTTGGTCGCAGGGTCCATGTTCATGTCACGCAATGTGGCCGATTTGCGGATCACCTGCTTATGCACTTGGCTTTCTGGCGGCACGTCAACCACCACGTCGCCCATGACTTTGGCTTGGCAGCCAAGGCGGCGCCCATCTAGCAGACCACGAATGTTTTTATATCTTTCTTCCACCTGATTCCACGGGCTAAGCGCCTCGGCGCTGACCGTCACCCCATGTTTTGGAAAAGATCCAACACCAGGCGAAATTTGGCATTTTGAGCAAATGCCACGCCCACCACACACGGAATCCAAATCAACACCCAATTTGCGGGCAGCTGTTAAAATAGGTGTTCCTAAAGCAAAACGCCCTCGTTTGCCCGAGGGGGTGAATACAACCAAAGCATCTTCGTTCATGGCGACCTCATCTCTTTGGTTTCTTGTACGGTGAAAGCGCCGATCTGCAAGTCCTGTTCGCGGCAGGTTATGGGTTTGTTTCGTCAATTTAACAAAAATGGGGGCGCTTCGCCCCCAAATCTGATCTATTTACTGGCTGGGCGGGCTAGGTGGGGCCGTGCCAGTCGATTTGACAAATCTCTGCTGAACGACCCTCAAAATCCCAGACCCTTCCATAGGCCCGCACACGCCCCTTATCGGCTTGAGCAATCGTGATGTCTGGCCCCATCCAATAACCGGTGTTGGATACTACAACCTCTTGATCCTCATTGGCCCCCGTGATCGGCGTTACAGCCCCGATGATCTTTTTGCCCACGGTCAGATGGCGGGTTTTTCCGATAGTTTCATAAGTGACAAGCGCGCGCTCTGCGCCCAAAAACTCTGACACCATCAGCGCAAAAAGCCCCGTTGTGCCACGCGCCTGGCCTGAAAAAATTTTGATCAACCCATCATAGGCTTTTTCACTTGCGCGCTCATCAATATAGGCGGCTGCTTTCCAATTGCCGCGACCCATATTACCTGGAATATCCATCAAAAGCCCGACGTTAAGGCCCGTAAGGTCTTCGCCATCAAAATGGCCTGTATCAATTCGTACCCCGACCCAAGCCTGGCAATAGCCCTCGGTGGGCGGATGTTTGCCAAGGCTGACAACGCAGGGACAAAAGACCGTGCAGTTACAGTTTAAGATCAACTCGCCCTTAAGCGCCCAGTCTGGCAATTGTGGTTTCATATCAGGTCCTTTCACGGCCATAGTTGATTTAAGATCGTATAGGCAGAAGCGCCTAAAAGTAAAATGCCCATGGGCTTGGTGGTGAATTTGCCAAGCTGGGGTAGTTTCTCCAAACTCATGAAAAGGGTGGCGGCCCCCATCCATAAAAGGTTCATCGTGCCTCCCACAAACGCCAACAACATCAAGGCCCAGCAGCAGCCAAAACAAATCACGCCAAGTTCTGTCCCCATTTTGAAAGCACGTGTGGGCCCTTTGGTCCAGCGCTGAAGAAAAAACGTCAGCGGCATACGGCATTTTGCCAAGCAAGCGGCTTTGAGGTGCGAGAATTGATAGGCTCCTGCCACGCCAAAAAGAACGCTGGTAAGGAGTGTCGAAAGGCTAGCGCCCAGCGGCGACAGAAGCGCCTTTTGTGCCAGGATCTGTTGCAAACCGGCACCCATGGCCGCGGCAAGGGCCCAAATCGCCCCATAACCCATCACCATAGCCACAGCGTCGCGCGGTGTGCTGGCATTGGCATGGGACAGATCTAAAAAACACCGCAGTGCTGGCACAAAGCTGGGTAGCATCATAGCCGCTGCCATTAAAAGCCACATTTTCCATAAGCTGAGATAGTCCACCTCTTGTGCTGAAAGGCACAGACCTTGCCAAAGTGCGCGCGGCAAATCGATCAAATTATTGGCCGATATTTGCGTAAATAAAGCTATCCAAGAAATTGAAATAGATAAGTAAAATAAAATCCAAAACAGATTTCTTAAATTCAAATAAGTCGCCATTAAACGTTTGGCGTGAAAATTTGTTTCACCCTTTCGCGCAGTTGAAACTTTTGGATTTTGCCTGTGGCGGTTTTGGGGATGGGTTCAAATATCACGGATTTGGGTACCTTAAAGCCCGCCAAATGGTCACGACAAAAGCGGATCAGCGCATCTTCGGTTAGCGTTTGACCCGCGCGCAGTTCAACAAAGGCGCAAGGCACTTCGCCCCATTTAGCATCATACCGGGCCACAACCGAGGCCACGCCAACCGCCGGATGACGGTGCAAGACGGCCTCAACCTCAACCGATGATATATTCTCACCGCCCGAGATGATTACATCTTTGAGCCGATCTTTGATCTGCAAATAGCCGTCATCCTGCTGCACGGCTGCATCCCCAGACCAAAACCAGCCATCTTCAAAAGCAAGGGCGGTGGCTTCTTTGTCCTTATAATAGCCCTTCATCACCGTGTTCGAGCGTATGGCAATTTCGCCTATGGTTTTACCATCTTTAGGGGCGTGGATTTTCGTTTCGCGATCAATCAGCGCGATTTCTTCGACCATGGGAAATGGCACGCCTTGCATGGCTTGCTTTTTGGCCAATTCGGCGGGGGGTAGGTCGCCCCAGTTTTCGTTCCAAAGACATTGGGCGATGTGCCCATAGGTTTCGGTCAGCCCATAGACTTGCATAACCTGAAAGCCCAAAGCGCGTGCGCGCTCCAACACTGAGGGGGGCGGTGGGGCGCCTGCGGTCATCACCTGAATGGGCGGGGAGAAGTGACGCGCTTTTGCCGCGTCACATTCGGCAATCATTTGCAACACAATAGGGGCCGCGCCAAAATGCGTAACTGCTTTAGTTTCCATCAGATCAAGCAGCGTTTCAGGCGCGTAATCGGGGCTAAAGATCATATGGCCCCCGAGAATAGCCATCGCCCAAGGATGGTTCCAGCCGTTGCAATGAAACATAGGTACCACTGCCAGGTAGGTGGGGTTTTGCGGCAAAGACCAGGCCGCAATCGTGGACATGGCCATCAAATAAGCGCCGCGGTGGTGATAAATCACACCTTTTGGTCGACCCGATGTCCCAGAGGTATAATTTAGCGCCAGCGCCTGCCATTCATCTTGCGGCAAAACATAGTCAGGTGCTGCTTGGCCGCTGACCATCGTTTCATAATCATATTGGGCAAACTCTGGCAACGGCACGCCTGAAGCGCTGACGGCGATCACAGGAATTTTAGGACAAATATCAAAGGCTGTTTTCAACAGTTTTGCAAAACTGTGATCGGTGATCAGCAGTTTTGCATCTGAATGGACCAGAATATATGCAATTGTTTCCGCCTCTAACCTTGTGTTGATCGTGTTTAAAACCGCCCCCGCCAGGGGCACGGAAAAATGTGCCTCAAAAAGTGCGGCCGAGTTCGGTAAAAGTACAGCCACCGTATCGCCCAAACCGATGTCCATCGCCTGTAAGGCCGCGCTAAAGGTGCGGCAGCGTTGGCTCACTTCGGCCCAAGTGCGGCTTTCGTGGCCCGTAGTTAGGGCAGGGCGCGCCCCATATACAAGTGCGGCGCGCTTCAGAAATGAGATAGGGCTAAGCGCAACAAAATTTGCGGCTGTTTTCGGATGATCTTCAAAGTTTTGCAGCATAATTCCCCCTAACGCACGATAGGCTTACAAAAACGGCAAATCAACCAATCTGGCTGAAACGGGCCCGGTTTTGCGCGCAACGGTGACCGTGTCGCCGATGCGGCCATGGGTGGCGATCAGCGCATAGCCGATATTGGCTTGCAGGCGCGGCGACCAAACACAGTTGGTCATCTCACCAATAAAGGCCCCTTCATGGGTGATTACTTCGCGGTGAAAACCCAAAGGCTCGGGTAGCTCACCTTCTAACACCAAGCCTAATTGATGGCGCTTGACCCCTTGGGCTGCAATTTCGCGCAGGGCTTTAATACCAATAACAGTATCTGGCAGGTCAAGATTTACATATTTATTTAAGCGTACCTCAAAGGGGTTGGTTTGATCGTCTGTGTCAGCCCCCACCGAGACAAGGCCGCTTTCCGTGCGCTCGGCGGTGGCAGGGGCGCCTGGGCCAATGCCCCAAGGCTGGCCTGCTTCTTTGAAAATATTCCAAAGTTTGGTGCCTTGGGTGCCGTCACGCAGGTAAATTTCAAATCCACCTTGCTTTGACCACCCCGATCGCTGAACTGCAATTGGAATGCCATCAAGCTCCGTCTCTTTAAACCAGAAGTATTTCAAATTCCGCACCCAGTCGCCCAGAACAGAGGCCACGACATCTTCCGCCAAAGGCCCCTGTATTGCCATAGGCGAGACGTCCGGTTCGGTCACCTCAACCTTTAGGCTGCGCTCGGCGGCGATTGCCTTGGCCCATAGCCACACGTCACTGTCTGCAATCGACAGCCAGAATTTTTGATCGGAGAGTTTAAGCAAAATAGGATCATTAATCAGCGTGCCCTGGTGATTGCAAATAGGCACATATTTGCCCTGACCCTCGGCGCAGGTTGAGACATCGCGCACCGTAAGCATTTGTACCAAAGCCGCGGCATCAACGCCCTCGATTTGTACCTGACGTTCAACCCCCACATCCCATTGCGATACGCCTTGGATGATGCGCCAATATTCCGCCATCGGGTCGCCGTAGCCCGTAGGCATAATCATACGGTTATAAATGCTGGCCGAGACCATCCCTTCTGCAACCGCACTTTCATAAAAAGGCGAGGGGCGCAGGCGCGCCGTGGGGAAGACATTAAACGATGTGCGCGTGATTGCGGGTGGTAGAATATCTAGCATGGTGCCTCCTGAATTTGGGGCACTAAACGCCTCTGGTCTGTTCGCGTCAAACGAGTTATTCAGGGGCAATGACCCTGTTTTAGTTATGCATAGGATGGGCAATGAACAAACCAAACCTGCCGCCGCTGACCTGGTTGCGCGCCTTTGAGTCTACCGCACGCCATCTTAGCTTTACGGATGCCGCGCATGAGTTGAATTTGACCCAAGCGGCCATTTCAAAACAGGTTAAATCCCTGGAATTTCACTTGCGCCATCAGTTGTTTGAGCGTCGACCCCGGAGCCTCGTTCTGACCAAGACGGGTATGGCCTATTTGCCCAAAGTGCGCGATGCGTTTGATAGACTTTTAATCGGCACCAATGAGGTTTTTGGGCGGCGCAAGAACCCAGCCCTTACGCTGCGTTGTTCTGTGTCTTTTGCGACCAATTTTTTAGCGCCGCTTTTGCCGCAGTATATAGAGCAAAATAGTGACAAGCCTTTGCGCATTGTCTCAAGTGTTTGGAATGATAGCTATGATCACGACCGTTTTGATCTTGAGATTCAATATGGATTGGGCTCGGATGCGGGGCTGATTTCGCAGCGTTTAACCAATGATTGGCTGATCCCACTTTGTACGCCAGACATGGCGGCCTCTGGGCTTTTAAACGCGCCTAATGATTTGGCGAATCACACGCTTTTACATGTGCTTGGCTATCAAGAAGGGTGGGGGAATTGGCTGTCGGCGGCGGGGGCGGAAACGGTTGACCCAAGTGCGGGCCTTCATATGGACACATCCGCCACAGCGCTTGAGGTGGCTGCGCATGGGGGTGGGGTTGTGTTGGGGCGCAGCTCACTTTGTGCACAATATTTGCAATCGGGACGTTTGCTGGCCCCTTTTGATTTTGCCCTGCCTGTCAGCGAGGGCTTTCACCTTTTGCGGCCTAATGGCCCCGCATCACATCCCGACGCCGATGGGTTTTCGTCTTGGCTTTTGTCGATTATCATTGACGCGCAAAGTTAAATTTTCAGATTAACTTAGCACGTCAATATATTGATTTGTATTTCTATAATCAGCCGCGTGCGCGCCCTGCGCGCCCCCCCGAACGTCCGCCGCGCCCACTGGCGGCACCTGTTTCAAGCGAGGCTTCTGCAAAGCTGCGCCCTTCGGCTACAGCGTCAATTACCCTGGCAAAACGGATCCATTCGCCACCGTTAGCATCATGGTTCATCAAGAAATTTGCGGCGCGAATGGCCTCCATTTCAACCTGACGCACGGGGTTCATAATCGCAGATGTCATGCCTGCTCCGATGGCCATCGGCAAAAAGGCCGCGTTGATTCCGTGCCGGTGGGGCAGACCAAAGCTGATGTTTGACGCGCCGCAGGTTGTGTTCACTCCAAGCTCATCGCGCAAACGTCGCACCAAGGTAAAGACCTGCCGCCCCGCATCGCCCAAAGCGCCCACGGGCATGACCAATGGGTCAACAACGATATCGTGAGCTGGAATGCCGAAGTCGGCGGCCCGTTCTACAATTTTTTTAGCCACCGCAAAGCGCACGTCAGGGTCCATTGAGATGCCTGTATCGTCATTTGAAATTGCCACAACGGGCACATTATATTTTTTCACCAAGGGCAAAACCAACTCAAGCCGATCTTCTTCACCTGTGACGGAATTAAGCAAAGGGCGCCCTTCGCAATTGGCTAGACCCGACTCTAGGGCCCCTGGAACCGAACTATCGATGCACAAAGGCACATCCACGATGCCTTGGATCAAACGGATCATTTCCGCCATCAGAGGTGGTTCGGTTTCATTTGGGTTGGGGTTTGAGTTGTAAACCACGCCCGCATTCACATCCAAGATCATCGCGCCGCAGGCTACTTGCTCTATTGCGTCGCGCAGCACCGTTGAAAAATTGCCCGCTTCCAGCTCGGCGGCCAGTTTTTTGCGGCCTGTTGGATTAATTCTTTCGCCAATAACGCAAAAAGGCTCGTCAAAGCCGATTGTGACGGTTTTTGTTTTTGATTCAATTACGGTGCGTGTCATAAGAGCCCTTTAAGAGTTAAGTGCAGCCGCGCCTGAAGCACCGCCATTGTCGATTGCCCATTGTGCATTGGGCTTGATACCACCCAAGGGAAAGAAATGCACGGCTTCTATTCCAAAGTTAGGATGCGCGGCTTTATGATAGGCCAATGCAGCTATGAAATCATTTGGTTCATAGGGCAGCAAAAGCTTTGTCACATCCATTGCTCGCTTTTGCAGAACGCGCAGCGACGCCCCAACACCGCAAGCAATGGCGAATTTTATCAATGTTTGCAATTTGGCAGGGCCCGCCACGCCAATATGAATTGGCAAATCAATGCCTTCGGCTGCCAATCGGCTGGCCCATGCGATCACGGGATCGGCCTCAAAACAAAATTGGGTGGCCATGGCCATTTTGGCGTCGGTGGTTTTGGAAAAAGACTGTTTCCAGTGCAGCGCTTGCATCACCATTTTGTCGGAGCCGTCGGGATCAATGTCACGGTTTCCTTCGGGGTGACCAGCGATGTGAACGCGTTCAAAATCACCAAAAGCTCCCGATTCCAACAGTTGCATTGAGCTGTTGAACACCCCATGTGGCTGGGCTACTCCGCCGGCCAAAAGCAAGGCTTGACGCACGCCCGCTTCGTTTTGATAACGCGAAATCCACTCTTCCAGCATGACCTTATCTTTGATGATACGGGCTGGAAAATGTGGCATCACGGTAAAACCCTGATCTTTGAGGCGTTTTGCGGTGGCAACCATATCTTCGATCGGAGTGCCATCAATATGGGCGATATAGACGCGCGTCGTTTGGGGCAACAAGGCGCGGAAATCTTCGACTTTTTCTGCTGTGCGCGGCATCACCTCGATCGAGTAGTTGGCCAAAAGCGCCTCGATCGCGGCAGGTGTTGCGATGGGGGCGTCTGATTTTAAACGAAAGTTGAACAAGGCCATGGTGTTTCCTAACTTAAGGCGCGCCCTTCGGCGTCAATTAAAACTTTTAGTTTCGCCACATCATAGCTTGCTTCAAGCTCTGATGCTACTTGAGCGGCCACGGCGTCGGGTGTGCCCTCGACGGTATAGGGGGGGGCTTTGCGCCATTCGGCCATGTAGGCGTCAGCGTCTTTAGCTCCGACTTTCATGGCACAGCGATCGATTGCCTGCTCAAACCGTTCAGAAAGTTGAACCTTGGACGCAGATCTTCCCTTGCCAACAATCACTTGGGCTGGGATGTCGCGCCAATAAACAATGGTTACGTCAGGCATAGTTGATTCCTTCTCTTGGTGCGTTCTTTTACGCAGGCATCTGTACAATCTTATGTCGATTTTCGACATGGTATGCGGTCTGACCGACTTGGCAAGTCATTGCATACGCCTTTTCTGCTTCGAGCGGGGGCTTGCGTGCGACATATTTGAGGTCTACAGATGGGACAACACAAATATGGAGGGCGTAAAATGACGCCCGAGCGTCCCAAAGGGGGGGGCGCGATCTCGCGGCGTAGGCGCTATTACAAAGCCCCCCGTCCGCTTGCAGAACCGCTTTCCCCGCAAGGCCCAAAACAAGGCGAGCTTTATGCCGCTTTGGATTTGGGAACTAATTCATGCCGCATGCTTGTCGCGCGTCCGCGCGGCAGCCAATTTGATGTAGTCGACAGTTTCTCGCGCACGGTTCAGCTAGGCCATGGGTTGGAAGTGTCGGGGCTATTGGGACGTGCCTCGATGCAGCGTACTTTGCAAGCACTACAAATATGTCAGACCAAAATTAAAAGCCACGGCATCAAGAATATGCGCTTGGTTGCGACAGAAGCGTGCAGGCGCGCCAATAATTCGACTGAGTTCATTCGTCAGGTCAAACGCCAAACTGGCCTTGTACTTGAGGTAATTCCCGCAGAAGAAGAGGCGCGGTTGGCGGTGATTTCTTGCGCACCTTTGGTGGTGCATGACACCACACGGCTTTTGGTGGTTGATATAGGCGGGGGTTCGACCGAGCTCGTCTGGATTGACCTCTCAGACGTGGCCCCCAAAGAGCGCGCCCGCTCCATCATGCGCCTTCATGCGGGTTTTGGCGACAAGCTGCCCAATATCGCGGGCCAAGAACCGCGCGCCAAAGTGGTGGATTGGATCTCGGTGCCGTTAGGGGTTGCAACGCTTAAAGACCAATTTTCCGATGTGACCGATGACGGGGCACGCTTTGCCCTGATGAGCTGGCTTTTTGAAGAGCATTTGGCGGACTTCATTCCCTATCAAAGCGCTACTGCGGTTGAAGGGTTTCAAATCATCGGCACCTCGGGTACTGTGACAACTGTTGCGGCCTCATTTCTTGGGTTGCGACGTTATGATCGTACTAAAGTTGACGGCCTTTCTATGACTTCGGCTCAAATTGAGGCTGTTATTCGCGAATATCTTGCCCTAGGGCCCGAAGGGCGGCGCAACGATCCGCGCATTGGGCGCGATCGTAATGCGCTGATCATGTCGGGGGCCGCCATTTTGCAGGCATTGATGCGGATATGGCCGACAAATAAACTTTCAGTTGCGGATCGCGGTTTGCGGGAAGGTTTGCTATACGCGCAAATGAGCGCAGACGGCGTATTAGAAGACGGACCAGATTCATGAGTAAAGAACCAACCGATAAGCCCAATTCAGGCAGGGGGCAACGCGAGTTGCGGGTGAGGGTGAAAACCGCTAAAGGGCGAAAACTTTCTTCGACCCTCTGGTTGGAACGACAGCTTAATGACCCCTATGTGGTGCGCGCCAAAAAAGATGGATACCGTGGTCGGGCCGCTTTTAAGATCTTAGAATTGGATGACAAGTTTGAATTTCTAAAGCCAGGTGTACGGGTGGTTGATTTAGGCTGTGCGCCGGGCGGTTGGTGTCAAGTAGCTGTTACTCGCGTGAATGCTTTGGGTGAAAAGAAAAACAAGTTAAAAGGCACCGTGCTGGGCGTTGACCTCCAAGAGGTTGACCCTATCGCTGGCGCGCAGATCCATCAGCTGGACTTTTTAGATAATGATGCAGATATGTTAGTGAAAAGCTGGTTGGGCGGGCCTGCAGATGTTGTTATGTCTGATATGGCTGCGGCCTCATCTGGGCATAAGGGCACGGATCACTTGCGCATAATCACCCTTTGTGAAGCGGCTGCGCAATTTGCTTTTGATGTGCTAGAAATTGGGGGTACCTTTGTTGCTAAGGTTCTGGCGGGTGGTGCTGAAACTGAGTTGCAAACCTTACTCAAGCGCAATTTTAAAAAAGTTAGCAATTTCAAACCGCCTGCAAGCCGCTCTGACAGTTCTGAAAAGTTCGTGGTTGCGATTGGCTTTAAGGGCCGCTCTGGACAGATAGCAACTCCAAAAACCTACAGCCAGCAGCCAAGTGGCGAAGTCGATCAGCAAACGCCAGATATTGGTAACGCATAAACACTTAATGCGTTAGGCCCCAAACAGGCCTGCGCAAATTTTGCCGGTTATCCGCGCCAAGTGCGCAGTGGCCCGCAATCCATATGAACAAAATTTGATTTGGCATAGCGTCCTACGCCGCCCGCCGCAAAACTTTCGGCTACTTTGGCCATCTGCTTAACAGAGCGAGACCGCAATCTTAGATCAGCCGCCTGACCGTGCATATGCAAACTGTCTTTCGCAACAGCCTTTGATTTACGGCGCAACATCGCATTTGTTTGGGGTGACCGGTAGCCCGAGAGCATCAAATAGGGCTCTGTCACATCTAAGCTTGCGTGAGCGGCTGCCATAATGTCGATGGTTTTAGGGTCAATTTGAACGGTCGTGTTCGTGCGCCAATCGCGCATGAAGTGATTGATTTCTTTTAAAGCTTCTTTGATGTATTCGCCTTCGATCCAATAAATCGTATCAACGCTTTCACCTGTGCGCCCTGAGTACATCTTTATGCGGCGAATATCTCCCGCTCCGCGCAAAAAACTCGCTGCATTTGAATATGTTGGTGCAGCAATTAAACTGGCTGCCGCAAAAGCTCCAAGCAATCCTCGCCGTGATATCTTCGTTTCCAAAGAATTTATCATTTATTGCTCTTTCATGCTCTCGAAGCGAATAAAATTCACAATCATTCTCGATAGGATCAGCCCGAAATATATTAAAGTTATTACACAAGACGAATCGCAACCCAAGAATTTTTTTTAGTAAATCCATCAGGAATTAGGCTGTCGGCAATTTCTTGCCTGTTTTGGCGTGAATTATCGCTATTTTTGGTTAATAGCTTGTAAACTTATCAAATTCTAGCGGAGTTGTGAATGGACAGGCCACCCAATATAACGCATTTAAGTAAGCGAGAATGAAACAGGTGGCGAACAATATGATCGGTTTTTCTTTTGTTTGGTTTGAGAAAAAGGCGATTTTGTCGCTTTTTTGTGCTTTTGCTTTGGTCTTTATAAGCCTTTTTTTGACCGCGCCTGCACGGGCCAATGATTTGAAAAGCTTTTTAGAAAAAGCTGCCGCCAACAGTCCGGATCTTATCCGTTTTTATGAGGCGCGCGGCTATGAGCCCATTTGGACGGGCCGCGGTGACCGCAAGCGGCGCAATGCGCTGATATCGGCTCTTGAAACAGCCGGGATTCATGGCCTGCCTGTGTCGCGCTACAGGCCCAATCAATTGATTGCGCGTTTGCGTGCAGCACGCTCTGACGCCGATCAAGCCCAGATCGAAGTTGCCCTAAGCGAAACTTATCTGCGCTATGCTAAAGACGTCAACACTGGAATTTTGCGCCCCACTGATTTGCTTGATGATATTTTGCGCAAGGTACCCAAAGTCGACTCGCAAGTCTTTTTAAACTTGATAGCACAGTCTGAACCCGTGGCAGCCCTTGCTGCTATTTCGCCGCGCATGCCGCAATATGTTGGCCTAATGAAAGAAAAACTGCGTATTGAGGCTGACATCGCCAAAGGTGGATGGGGGGCAAAGGTTCCAATGGGCACACTTACAGTGCGCTCTAGCGGGCCTCAAGTGGTGCCGCTGCGCAACAGATTGACCAAGATGGGGTATTTAGAGCGCACTGCAACCCAAGACTACGCAGGCAAAATAGAATTTGCGGTTAAATCCTTTCAGCGCAATCATGGCCTGTTAGATGATGGTGTTGCCGCTAGCGTGACGTTGAGTGAAATAAATATGTCGCCACAAACGCGCTTAATCTCGGTTGTGGTCGCGCTTGAGCGGTTGCGTTGGATGAATTACGAATTGGGCACCCGTCATATTTGGGTGAATCTTCCTGACTTTACGGCCAAAGTAATTGATAATGACAAGTCGACGTTTGAGACGCGCACAGTCATAGGGGCCAATGTTGACGGGCAGCGCAGCCCCGAATTTTCGGAAAATATGCGTTATCTGTCTGTAAATCCTAGCTGGAACGTACCAAAATCCATCACCATTGCTGAATATTTACCACAGCTGCAAAAAAATGCGAATGCGGTCGATTTCTTGCAATTAATTTCGGATGATGGCGAAGTGGTGCCTCGCGAAACTCTGGATTTTACACTGTATACGCCTGAAACATTCCCCTTTCGGCTTCGCCAGCTACCATCAGATGATAATGCTTTGGGTACTGTGAAATTCATGTTTCCCAATCCGCAAAATATCTATTTACATGACACGCCACAAAAAGCGCTGTTTGCGAAAGAAAGTCGCGCTTTTAGCCACGGATGTATTCGCTTAGCCCAACCACACGAGATGGCGCATGTTTTATTAGAGCGTCAAAGCGGCGACCCAGTCGCTTTATTTGACGCGGCCCTGGCTAATGCGCCCAATGAAGAGATCATTAATCTTGCCCAATCGGTGCCTGTGCATTTGGTTTATTTCACCTCGTTTGTCGATGAGGAGGGTCATATCCAATATAGGCGCGATGTTTACAGTCGTGATAAGGTCGTGTTTGATGCGTTGATTGAAAAAGGTTTAGATTTTAGTGCTTTCAACGGCTAAGCTCACCTAAAGGATAAATGGATGCCTGCGTATAATATTGCGGATATTGCTATGGCTTTGGGTGCTGATGCTGTGGGCGATTTGTCGATTGTCATCACGGCTGCGGCCGAACCTTCTATGGCGGGGCCTGCCGATTTGGCCCTTGCGATGGATCCTAAATATGCGTCCGACCTAGCCGAAGGCGGTGCGCAAGCAGCCCTTTTATGGCCGGATGCTGATTGGCGCTCGATGGGCCTTAAGGCCGCGATTTTCACGCCGCGCGGGCGGATAGCGATGGCCGGCCTGTCGGTTTTGCTCGATCATGGGCCCCAGATAGCAGCTGGTATTGACCCTATGACCCATATTCATCCGTCGGCGCGTATTGGCATGGGGGCACATATTGGTCCGTTTGTGAGCATTGGCGCTGATGTTCAAATTGGGGCAGGGGCGCGCATCGCGTCCCATGTCAGTATAGGTGTGGGCACGTGTATTGGTGATAATGCATTGATTTTGCAAGGTGCGCATCTCGGCGCACGGCTGGTCATTGGCGACCGTTTCATTTGCCAAGCGGGCGCTGTTGTGGGGGCTGATGGGTTTTCCTTTGTCACCGCCGATAAATCTGGCGTCGAGGAAATTCGCCAAACTTTGGGCCACCGCGACGATCTGCGGGCGCAATCTTGGGTGCGCATCCATTCTTTGGGTTCGGTCAAAATAGGTGATGATGTCGAGCTGGGTGCGAATGTAGCCATTGATCGGGGCACGGTACGCGATACGGTAATTGGGTCGGGAACCAAACTCGATAATCTGGTGCATGTTGGCCATAATGTCGAGATAGGCCGCGATTGTCTTTTGTGTGGTCAAGTTGGCATAGCAGGATCGGCCCGCTTGGGGGATCGAGTGGTTTTGGCGGGTCAATGTGGGGTTAATGACAATATTTTTGTGGGCGATGATGTGATCGCTGGGGGGGGCACAAAAATATTTACCAATGCGCCCGCAGGCCGTGTGCTTCTTGGGTATCCAGCGGTAAAAATGGCCACTCAGATTGAGTTGAATAAAGCCACCCGCCGATTGCCGCGTTTGTTTGCTCAGGTACAAAATCTACAAGAGACTGTTACAAAATTATTAGATAAGCAGTTTAGATAGCGCAGGTGCCATATGACCCAATCCGTTGAAAAAGCTGTTATGCGTATTTTGGCCGAACAAGCTTTTATTGATATTGCGGACGTGTCCCTTGACCAATCTCTGGTGGATTTGGGGATTGATTCAATGGGGTTGGTTGAGTCAATTTTCGCGATGGAAGAGGCCTTTGACATCGCCATCCCATTTAATGCCAATGCACCTGAAGCTTCAAGTTTTGACATCTCGTCTGTTGCTACCATTGTGGCGGTTGTGAAAAGCTTGATCGCCCAAAAACAAGATGCATAGAGTTGTTATTACGGGTGCGGGCACGATCAATCCCCTTGCACAAGATGTTACCGGAACCTACGCTGCTTTTAAAGAGGGGCGCTGCGGCATTGGCCTGTTGGATATCCGTGATAAAGACCGCCTTTCAATTAAAATAGGTGGTCAGGTTTTAAACTGGAATTCTGAGGCGCACTTTAGCCGCAAAGAAATTGTTCTTTATGATAAATACACTCAGTTTGCACTTTTGGCTGCGCGCCAAGCCATCGCTCAATCTGGCCTCAGTTTCAATGGAAATTTGGGCTATGAGGCGGGGGTTATTTTAGGCACTGCAGGTGGTGGGGTGAATACATGGGATGAAAATTACCGCGTGGTCTATGAAGAGGGCAAAAACCGCGTGCATCCGTTTGTAGTTCCCAAGCTAATGAATAATGCCGCCGCAAGCCATGTTGCGATTGCCTATAATATTAAGGGGCCCAGCTATACGGTGGCAACAGCTTGCGCCTCGTCTAATCATGCGATGGGGCAAGCCTTTATGATGATAAAAGCTGGGCAATCGCGGGTGATAGTTACGGGTGGATCAGAATCGATGCTGTGCTTTGGCGGCATCAAAGCATGGGAGGGGCTCCGGGTGATGTCAAAAGACGCCTGTAGGCCCTTTAGTCTCAACCGCAATGGAATGGTCCAAGGCGAGGGGGCAGCTATTTTCGTCTTTGAAGATTATGGACATGCCCGTGCCCGCGGAGCTAATGTTTTGGCCGAAGTGATTGGGTTTTCGATGACGTCGGACGCGTCAGATATTGTTGTCCCCTCAATGAAAGGGGCGGCACGGGCAATTGCGGGTGCACTAAAAAGTGCTAAGCTTAACCCAGAGGATGTAGGCTATATCAATGCCCACGGAACTGCTACTGCAGTCAATGATAAAACCGAATGCGCCGCTATTTCCAATGTTTTTGGGTACCACGCCGATAAATTAATGATTTCTTCTACCAAATCGATGCATGGGCATTTGATCGGGGGCACGGGCGCGGTTGAGCTTTTGGCCTGCCTTATGGCACTTAATCACGGGGTAATTGCCCCCACCATCGGCTATGACGACCCTGACCCAGAATGTGCTTTAGATGTTGTGCCAAATGTTGCCCGCGACGCGAAGGTGGATGTCGTTCTTTCAAATGCCTTCGCTTTTGGTGGCATGAATGCCGTTTTGGTCCTGCGCCGCAAGCCTTAGGTTATCTAACTGCAAGACTTTCTAACGCTTTGGTAAAGCCTATTAGCGACATTTCAAGCGCAAAGGGGGCCGTTGGTTTTGCGGCAGCCGTTAGAAAAATGGTGGCTGTGGTGCCTTTGCTTAAAGAATTAAGTTCATTTTTTGTAAAGCCTATACGGGCCACGCAGCCCTGTTTGTTGCACCAGCTATAGGGGTAGGACTTAACGGCCTCCCCCTCAATCTGAATTTGCAATTCGGCTGTCAAAAGCGTTTCTAGCGGTGTCATGATCGAAGCGGCCATCACTGCTTGCCCTCCTTGGGGCACATTAAACATTGTCACTTCGAGCATTGGGTTTCGTGTGGCGTCAGTCAAAACTTGAAACATGTGGCAGTTATTAGGCTCGCTCTCGGCTTTGATGCAGCGCTTTTCCCAGGGTCCGAAAACTGACTCAGTATAAACATCGCCCAGTTTGATCTCGGCTGCTGACAAGGCTAGCCCTTCCGCCCCCACCCTAAAAGGAAGGGCTAGACAAAAATACAGTATCAAAAGATTAAGCAGTTTTTGCATTATTTGTTCCATAGTTCAGTTTAATCATTTTTATCATGGTAGCAGAGCCATGTCAGATATAAATTAATAATATGAGAAATTATGTAAAAAGACCCGGAAAACCGACCCTCTTAATCCCTGTTGGACTTGCTGTCCATTTAAGTTCGCTTAGCAAATTAGTTTGCACCTTCAACTGCTTTTTAAAAAAGCTGCACCCAAAGAAATTTAAGGTCCATCAGGGAGGACTTGAATGCAAACGATAAAAACTGGTTTG
>ERZ888423.1343-NODE-1343-length-21401-cov-47.888223_pt1 | contig 21401 bp, 17 predicted proteins | sample MGYA00520523_ERZ888423 | MGnify/ENA primary metagenome ERZ888423 (study PRJEB32303, sample SAMEA104408611) | aquatic metagenome | biome: Brackish water; feature: Pelagic; material: water | place: Baltic Sea | collected 2014-06-08T10:24:00 | depth 30,27 m ...
GTTGCATGTGTGTCGGGTGACAAATGGAGCGCATGCCGGGGGGGCGTCAAGCCCGCCCCCGGTGGTTGATGCGAAAAACCGGAGTTTTTCGCACGGGAAACCCCGGGGTTTCCCGCGTCTCAATGATAGCCGACAGCACCCCCCTTGCCGGCCGAGACGGTGAGCAAGTCAAACACATAGCGGCCCACCGAGCGAAAGCAGATCACCCGCGCCTCGGTTTGGGTTTCGAACCAGATCGCCGCCGCCACCTGTTGCAGCCGCGTGCGCCGCATCTCGCCCGGTGCGATGGCGGAAATATCGGCGGGCGTGACCTTGGACAGCACATCGCGCAGCGCGCCAACCGGTCCTGCCAGAGAAAACATCGCGCGCGCGTCCGAGACATTGACCACCAGATGATGCTGACCGGTCAGCGCCTCGCCCAGATCAAAGACCAACTTGTCGGCTGCGGCGTGATCACACAAGATCAACACCTCGTCGGGTGACATCCACGCCACTTGACAGCCCCGGCCCTTGGTCACGCCACGCAACCCGGGCATCGCCGCCCCGGTCACCTGTTTGACCGCCCTGGCCGCCCCCGCCAGATCGGCCCGCAGGCTCACCATGCCCTGCAAACCCATTTCACGGATGGTGACGATGCCATGGTGGCTTTCGGCACCGGGCAATGCGCTGATCGTGGCGTCAGACATTCTGCTTTTCCCCCGAAAGATCATAGAACACCGGGTTGACGATGCGGGCCTTGATGGTGCGCATTTCGCCTTTTGCGGTCTTTTTGGTGGTGTTGAAGTCCAGCACATCGCCCATCCGGCCGGGCCCGTTCAGCACCAGACCCATCGCGATGCCGCGGCCCAGGGTTGGCGAGAAATAGGTCGAGGTGACGCGCCCTTGTGTGTTGCGCTGCCCATTGGCATTGACCCCGTCCGCCAAGGCATAGCAGCCATCGGGCAAGACCGATCCGTCAAGGGTTTCAAGCCCCACCAGCTTCCACCGCAAGGGGTCGGTCATATGGGGGCGTTCTTGCGCGCGCTTGCCCAGATAATCGGTCTTTTTCTTCGAGATCGCCCAATCAAGACCAAGATCTTGCGGGATCACCGTGCCATCGGTTTCATCCCCGATCATGATGAAGCCCTTTTCGGCCCGCATCACATGCAGCGCCTCGGTGCCGTAGGGGGTGGCGCCAAACTCGGCGCCCGCAGCCAGGAGCGCCTCCCAGAAGGCCCGGCCCTGTGCGGCGGGAACCGCGATTTCAAAGGACAATTCCCCGGAAAACGAGATGCGGAACGCGCGCGCATCAAAGCCGCCGATCCGGCCCTCGGCCCAGGCCATGAAGGGCAGCGCCGCGTTGGACAGGTCAAGATCGGACCCAAGCTTTTGCAGCACCGCCCGCGCCTTTGGCCCCACAACCGCAATCTGGGCCCATTGTTCGGTCACATTGGCGGTATAGACCTTCCAGTCCCACCATTCGCACTGCAGCCAATCTTCCATGTGTGCATGGATGCGATCGGCCCCGCCCGTGGTCGTATGGACAAGAAATGTCTCGTCATCCAGACGCGCGACCACGCCATCATCCATCAAGAAGCCGTTCTCGTTGCACATGAGCCCATAGCGGCATTTGCCGGGGGCAAGGCTGCTCATCAAATTGGTGTAGAGCATGTCCAGAAAGCGCGCCGCATCAGGCCCCTTGACGATGATCTTGCCCAAGGTCGAGGCATCAAGCAGACCAAGCCCACCCCGCGTGGCCAGGATTTCGCGGTTGACCGCGTCGCGATGGCTTTCGCCCTGCTTTGGAAAGCAATAGGGCCTGCGCCAGTAACCGACCGGTTCGAAATGCGCGCCATGGGCCTCGTGCCAATCCTGAATCGACGTGCGCCGGAGCGGTTGAAAAATCGCACCCCGACCCTCGCCCGCGATGGCCCCCATGGAGATCGGCGTGTAGGGGGGGCGAAAGGTTGTGGTGCCGACGCGCGGAATATCTTCATCCAACGCCTGAGCCAAGATTGCCAGACCATTGATATTGCTCAGTTTACCCTGATCTGTTGCCATGCCCAGCGTGGTGTAGCGCTTGGCGTGTTCGACGCTTTCAAACCCTTCGCGCGCCGCAAGCTGGACATCCGAGACCTTGACGTCATTCTGGAAATCCAGCCACATTTTGGCGCGTTTCTTGACACCCGCTTGCGCAGGCATGACCCAGACGGGCATCATCGGCGCCTCGGCCATGGCCGACGTCAAAGGCGCGGCATCGGAGGCATCTTTTCCATGTTCGTGCAATATCTTGCGGATTGACCTTGACGCATTGGCCATGGTGTCAGCGGCCAAAAGCGCCCCATCGGCCGCACCGGCACAGATCACAAAGCCCTGCCCATGCTGGTCGGTCGGGGGGCGGTCGGGGTCGGGGCGGAAAAACGCACCTTTGCTGTCCCAGATCAGCTTGCCACCGCAATGGGACCACAAATGCACGACCGGCGACCAGCCGCCCGACATGGCAACCGCATCGCAGACCACATCCTCCAGCACCGCGCCCGTGCCGTCCTGGGCACAAAGCTGCACCGCAACAACGCCGCGCAAGCCCTTGACATTGGCGATGGCCATGCCGGTCAGAACCCGCAAGCCGCGCGCGCGCGCCTCTTGCACCAGCGGGCCGTCGGCCTTGGCTCTTGCGTCCACGATGCAGGGCACCGCAAGCCCCGCCGCCTGTAGCGCCAGTGCGGTGCGATAGGCATCGTCATTGTTGGTCACGATCACCGTGCGCGCGCCCGGCGCCACGCCCCAGTTGACCACATAGTCGCGCATGGCCGATGCCAGCATCACACAGGGCTTGTCATTGCCCGCAAAGCTCAAGGGTCGCTCGAGCGCACCTGTGGCCGATACCACGCGGGCGGCGCGGATGCGCCACAAGCGGTGGCGCGGCGCATCGGTTTCAGGGGCGTGATCGGCCACACGTTCATAGCCGATCACATAGCCATGATCATAGACACCCGCCACCATCATGCGCAGGCGCAGATGGACATTGTCCATTTTTTCAAGCTCTTGCACCGCGCTTGTAACCCAATCGGCGGCGGGCTGGCCATCGATCCCGACCCCATCGACCGGCGCGCGACCACCCCAGTGGGCGCCTTGTTCGCACAAGATCACGCGCAAGCCCGCGCGCCCGGCCTCGAGCGCCGCCTGAAGCCCGGCAATGCCGCCGCCGGCGATCACCAGATCGACATGGGCGTAAAGCTGTTCGTAGCGGTCGGGATCGGCATGCTCTGGATCGGGCGCGCGCCCCAGACCCGCCGATTGACGGATGAAGGGTTCGAACACATGCTTCCAGAAAGGGCGCGGATGGATGAAGGTCTTGTAATAGAACCCGGCCGGCAAAAGCTGCGGGATCAGCGCGTTCACCTCGCCGATGTCCCAGTTCAGGCTTGGCCAGTGGTTCTGGCTGGTGGCCGTCAACCCTTCGAAAAGCTCGGTCAGGGTGGCACGCTGGTTGGGTTCATGGCGATTGCCGGTGCCAAGATTGACCAGCGCATTGGGTTCCTCGGCGCCGCTGGCCACCACGCCGCGCGGGCGGTGGTATTTGAACGAGCGCCCCATGATCATCTGCCCATTGGCCATGAGCGCCGAGGCCAGCGTGTCACCGGGGTGCCCGGTCAGGGTCTTGCCGTTGAAGGAAAACCCGATGCTGCGGCTGCGGTCGATCAACCGGCCGCCGGTGGCAAGGCGGATGCTCATGTCAGGCTCCAATCGGGGCGGCGCGCCGTGATGGCGGCAATGATATCGGCGGGCGGCTCGGTCGTTTGGGCGGGATATGTGCCAAAGACCTCCAGCGTGGCGGTGCAGCGCGCGGCCAGAAACCACTTGCCGCAGCCCATCGCATGGCGCCAGCGCTCGAAATGCACACCTTTCACATTGGGGCGCAAGAACAGGTAGCCCTCGAAGTCATCATCCGATGAGCCCGGACCAAAGCGTTTCAGATGCGCCTCGCCACCTGCGGCAAGCTCTGTCTCACAGGCCTGAACACCGCAATAGGGGCATTGGAATGTCAGCATGACCACGCCTCATCTTTGCTTTTCAAATACTCTGGGGGGGTGAACTGGCCAAAGGCCAGAAGCGGGGCAGACAGCCCCCCTGCCCGCGTTGCCATCTTTTCCCGGACCATCAATGCGCCACCCCCGCCGCCACGCTTTCGTCGATAAAGCGGCCCTCGCGGAAGCGGCCCAGCGAAAACGCCTCGGCCAGTGGCGAATGCCCCTTTGCCATCAACTCGGCCATCGCCCAGCCCGATCCGGGGATCGCCTTGAACCCGCCGGTGCCCCAGCCACAATTGACAAAAATCCCCTCGACGGGCGTTTTCGAGATGATGGGTGACCGATCGCCGGTCATGTCGACGATCCCCCCCCACCAGCGCAGCATCTTGAGGCGGCTGATCATCGGAAAGGTCTCGATCAGCGCGCGCACGGTTTCCTCGACATGCTGGAACGACCCGCGCTGGGTGTAGTTGTTGTAGTTGTCGGCCCCGCCCCCGATCACCATCTCGCCCTTGTCGGACTGGCTCATGTAGCCATGCACGGTGTTGGCCATCACGACCACATCCATCACCGGCTTGATCGGCTCTGACACCAGCGCCTGAAGCGCCACGCTCTCGATCGGAAGGCGAAAACCCGCGCGCTCTGCCATGACGCCGGAATGGCCGGCCACCACGATGCCAAGCTTGTCACAGGCGATATATCCCTTTGTCGTGTCCACGCCCACGACGCGCCCGCCGTCGCGCCTGACGCCCGTCACCTCGGTCTGCTGGATGATGTCCATGCCCATGTCGGAACAGGCCCGCGCATAGCCCCAGGCCACCGCATCATGGCGCGCGGTGCCGCCGCGCGGCTGCCACAGCGCACCCAGAACCGGATAGCGCGGCCCGTCGATATTGATGATCGGGCACAGCTCCTTGACCTTGCGGGGGCTGATGAATTCGGTGGCCACCCCTTGCAGCGCATTGGCATGCGCCGTGCGCTGGTAGCCGCGGATTTCATGTTCGGTCTGGGCCAGCATCATCACGCCACGCGGGCTGAACATGACGTTATAGTTGATGTCCTGGCTCAGCGTCTCATAGAGGCTGCGCGCCTTTTCATAGATCGCCGCCGAGGGGTCTTGCAGATAATTCGATCGGATGATCGTGGTGTTGCGGCCCGTGTTTCCGCCGCCCAGCCAACCCTTTTCGATCACGGCGACATTGCGCAGCCCATGATTTTTCCCAAGGTAGTAGGCCGTTGCCAGACCATGCCCGCCCGCGCCCACGATGATGGCGTCATAGCGTGCCTTGGGGGTCGGGCTTTTCCATGCGCGCTCCCATCCCTGATGGTGGCGCAAGGCTTCGCGCGCGATGGCAAAGGCGGAATAGCGGCGCATCTCGGGGCTCCCTTCAGCTGCCTGACTGATGTGGGGCAGGACCACGCCCAAAAGGATACTGCGGGCGACCAGATTTTCACAAAATGCGACGCTGGGCCAGATTGTCTTTGCCCTGCGGCCTGACGCCCGGTTTTCTGCGGCGCCAACTATGCTTATGTGGGTCACAAAGCGGCAAGGCAAGGGCGCAAGATCGATGGGATTCTGGATTGCGACGGCGGCATTTTCCGTGCTGGTGGTGGTGCTTTTGATGCTGGCGCTGCTGCGTCCGCGCCAGCTTGCCACACCGGCTGCGGCCTATGATCTGCAGGTCTATCGCGACCAGCTCAAGGAGGTGGAGCGCGACGTTGCCCGCGGCGTGTTGAATGACGAGGAAGCCGGCCGCGCCCGCGCCGAGGTGTCACGCCGCCTGCTGGAGGCCGACCGCGCGCTGCAAGCCACCCGAGTGCTCGCCACCCCGTCGCGCATGCTCGACCGGGTTTTGGTGGGCGCGGCCCTTGCTGCCACCGTGGCGGGCGCCTTTGGCGTCTATCTGCAGATCGGGGCGCCGGGGTACCCGGACCTGCCCATCGCGACCCGCATCGCCCAAGTCGATGAGGCCCGCCGGACCCGCCCCGCGCAAGACGCCGCCGAAGCCCAGCTTCCCTTTCGTCCGGGGCTGCCGCCCGATCCGCGCCGCGAGGATCTGGTGGCGCAACTGCGCATGGTCATGGAACAGCGCCCCGACGATGTTCAGGGCCTGACCCTTTTGGCGCAGAACGAGGCGGCACTGGGCAATTTCCGCGCAGCCCATGTGGCGCAAGCGCGTCTGGTGGCCGTTCTGGGCGATAGCGCAACAGGATTTCATCACGTCGATCTGGCCGAGATGCTGATCCTGGCGGCGGGGGGCTATGTCAGCCCCGAAGCCGAGGCCGCCCTGCAGCGCGGGCTGCAACTGGAACCCCGCAACGGCACGGGGCGTTATTATGTCGGGCTGATGTATGCCCAGCAGGGACGCCCGGATCTGGCCTTTCCGATCTGGCGCAGCTTGCTGGCGGACTCGACCGCCGATGCGCCCTGGCTGGAGCCGATCCGCCTTCAGATCGAGGAGGTGGCGTTTCTTGCGGGCGTGAATGTCACCCTGGCCGAATTGCCCCAACCCGCCAGCCCGCGCGGACCAACCGCCGCCGACATGCAGGCCGCGCAAGGCATGGCGCCCGAGGATCAGGCCGCCATGATCGAGGGCATGGTGGCGGGGCTTGCCGCCCGTCTGGCCTCGGAAGGTGGCCCGCCCGAGGATTGGGCGCGCCTGATCGGCGCACAGATCGTGCTGGGCCGGACCGATGACGCCCGCGCCATCGCTGCCGAGGCGCGCATGGTCTTTGCCGATCTGCCCGATGCGCTGGCGCTGATCGACGCGGCCACAGCCCCGCTGGCGGGGCGCTTACCGTGATCTTTGACGCTATCGCGGAATTCGCCCAAGCGCTTCCGCCGGGCCGGGGCCTCATGGGGCTTGACCTTGGCACCAAGACCATCGGGGTCGCGGTATCCGACAGGCTTTTGTCGGCAGCGACGCCGCTCGAGACGGTTATACGGGTAAAATTCACCGACGATGCGGCGCGGTTGGCCGGGATTGCGGCCAAGCGCGAGATCGGCGGGCTGATCCTTGGCCTGCCCGCCAATATGGACGGAACCGAAGGGCCGCGCGCGCAATCGACCCGCGCCTTTGCCCGCAACCTGACCCGTCTGGCAAGCTTCGCGGGGTTGCCCATCGCCTTTTGGGATGAACGGCTCAGCACGGTTGCGGCAGAAAGGGCACTGCTGGAGGCGGATACGTCGCGAAAACGTCGCGCCGAGGTGATCGACGCGGTCGCGGCAGGCTATATTCTGCAAGGGGCCCTTGATCGGCTCAGACATTTGCGGGCAAGTTCATGACCGATACCCTGTGGCAGCGCGACGAGATCGAAAGCCCCTGCGTCAAGATTTGTGTGGTGCATCCTGAAACACGGACCTGCACGGGGTGTTGGCGCACGATCGACGAAATCTCGGCCTGGTCGCGCATGACGCCCGACGCCCGCCGCGCGGTCATGGCGTTGTTGCCCGATCGGCGCGCCGCGCTCAGCGTCCGGCGCGGGGGCCGGGCCGCACGCCTTGAGCGCGGGCGCGACGGCTGAACGGCACCCAAGCATAGATCACGGCAGATCCAGCCAATCGGCGATGCGCGGCAAGACGGGGCGGAAATAGGCGATGGCGCGACCATCGGGCCCGGCTGTGGCACCCTCGGCCCATGGGGCGATGCCGTGCAGCGCCAGACGATGCACCAGCACGCTTTGGCCTTGGCTCAATGGGATTTCGACCCGGGGGCAATCGTGAAAACAGCGCCTGCGCGCGGCCTGATAGGCCTCGGTCACATCGACATCGCCCCAATCCTGGGGCGCAACATCCTGAAAGACTGCCCGAAATGCGGCCCGCATCAGGACATGCGAGCCCTCATAGACCACCAGCGGCGCGGCCCCCCTTGATGCCTCGGTCAAGGCAATGCCCAGGATGAAGCCATGCGGTTCGCGCAGATGGCGGCGTTTGTCGGGGCCTTCGGGCAAAAGCCCGTCCAGATGGGCCGCATCGCGCGTCAGCCGATAGCGAAAAGCGGTCTCGCTTTCGGACGCGTCCCGGCCCGGATAGCCGGGATGGGTGACCGAAACCTGCGCCCGGTGCAGGGGCAAACGCCCGCTCACCGCTTCGGCCGCGCCAAGGGCGGCCCCCGACAGGGCGCCCCCCTGCCCGACCCTGCCCGCACTGTCATTGTCCAACATGTCGACACCCGCCAGCCATGTGCCCCCATGCCTCAGCGCTCGCGCCATCGCGCTGGCCGCGCGCGCCGCAGCCAGCGCCGCCGGACGCGCTGTCGAAAGCCATGATGCCACGGCGGGTTCGGCCGGAAACACCTGCCAGCCCTGCGCCTGCATGGTCATCCCTGCACCGCCTTACGGATCATGTTGAACGCCATCACAAGCTTGCGCACCGCACGCGCCCGATCGCGCGGTTTGCCATCCATCGCATGGGCCAGCCGCAGCCGCCAAGATGTCGTGATCATTGTCAGGGCCATGACCACCACAACGCCCGGCACGCCGCCCACCCCGGCAATGGCACCGATCCCCGCGACCAGCGCCAGCATGGGCGGGAAGTCAGACATTTCGGGAACCATCGCCCGTGTCCGTCTTGCGCGGTTTGCGCGGTTTGCGCCGCATGACCCATGCCCATGACCGCCCGAAACCATCCCGCCGCACCCGTCAGGCGGCCTGTGTCGTGACCTCGGCCAAGGCGCGCAGCACCACGTCGGTGCCCGCGCCATTGCGATGGGCCTCTTGCGACAGGTGGCGGCGCCAGCCCCGCGCGCCCGGCCGCCCGGTGAACAGGCCCAGCATGTGGCGCGTGATCTGTCCCAGCCGCCCGCCACTGGCCAGATGCGCCTCGATATAGGGCAGCATCTCATGGACCACCGCTTGGGCGGTCTTGGGCGTGCTGGGGTCATCAAAGATCACCTGATCGGCATAGAGCAAGATATCACCGGGCGCATGATAGGCCGCGCGCCCGATCATCACCCCATCCATCCCCGCGGCCAGATGCGCACGCGCCGCTTCCAGCGTGGTGATGCCCCCATTGATCGACAGATGCAGATCGGGAAATTCGCGCTTCATGGCATGGACCAATACGTAATCAAGCGGCGGAATATCGCGGTTTTCCTTGGGGCTAAGCCCCTTCAGCCATGCCTTGCGCGCATGGATGGTGAACCGCCTTGCGCCTGCGGAGGCCACGGTTTCCAAAAACCCCGGCAGCACGGTTTCGGGGTCTTGGTCATCCACACCGATGCGACACTTGACCGTCACCGAAACCGGGCTTGCCGCGATCATGGCGGCGACGCATTCGGCCACAAGGGTTGGGCGCTCCATCAACACGGCGCCAAAACAGCCCGATTGCACCCGGTCCGAAGGGCAGCCGACATTGAGGTTGATCTCGTCATAGCCAAACTCGGCCGCGATCCGCGTCGCTTGCGCCAATTCGGCCGGGTCCGAACCGCCCAGTTGCAACGCCACGGGGTGTTCGGCCGGGTCAAATCCCAACAGCCGATCACGCGGCCCATGGATCACAGCCGCAGCCGTCACCATCTCGGTATAGAGCAAGGCGTGGCGCGACATCAGCCGGTGCAGATACCGGCAATGCCGATCGGTCCAATCCATCATGGGCGCAACCGACAATCTGGCGTTGTGATCTATCTGCATCTTGATCTTCACAATTGGGGTCTTGGGTTTGGCGCTTGGCCGGCACGGTCCCAATATCCTTGAACGCCGCGCGTTGCGACGCCTGATTTCACATCGGCCGCAACCGCGTTTCGTCACAATCGCCGGGGCCTTGGGCATCTGGCCAAAGCGCGCCGCGGCCGCCAGTCACCAACAGCGATGCGTCAACCCCGCCCTTTAATCACGCGCGGGCTTGATCCAGATCATCCCACCTGCTGCACTGCCCGGCATAAAACCCATCTCACAGCAACAGGCGCACCCGATGACAAGACACCTCCAAGGCGCGGTCAGCCCCCTGACACACCCACGCCCCGCAGCGTACGAGGCATGCGGCTCATGATCGAGGCGTTCTTTCAATCCGCTTTCGGCGAGATCGCGGTTTTGCTCGTGATGGCGGCGGGCATCGGATTTCTTGGCGTCATGTTGCGCCAGCCCCTGATCGTCAGCTTCATCGCAGTGGGGTTGATTGCAGGACCATCGGCGCTGGATCTGGTGCGGGCAAGCGCGCAGATCGACCTGTTGTCGGAACTGGGCATCGCGGTGCTTTTGTTCCTTGTGGGCATCAAGCTGGACGTCAAGCTGATCCGTTCCCTTGGGGCCGTGTCGCTGTTGACGGGGCTGGGTCAGGTCGTCTTTACCTCGGTGTTTGGCTACCTGATCGGGGTCGCGCTGGGGCTTGGGGCGGTGACAGCCCTGTATGTCGCCATCGCGCTGACGTTTTCGTCGACCATCATCATCGTCAAACTTCTGTCCGACAAGCGCGAGATCGACAGCCTGCATGGCCAGATCGCGCTGGGCTTCTTGATCGTGCAAGATCTGGTCGTCGTGCTGGCGATGATCGTTTTGTCGGCCATTGGCATCGGGGCGGCTGGTGAGGGTGCGGGGCATGGCGCGGGGTCGGTGCCGATGGTGCTGACCTCGGGCGTGGCGATGGTGGCGGCGGTCATCGTGTTCGTGCGCTACATCGCCAACCCCTTGACCGAACGTCTGGCGGGCGCGCCCGAGTTGCTGGTGATCTTTGCCATCGCCATGGCCGCGATCTTTGCCGCCGTGGGACAGATCGTGGGCTTGGGCAAGGAGGTGGGCGGGCTTTTGGCGGGGATCGCGCTGGCGTCCACCCCCTACCGCGAAACCATCGCGGCGCGGCTGGCACCTTTGCGGGATTTTCTGCTCTTGTTCTTCTTTATCGCTCTGGGTTCGGCACTGGATCTGTCGCTCCTGGGGGCGCATGTCAGCGGGGCGATCTTGTTCTCGCTCTTTGTGCTGATTGGCAATCCGCTGATCGTTCTGGCGATCATGGGGGCATTGGGCTACCGCAAGCGCACCGGATTTCTGGCGGGCCTGACGGTCGCGCAGATCAGCGAGTTTTCCCTGATCTTCGTGGCGATGGGTGTGGCGCTGGGCCATGTGGGCGAAGATGCCTTGGGTCTGGTCACGATGGTGGGTCTGGTGACCATCGCGGCCTCGACCTACATGATCAGCTATTCGCACCAGCTTTACGCGCTTTTTGGTCCATATCTCGACGTGTTCGAGCGTCGCGGCACACCGCGCGAACCCATGGAACCCGAAGATCACCACGGCGATGGACCAAGGGTCATCATCTTTGGGCTGGGCCGGTTTGGCACCGCCATCGGCATGCGGCTAAAGGCGCGCGGCGTGCGGGTGCTGGGGGTTGATTTCAACCCCCATGCGGTGCGGCATTGGCGTGATCTGGGCTTGGAAAGCGAATTTGGCGACGCGACGGATCCGGAATTCGTGGCTGAATTGCCATTGGCGCATGCGCTTTGGGTCGTATCGACCGTGCCGATCCACCCGACCGGGCTAAGCCATGAGGATACGCGCACCACGCTGATCCAGCTGGTGCGCGCGGCCAGATACCAAGGGCGCATCGCGGTGGCCTCGCACCATGCGACCGACACTGCGGCGCTTTTGGCGGCGGGCGCAAATCTGGTGCTCGAGCCGTTTCAAGATGCCGCCGACCGGGCCACCGATCTGCTGTGTGGCGCCCCCGAACAGGCGCGCCCCGACAGTGCGCCCATCGTGATGGAGGACAGCCAGACGTCGTGACCCAGACCACGGCCATCACATACGGAGCCAATCCCTTGATCGATCCCGATGCCCGCATGACACCCCACGCCCAACCGGCAAAGGCCGTTGTATCGGCATTCGAAAGCACCGCCGACGGCTTGAGCACCCAAGAGGCCAGCCGCCGCTTGGCCGTGCACGGGCCAAATCGCTTGCCAAGATCGGTGCGGCGCTCGGCGCTGCTTGGGTTTCTGGCACAGTTTCATAATGTGCTGATTTACGCGCTGATCCTGTCTGCGATCGTGACAGCGGCCTTGGGTCATTGGGTGGATACGGGCGTGATCCTTGCTGTGGTCATGATCAATGCGGTCATCGGCTATGTGCAGGAAGGCCGCGCCCAACAAGCGATGGAGGCGATCCGCGACATGCTGGCGCCCCATGCCGAGGTGCTGCGCGACGGGCGTCGGATCCGGCTGGCGGCCGATGGTGTGGTGCCGGGCGACATCGTGCTGGTCACGGCGGGCGACCGGGTGCCGGCCGATCTCAGGCTGATCCAGGCGCGCGCGCTCAAGGCCGATGAGGCGATCTTGACCGGTGAATCCGTGCCCGTCGACAAAAGAACCACCCCCGTACCGCTGGACGCCGCGCTTGGCGATCAGGTGAGCATGCTGTTTTCGGGAACCTTTGTCGCGACGGGAACCGGGCGGGGTGTGGTCGTGGCCACAGGCCCCCAGACCCAGATCGGCGCGATCAGCGGGCTGCTGTCGCGCGTCGAAACGCTGACCACGCCCTTGGTCGCGCAGATGGACAGCTTTGCCCGGTGGTTGACGCTGTTCATCTTGATCGTGGGGGCGGCCTTGTTCGCCTATGGGTATTTTGTGTCGCATCTGCCCTTTGCCGATGTGTTCATGATGGTGGTGGTGCTTGCGGTGGCCGCCATTCCCGAAGGGCTGCCCGCGCTGCTGACCGTGACGCTGGCGGTCAGCGTGCAATCCATGGCCCGGCGCAATGCCATCATCCGCCAGCTTCCGGCGGTCGAAACGCTGGGCGCGGTATCGGTCATCTGTTCAGACAAGACCGGCACGCTGACGCGCAATGAAATGATGGTGACAAGCCTTGCAGGCGCGGATGTGCTTTTTGGCGTCAGCGGCACGGGCTATGCCCCGCATGGCACGCTGCAGGACGGCACGGATGTGGCCACGGCTGCGCGCCATCCTGTCTTGACCGAATTCGCACAGGCCGCCCTGTTGTGCAACGATGCGCGGCTCGCCCCACACGGCAGCCATTGGCAGGTGGAGGGCGATCCGATGGAAGGCGCCTTGCTGGCGCTTGCGGGAAAGATCATCGGCACGGCCCCGGCCGCGCTGCCCGATTGGAGCAGGCTCGATGTCATTCCCTTTGACGCGGCCCATCGCTACATGGCGACGCTGTCGCATGCGCCCGACGGGCGCGTGGTCATCTTCGTCAAGGGTGCGCCAGAGGCGGTGCTGTCGCTGTGTGACGGGGAACGCGCCCCCCGGGGCGGCAAGGCGCCGCTGCGTGCCGATCATTGGCACCGGATGGTCGACGCGCTGGCCGCCGATGGCCAAAGGGTGATCGCGGTGGCCCGGCGCGACATGCCGCAAGGCCACGGCGATCTGTCAGATGCCGATCTGCAAGGCAAGCTGACCCTGATCGGGTTGATCGGCCTGATCGATCCCCCCCGCGACGAAGCCATCGCCGCCATCGCGCAGTGCCATTCGGCCGGCATACGGGTAAAGATGATCACCGGCGATCATGCCGCAACCGCGCGCGCCATCGCTCAACAGATCGGATTGAAAAACACCCACAGCGTGCTGACCGGCAGCGATCTGGATCGGATGGACGATGCCGAACTGGCCCAGGCGGCGGTGCAGACCGACATCTTTGCCCGCACCTCGCCCGCCCATAAGCTGCGCCTTGTCACCGCGCTGCAATCGCAGGGGCTGACGGTGGCCATGACGGGCGACGGGGTCAATGACGCCCCCGCCCTCAAACGCGCCGATGCCGGCATCGCGATGGGAAAAAAGGGGAGCGCCGCGGCACGCGAAGCGGCCTCGATCGTGCTGGCCGACGACAATTTCGCCTCGATTGCGGCGGCCGTGCGGGAAGGGCGCACCGTGCATGACAACATCACCAAGGTGATCAGCTGGATGTTGCCCACCAATGGCGGCGAGGCGATGACCATCGTTCTGGCCCTGGCGCTGGGCATGGCGCTGCCGATCTTGCCGATCCAGATCTTGTGGACCAACATGATCACCGCCATCACCTTGGGCTTTGCGCTGGCCTTTGAGCCGACCGAGCCCGGCAGCATGCAGCGCCCCCCGCGCAATCGGCAAACCCCCATCCTGACCGGCCCGCTGCTGTGGCACATCACGCTGGTCATGGGTCTGTTTCTGGCCGGGGTCTACGGGATTTACGCCTATGCGCTCGATCGCGGCCATGAGCTGGACGTGGCCCGCAGCATGGCGTTGAACACGCTGGTGGTGCTGAAGATCTTTCACCTGATCTTCATCCGCAATCTTTATGGCACATCCCTCAACTGGTCGCGCTTGCGCGGCACGCGCGTGCTGTGGCTTTGTATCGCCACGGCCCTCGCGGCCCAGTTTGCGCTGACCTATTTCCCGCCGCTCCAGCGCATTTTTTCCACCGCCGCCATCCCGCTGACCGATGGTCTGGTGATCCTTGGGGTGGGGATTGTGTTTTTTGCCCTGATCGAAACGGAAAAACAGATGCGCCGCGCCTTGGGCGCAAGTGGCCAAGGCGCATAGGGCCAAGGGCTCGATGCCCCCAGCCATCGATGGGGCAAGGCGGTGCAAGTCTTGTGTCCGACATCGCAGCCACGCAAGGCGCGATACCTTGGGGCGATTGATCCACGGCCCGTCGGGCATTGTGGTGGGCGGGTGCCGCACGGGGCACGGGCCGGGATTGCGCCCCGGATCGCGCCCCGACCCCAGCGCGCCGCCGAAAATCGACGCCGCATGTCCGGCATGCCGCAAAGGTGCCGCGCAGGCATGTCCGGATGCTTTTCGCAGACAACCCTATGTGCATACATAAATCGGTGCAGCTTAGGCGTTTTTGCGAAGATACACGCGTGTTGACGCCATATTGTATACATCCTAACCTTTCACCGCCGAGGCTGTCTTGCCCGACTCGGCACAAGGGGGGGACATGGGCGAAGCAGACCGTATGTCATTGGTCGACAAGGCCATCATCGCCTTGCGCAGCCTGATCATGTCGGGCGCCGTTGCGCCCGGAACCCGCTTGGCCGAAGTGGCGCTGTCCGAGCGCCTGGGCATCTCGCGCACGCCGATCCGGCAGGCGATGGATCGCCTGACATCAGAAGGGCTTCTGGAACGCATCGAGACCGGCGGCTGCCGCGTGGCCAGTTTCAGCATCACCGACATCATGGACGCGATCGAGATCCGGGGCGTGATCGAAGGCACCGCCGCGCGACTGGCTGCCGAACGCGGCGCAGATGCGGCCGATCTGCGGGTATGTGATGAGCTTCTGGGGCGCATCGACATCGCCCTTGGGCAGTCTGAGGGGATCGATTTCGACGCCTATGTCGCCCTCAACGCGCAATTCCACCACAAGCTGGCCCAGCTGGCGCAAAGCCCCGTCATTTCACGCGAAGTCGAGCGGGTGATGCGCCTGCCGCTGGCCTCGCCTTCGGCGTTCTTGCAAGAACAAGCGCTGATCCACGACTTTCAGACATCGCTGTTGCGCGCTCAGTCGCAGCACAAGGCGATTGTGGCCGCAATCCGCAACCGCGAAGGCGCCCGCGCCGAGGCGCTGGGGCGCGAACACGCCCGGCTGGCCCGCGAAAACCTCGAACATGTGATGAACGCCGACCGTCATCTGGCCTCGCGGCTGCCCGGTCTGTCGCTTGTCGCGTCCAGATAGCTTGACAACAGGAGAACACAGATGCCCAGCCTGAATGATGTGATGGCCAAGGCCAAGAACCCGGTGCAGATGCTGCGCAATTCGACCATCGGGATGTATGTCTATCCGGTGGTGGCCCCGGAATTTCAGAACTGGCGCAACGAACAGGCCGCCTGGCGCGACACGGCGGTTCTGTTCGATCAATCCCACCACATGGACGAGGTCATCGTCGAAGGCCCCCAGGCCGAGGCATTCCTTGCCCATCATGGCATCAACGCCTTCAACAATTTCGACCTGAACCGCGCCAAGCATTATGTGCCGGTCACGCCCAATGGCCATGTGATCGGCGATCACATCATCTTTCGCGAGCGCGCCGACAAGTTCATTCTCGTGGGCCGCGCGCCAACCTCGAACTGGCTGATGTTCTGCGCGGCCTACGGCAACTGGAACGTGCGCCTGCGCTATGATCCCCGCAGCCCGTCACGCCCCGAGGGCGAGCGCGTCTTGCGCGAACATTATCGCTATCAGATCCAGGGCCCCGATGCGCCCAAGATCTTTGAACAGATGAACGGTGGCCCGATCCCGGACATCAAGTTCTTCCATGTCGACTGGATCAACATCGGATCGAAAAAGGTTCAGGCGCTGCGCCATGGCATGTCGGGCGCGCCCGGTCTGGAAATCTGGGGTCCCTACAAGGACAAGGATTATATCCATTCCACGATCTTGCAGGCCGCGCGCGATGCGGGTGTGCAGCTGGTGCAATGCGGCAGCCGCGCCTATTCGACCAACACGCTGGAATCGGGCTGGATCCCCTCGCCCTTGCCCGGCATCTACACGGGCGATGGCATGCTCAAGGACTACCGCGACTGGCTGGGGGCCGACAGCTACGAGGCCGCAGGCGCCATCGGCGGCAGCTTCGTGTCCGACACTATCGAGGATTACTACGTCAACCCCTTCGAGCTGGGCTATGGCTTTTACATCGGCTGGAAAAAGGACGACTTCATCGGCAAGGCCGCACTGGCCCGGCTCAAGGATGCGCCCACCAACCGCAAGAAGGTGACCTTTGAATGGAACCCCGAGGATGTGCTCAAGGTCATCGCCTCGGCCTTCGAGGAAGGCACGCCCTACAAGTGGATCGATTTCCCGCAGCCCAACTATGCCTCCTCCAGCGCTGACATGGTGATGCGCGATGGCAAGATGGTCGGCATGTCGATGTTCAACGGTTACAGCTACAATGAACGCCGCGTTCTGTCCTTGGGTGTGGTGCATCAGGATGTGCAGGAAGACGAGATCCTGACGCTCAAATGGGGCGAGCCGGAGACCACCGCCAAGACATCGACCGAAAAACACCGCCAGACCGAGATCCGCGTGCGCGTGGCCCCCACGCCCTATGCACGCGAAGTGCGCGAAGGCTACGCCGTCGACAGCTGGCGGGCAAAATCATCCTGACGTGACAAGGCCCCCCCCCGGGCAGAGCCCGGGGGGGGGGGGTATCACGCGGCAAGGGACGCCGCCCCAGAAAGGAAAGATCATGGCCGTCTTGCCCGTCCACCCAGCCCATGGCCGCGATCCCGAGGGCGTGACGCTTGCAGCGACCGCTGGCGGGCCGATGACGCCGATGTTGCAAAACGCGGCATTTGGGGCAAGTGTTGCCCATGCTGATCTGGCTGCGCACACAGCCCAACCGGAGCGCCGCAGATGAAACAGGCCGAAAACATCATCGCCCAAAGCAGCGCCCCGCCGTTCTTTCGCGTGGCCAACCCCGAAGAGGTGGGCCTGTCCCCTGCCCCTTTGCGCCATGGTGATGCGGTGCGCACATGGGTCAACACGCTGGCCGGTTTCCAGAAAGAGGCGCTGGTGCTGTCCACGCGCACGGGTGCCATGTGGCGGCTTGTGTCGGATGAGGGCGCCTATCTCAATGGCCATGACGCGGCCCCCTGCCCGTTGTCGTTTTTGACCGTCGGCATGATTTCGAGCTACATGAACGAGATCATGGCGCTGGCCGCGCGCGATGGCGTCACGCTGCGGCATCTGCGGCTTGTTCAGAACAATCACTACACGATGAAGGGCTCGATGATGAAGCGCACGATGACGGGCGGCGCGCTGCCCGTCGAGCTGGAGGTCGAGATCGATTGCGACCTGCCTGACGGTGCCTTGTCTGAGATGCTGGCCAATGCCGTGCATGCGTCACCGCTCAACGGGTTGATGCGCGGGGTGCTGCCCAGCCTGTTCACGCTCAGCCGCAATGGCACCCAGATCGCCCCGGGCGCGGCCCGTGCCCTGGATGGCGCGGTCGTGGGCGGGCCCACGGGGGCCGCCCCCATTGCCGCACCAAGCGATGTGACCTTGATCGAACGGCTTGGCCTATCGCCGCACAAACCGGTGGCCAAGGGCACGACGGGGGCAGCCACCAGCCTGACCGACGAACAAGACCGCACGCTCAACCCCGCCGCCATCTGCACGCTGCGCGAGGATGGCATCAAGGAAATCGAACAGCATCTCTATAGCCCGCATGGCTCGATCTTTCGCTATCTCAGCGAAGAGGCGCCACCCCATGGCATGGGCCGTGCCCCCGATGCGGTCAGCTATATCTCGGCGGGGATCGCCTTTTGCTTCATGACGCAATTCGGGCGCATGGCCTCGATGGAGCGGTTGGACCTTTCGCATTACGCGGTGGTGCAAGATACGCATTTCTCGCTGGGGGGCGCATCGGGCGGGACCGGCCGCGCGGGCACGGCCGATCCGGTGGAAACGCATGTGCATCTGACAACGACCGAAGGCGACGATGTGGCACGCGACATGCTCGATGTGTCCGAACGGACCTGTTTTCTGCACGCCTTTTGTCGGACCGATCTGAAGACACGGCTGAAAGTGACGCGTCCTTGATCGGGGCACGCGGCCAGGCCACACAGGAAAACCCCATGGGCTGGGGGCTTGCTTGACGGAAACAGATACCCCGTTAGCCAGAACATAGCCTGACGCTTCGGAACAGGGACCGGGGCATTGAACACCAAAGGGAGGATGACATGCACTATTCCAGATCCATCAAGGCCGCGATCGCGTCGACCGTTTTTGGCGCGGTCACCACGGTTGGCATGACCGCCGCCATGGCCCAGACCGAGCTTCGCCTGCACACCTTTGTGCCGCCGGGCCACATCATCTACACCACGATCCTCGAGCCCTTGGCCGAACAGATCGCGGCAGAATCGAACGGCACGCTCACGCTGACGCTTTACCCCGCGATGCAACTGGGTGGGGGTGCGCCCGAATTGATCCGTCAAGCCGTCGAAGGCACCGTGGACATGGCCTTCAGCTTGCCCGGCTATACCTCGGCGCAATTCCCGCGCACCCAGATGATCGAATTGCCCAGCCTGCGCGCGGAGGGCATGGCCACGACCGAGCTGATGTGGGACCTGCTGGAAGGCGGCTATCTTGACCCGGAATTCGACGGGCTGAAGGTGCTGGCGCTTTGGGCGGCCGATGATGCGGGGCTTTACACCCGCGACAAGCCGATCCGTTCGCTCGACGATGTGGCGGGCCTGCTCTTGCGTTCGCCCTCGGCTGCACAGGCCGGCCAGATCGAGCGCATGGGCGGCACGCCCGTGGCCATGCCCATCCCCGAGCTTTACCCACAACTCGAACGCGGCGTGATCGATGGCGCATTGGTGCCCTTTACCACCATCCTCGATTTCCGGATGCATGAGGTTGCCAATTATTTCACCATCACCGGCCCGCTGTTTGGCCGGTCGCAATTCACCGTGGTGATGAACGAGGCCAGCTACAACAATCTTTCGGCCGAGCATCAGGCAATCATCGACCGTCTGACCGGCGAAGAGCTGAGCCGCAAGGCAACACAGGCCTATCTGGATCGGGCGGCCGAAGCGACGGATTTCGTGCGCAACGCACCCGGCAAGGAAGTGATCGAGTTCTCCGCCGAGGAACAGGCCCGCATCCGCGAGGTTCTGGCACCGATCTATGCGGAATGGGTCGCGGCCATGTCGGCGCAGGGCATCGATGGCGCAGCAATGCTGGCTGTTGCCGGCATCACCGTCAATTGAGTGATGCTGGACGCGTTTGAACGCGGCTTCGAACGGGGTCTCAGGCTGCTGGCTTATGCCGGCGGCCTGGTCCTTGCGGGGCTAGTGTTGCTGGTGATCTATGAAATCACCATGCGCTATTTTTTCGGTCGTCCCTTGCGGGGCGGCTATGAAATCACGGAACTGGCCATGTCGGTGATCGTGGCCTGTGGCTTGCCCTATACCGCCATCAAGCGTGGCCATGTGACGGTCGATATCTTGTCGGGGCTGTTTGATCGGCCGGCCTTTCGCGGGCTCAACTTTGTGATCCATGCGCTGGGGGCTGGCCTGTTGGCGCTGCTGTGTTGGAAAAGCGTCGAATACGCAGTGCGCAGCCATGCACAGGGCGATGTGTCCAACATGATGCAGATCCCGAAATCGCCCTTTCAATTCGCGGTGGCGATCTCGGCGGGGTTGTTCGCAGTGGTTTTGCTGCTCGAGGCGCTCCGGGTGATCTATCCCAAGCAAACCATCAAAAAGGCCAGCACATGACACCGACACTTGCCGGGATTGCAGGCTTTGCTGCATTGTTCGCGCTGCTTGCGCTGCGCATGCCCATCGGTCTGTCGATGATGCTGGTGGGCGCGGTGGGCATTGCGGTGCTCAATTCCACCACCGCTGCGCTCAACATTCTTGGGTCTTTCGCGTTTTCCTATTCCGCCGTCTTCACGCTGAGTGTGATCCCGCTGTTCGTGCTGATGGGGGCATTTGCCAATGTCTCGGGCATGGGGTCAGACATGTATCGCGCCGCCCATGCCTTTGTGGGGCATCTGCGCGGCGGGCTTGCGGCGGCGACCATTCTGGCGTGTGCGGGGTTTGCGGCGCTGTCGGGGTCATCCATCGCCTCGGCGGCCACCATGGGCAAGGTCGCCCTGCCCGAAATGGAACGCTATCGCTACAGCCCGCGCCTTGCCACCGGATCGATTGCGGCGGGCGGCACGCTGGGCATCTTGATCCCGCCCTCGACGGTGCTGATCGTCTATGCGCTTCTGACCGAGCAATCGGTGGGGCGGCTGTTTCTGGCGGGCGTCTTGCCGGGGCTGTTGCTGACGGCCTTGTTCGTGGCCACCGTGCTGATCGTGGCCATCTTGAACCCCGATGCCGGACCCAGCGGCGCGCGTGTGCCGATGGGCCAGCGGTTCAAGACCTTGCTGAATTCCGGCGCGCTGATCTTTGTGGTGGTCATCGTTCTGGGCGGTATCTATGCGGGCATCTTTACCGTGACCGAAGCCGCCGCCGTGGGCGCGTTCCTGACCTTCCTGCACGCGCTGTGGTCGCGCAAGATGACCATCGCCAAGTTTCTCGAGGCCATTCTCGACACGATCAAGACCACCTCGATGGTGTTCTTCATCCTGATCGGGGCGCATTTCTTTGCGCCGTTTCTGGCGCTGACACGCATCCCGGTGAACCTTGCCAATGCCATCGGTGATCTGGCGGTGCCCGCGCTGGCGATCCTGATGGTGATCATTCTGGTCTACATCATCCTTGGCACCTTCATGGAGGGCTACGCGATGATGGTGCTGACCGTGCCCATCGTGCTGCCGATCATCGTCACGCTGGGCTATGATCCGATCTGGTTCGGCATCATCATGGTTCTGGTGCTGGAAATGGGCCTGATCAGCCCGCCGGTGGGGATGAATGTCTTTGTGGTCAAGGGGGTGGCGCCGCATGTGCCGCTGGGCCAGATCTATATCGGCATCTTGCCCTTCTGGCTGGCGATGGGGGTGTGTGTGGCGCT
>ERZ888423.1346-NODE-1346-length-21385-cov-115.694562_pt1 | contig 21385 bp, 23 predicted proteins | sample MGYA00520523_ERZ888423 | MGnify/ENA primary metagenome ERZ888423 (study PRJEB32303, sample SAMEA104408611) | aquatic metagenome | biome: Brackish water; feature: Pelagic; material: water | place: Baltic Sea | collected 2014-06-08T10:24:00 | depth 30,27 m ...
TGGCCACCGCCAGGCCCAGGTCGTTGTGGCCGTGCACCGAGATCACCGCCTGGTCGATGTTGGGCACCTGGGCATTGATACCGGCGATCAGGGCGCCGAATTCCGCCGGGGTGGCGTAGCCCACGGTGTCGGGGATGTTGATCGTGGTGGCGCCGGCCTTGATCGCCGCCTCGATCACCTGATGCATGAACTCCGGATCGCTGCGGCCGGCGTCTTCGCAGGAAAATTCCACGTCGTCCACCAGCGAGCGGGCGTAGGCCACCATCTCGGCGGTGATCGCCAGCACCTCGGCGCGGCTCTTGCGCAGCTTGTGCTCGAGATGGATGTCGCTGGTGGCAATGAAGGTGTGGATGCGCCGCTTAGCAGCGGGCGCCACCGCATCAGCGCAGGTCTTGATGTCGCCGGCAGCTGCCCTGGCCAGCCCGCAAATCACCGGCCCTTCGGGCGTACCAACGGTTTCGGCAATGCGCTGCACTGCCTTGAAATCGCCGGGGCTGGCAAAGGGGAAGCCGGCCTCAATGATGTCGACACCAAGGCGGGCAAGCTGCTGGGCGATCGCCAGTTTCTCCTCGAGGTTCAGGCTGGCACCAGGCGACTGCTCGCCATCGCGCAGGGTGGTGTCGAAGATCAGAACGCGGCCGGGATCGCGGGCCATAAAGGAGCCCCTCTAGGCGGAATGACTATGAGATAGTTCATTGTAAGCGGGCACTATGACTACAGTGTATTCACCGCGGGATGGTCATGACCGCAGGCGATCTGGCCATCGTCCTCCACGCGCACCTGCCATACGTGCGCTCCAGCGAACCCGGTTCGCTGGAGGAAGATTGGTATTTCCAAGCGCTGCAGGAGTGCTACTTGCCGCTGCTGGCGATGCTCGAGGCCGCCGCGGCCGACCGGCGCCAGCACCCCCGGCTCACCCTCGGCATTTCACCCACCCTGCTCTCCCTGCTGGCCGACCCCCAGCTAAACGGCCGTTTTCTGGCCTGGATAGCCGTCCGCCAGAAGCTGCTGCTCCAGGCCCCGCAGGCCCTCGGCCCAGCCGCCAGCCACCTAGCTGCCCAACTCGAGGCGGTGGTGAGCCAGTGGCGTCAGGCCAAGGGGCAACTGATTCCACGCTTCCGCAGGCTGCAGCAACAGGGGGTGCTCGACCTGATCACCTGCGGGGCAACCCACGGCTACCTGCCCCTGCTGCGCCAGGTGCCGGAGGCGGTGCGGGCCCAGCTGGTCACGGCCGTGCGCGAGCACGAACGCCTGCTGGGTGAGCGGCCCCTGGGCATCTGGCTGCCGGAATGCGCCTACTACGAAGGCCTCGACCAGCAGCTGGTGAGCTGCGGTCTGCGCTACTCGGTGCTCGATGCCCACGGCCTGCTGCACGCCCTGCCCCGCCCCCGCTACGGCGTGTTCGCACCGATCTGCTCGCCGGCTGGGGCGGCCTTCTTCGGCCGCGACAGCAGCGCCACCCTGCCGGTGTGGAGCGCCCGCGAGGGCTACCCAGGCGACGGCGCCTACCGGGAATTCCACCGCGACCTGGGCTGGGATCTGCCCGACAGCGAACTAGCCAGCCATGCCATCGCCAGCCGCCGGCCCCTCGGCCTGAAGCTGCATCGGGTCACGGCCCAGGGCTGCCCCCTCGACCAGAAACAGCCCTACGAACCCGCAGTTGCGGCCGAGCGAATCGAGGAGCATGCCGCCACCTACCTGCAGGGCCGGGCCGAGGAGCTCAGCGGCCTGGCCAACTCGATGGAGCGCCGGCCCCTGCTGGTGGCTCCATTCGATGCCGAGCTATTTGGTCACTGGTGGTTTGAGGGGCCCCAGTTTCTAGCGGCCCTATTCCGCCAGGCCGGCGATGCCGGGGTGCGCCTGGTGACCCTGCGGGAGTCCCTAAGCGGCAGCGACCCCCTGCAGGTGTGCCGCCCCTCCCCCAGCAGCTGGGGCCAGGGGGGCTACCACGACTACTGGCTCAACGAGACCAACGCCTGGGTGGTGGCCGAGTGGCAACGGGCCTCCCAGGCCATGGTGGCTCGGGTGCGGCGTGGCGTTGGCAGCCCAGCCCAGCGAGACCTGCTCACCCAGGCAGGCCGGGAGCTGCTGCTAGCTCAGAGCTCCGACTGGAGCTTCATCCTGCGGGCTGGCACCACCACCGAGCTGGCCAAGGAGCGGATCCATCGCCACCTGGATCGCTTCTGGCGCCTGCAGGACGCGATCGAAAACGACACCGAGCTACCCGCCAAGTGGCTCAAGGCGATATCCATCGAAGATGGGCTATTCCCCCTGCTGAATGCGGCTGATTGGCTGCCGGCGCCGGTCCAGGCCTAGGCATAAATCTAGGGATCCAGCATGCGCAGGCCCAGCGCCAGCTCGCGGCCCCGCATTCCCATCAGGCCCCAGCGCACGCTCCAAGGTGCCGTGGCAAACAACCGCAGCATCGCCGCCGCCAGCTCCGGCACGCTGGCGGTGTTGGCCAGAAAGCCTGTCCACTGGGCCTCGGGCAGGGCGAAGAAGCTGGCGAAGTGGGCCCGCAGCTGGGGCTCGGAAAAGCGCATCAGCTTCTCCAAGCCAAACTGATAAAGGGCGTGCTTGCGGCGCAGCTCCAGGGGCCACAGCGCCTGCCAGCCCGCCTGGGCCAGCTGCAGCGAGTCGGCGGCCGGTTCAGCCCGCAGCCGCGCCGCTACCGCCGCCGCCAGCACCGGCGCCCGGCGCAGCAGCGCCCCCACCAGGTAGCCGGAGGCCGGATGCACCATCGCCGCAGCCCCGCCAAAGGCCAGCACGGGCTGATCCAGATCCGGTAGGGGCAGGTTCATCGGAAACAGGCAAAACTCCTCGTGCTCCACCTGCTCGATCGCCACACCGCGATGGGCCAGCCGCCGCTCGAGGCGCTGCTTGAGCGTGGCGTAGGGCACCGGTGGCGCCAGGGCCAGGGAGGTCTCCTCCACAAAGAAGCGCCCCTCGCCCAGATCCATCGCATAGAGAAAAGTGGGGGGCTCGCTGCGCTCCTCGAGGCTGAGATGGTCGCAGCGATAGTCCATCAACACGAATTGACCGGGCTGCACCGGCGGCGCAGTAAAGCGTCCCACCACGCCGTAGGCCGCCTGGCCAGCTACGGGCCCGCGATCAGGCCGCTGCACAAACACCGCCTTGTGGCCGCTGGCATCCAGCACCAGCCTTGCTTCCAGAACTTCCCCTGCGGCGGTAGCCACCTGGCTGCGGCCGCTCCCATGGCTCAGCTCCTGTGCCTGCCCGCGCAGCCACTGCACACCGGCGGCCACACAGCGCTCCAGCCAATGGGTCTGCAACAGCACCTTGTCAAACAGGCCGTAGTCACGGCCGTGGCGGGTGGGGCTGTTGGCTGGATCGGCAGGGTCGCTGCCGCCGGAGCCGAAGTAACTGCAGGTGTAGCTCCAGCGGTGCTCCAGCAGGTGGCCCAGGCCTAGGGCATCCACCTCGTCTCCCCAGATCCCGTAGGTGTTGGGCCAGGGATCGCGCCAATCGCTTGCGGCCAGCACAGCCACCGCCAGCCCCTGCTCTGCCAGCTCAGCGGCGATGGCCAGGGCCGCCGGGCCTGCACCCACCACCAGCACATCAGTGGGCATCACACCGGTCGAAACAGAGCTCATGCTGCATCACAGGGGCAGTTAGAGGCTTCGTGGAGTGTCCTGAAAGGGACGAAAACCATGGTGTGCATAAACCGCCGCCATGGTCACCCCTCGCCGGCTGGGCTTTCAAGTTCGGCAGGGGAAGCGCCGGCGTCTTCGGTGGTGAGGGCGCCAGTTTCCTCCAGGACGATCACCTCCCCGTCGACGGGTACCTCCTCTTCTTCGGCAGCCGGCGGCACCAGCACCACTTCGCTGAGGCGATCGCGGGCATCGAGCTTCTGCAAGCGCACGCCCGTAGCCGCCCGCGACTGCTGCGGCACCGCATCGGCCTGGGTGCGCACGATCACCCCCTTCTCGCTCACCAGCAGCAACTCCTCGCCGGCCCCGAGCACCTTGAGGCCCACCAGCACATCACTCTTATTGCGGAACTTGATCGCCCGTAGGCCCATGCCGGCGCGCTTCTGCAGGCGGAACTGATCCACCGGCACCCGCTTACCCAGGCCGCTGGCACTGGCCACCAGCACCCAAGGACCCTCGCTCGGTGCCACCTCCTCACTGTCATCGTCTTCGGCGCCCGCCGAACTAGCAACCCGATCGGCGAGCTCGGCGGGCAGCACATCCATGCTCACCAGCTGGTCGCCGGGGCGCAGGTTCATGGCCCGCACGCCGCGGGCGGTGCGGCCCAGGGGCCGCAACTCCTCGTCGTTGAGACGGAAGTGGATGGTCATGCCGTTGCGGGAGCCGATCAGGATGCTGTCGCCGGGCAGGGCCAAGCGCACCCAGGTGAGGGCATCCCCCTCCACCAGATCGATGGCGATCAAGCCATTGGAGCGGATGTTGGCAAAGGCCGATAGACGGGTGCGCTTAATCGTGCCGCCACTGGTGAGCATCACCAGCACACCGTCATCGGTGAATTCACTCACCGCCAGCAGCGAGGTGATCTGCTCCTCGCGGGGAATCGGCAACATCTGCACAATCGGCGTGCCCTTAGCCGCGCGGCTTGAGATCGGCACCCGGTAGGCCGGCACGGTGTAAACAACGCCGCGATCGGAGAACAGCAGCAGGTTGTCGTGGTCGTTGCAGCTGATGAATAGCCGCACCGCCTCCTCACCCTGGGTCTTGGTGCCGGCCTTGCCGCGGGTGCCGCGGCTGGTGGCCTCAAATTCGCTCACCGGCATCCGCTTCAGGTAGCCGTTCTCGGTGAGCAACACCACCGAGCGCTCATTAGCGATCAGGTCAATATCTTCGAGGCCGCCCTCGAGATCCAGAATCTCCGTGCGGCGGGGGGAGTGGTAGCGAGTGCGGATCGCACCGAGCTCTTCGGTGATGATCGTGAGTACGCGCTCGCGATTGGCCAGGATGTCTTTGTAGTCGGCAATCTTGGCGACTAAATCCTCATGCTCAAGGCGGATCTTGTCGGCCTCGAGGGCCGTCAGTCGCCGCAGCTGCATCTGCAGGATTGCGTCGGCCTGGATCTCACTGAGGCCGTGGCGCTCCTGCAGCTGCACGCGGGCCGTGGCCGCATCGGAAGCAGCCCGGATCAGGGCAATGATCGGATCGAGTTGGTCTAGGGCCAGCAGCAGGCCCAGCAAGATGTGGTCGCGCTCCTCGGCTTTGCGCAGGAAGTAGCGGGTGCGGCGCTCGATCGTCTCGATGCGGAAGTCGAGAAACACCTGCAGCATCTTGCGCAGGGTGAGCAGCACCGGCTCCGACCTCACCAACGCCAGCATGTAGGCGCTGAAGTTGTTTTGCAGCGGCGTGAGTTTGAACAGGTTGTTCAGCACCACCTGGGGGTAGGCGTCACGGCGCAATTCGATCACGATCCGCATGCCATCGCGGTCGGATTCATCGCGGATATCAGAGATCCCCTCCAGCTTCTTGTCGTTAACCAGCTCGGCGATCCGCTCAATCAGCGAGGCCTTGTTGGTTTGGAAGGGCAATTCGGTGATGATCACCGCATCCCGGTCGGGGCGGCCCTTCACCTCCAGCGTTTCAACTGAGGCGACGCCCCGCATCGTCACTGAACCGCGACCGGTGGTGTAGGTGTCACGGATACCGCGGCGACCCAGGATCTGGCCTCCCGTGGGGAAGTCGGGCCCCGGGATGATCGCCATCAACTGCAGATCGTCGATGTCGGGGTTGGCGATCAGCGCCAGCGTGCCGTCGATCAGCTCGGTGAGGTTGTGGGGTGGGATGTTGGTCGCCATGCCCACGGCGATGCCGGTGGAGCCGTTGAGCAGCAGCTGCGGAATCCGCGCCGGCATCACGGTGGGCTCCTGCTGGGAGCCGTCAAAGTTGTCGGCGAAGTCGACCGTCTCGGCCTCGATGTCGTCGAGCAGGCTGTCGGTGGTGAGCGCCTGCAGCCGGGATTCGGTGTAGCGCATGGCGGCCGGGGGATCACCATCCACCGAGCCAAAGTTGCCGTGCCCGTTCACCAGGGGCATGCGCATGTTGAAGTCCTGGGCCATCCGCACCAGGGCGTCGTACACCGCCGTATCGCCGTGGGGGTGGTACTTACCAAGCACCTCACCCACCACACGGGCGCACTTCCTGTAGGGCCGGTCGCTGGTGAGACCCAGCTCGTACATCGCGTAGAGGATGCGGCGATGCACCGGCTTAAGACCATCGCGGGCGTCTGGCAGGGCCCGACCCACGATCACGCTCATCGCGTACTCCAAATAGGAGCGCGACATCTCGTTACGCAGGTCGGTCTGAATGATCCGCGGATCGCCGCTGCCGCCGGACTCCCCCGGTATGTCAGCACCGGGTCCGCTGGGGTCCGCCATTGATGACCGTCTTGAGCAATGGTTAGTTTATCGAAAGCTCAGGGGAATGCCCAAATCCGATCCCTTCCCGCCTCGCCAGGAGGCGGAGCTGCGGCGCAAACAGCATCGGGGCCAGTTGAAGGTGCGCGCCGCCGCTGAGTTCCGCAGCCTGGTGCAGCAAGCCGGGTTGGCCGAGGCCTACGCCGCCACCGATGTAGTGGTGGCAGCCGATGCGGGCTTCACCGATCAGGCCAGCCTGCTCCTAAGCCTTGGGCCCACGGATCCGCCGATCCGCCTGCGCAAAGGACAGCTGGCCGGAGTAGCGGGGCTGACTGGCTGCGGCAGCGGCGAGCTGGTGCTGCCAATCGGCGGCGGACTTGGCGATGCGATGGGGGGCGCCCAGCTGCTCGGCGCCCTGCTGCAAGGCCGGGCCCTGCCCTTCAACGCCAGCGGCGTGGCCACCGCCCTGCACCCGCGCCGGGAGCTGCACATAGAGCTGGGGCTGGAGCAGATCGGCGCTGGCCGGCTGCTGCTGCAGCGGGCCATCAGTGAAAACGGCGTGGTCGCCCTCAGCCAGGCGGAGGGGCCCTGCCCCAGCCCCTACGGCACCCTGCTGGGTCCAGCCGCCAACGCCCTTTATTCATGCGGCGGCGCCGGCAGCATCGGCCTCACCATGCCGGGGTTGTCGCTGCTGGGGCCTGGCTCACCGGTGCTGGTGGGCGGCAACATCGGCTGGGTGATCGGCGCTGGCAGCGGCCACCAGCCCGGTTGCCGGCGCCAGGCCAGCGGCCATGCCCGCAGCCCCGGCGCGGCCGCCGCCGTGAGCGTGGATTTGCACGGCCTGCGGCCCGAGTGGGTGCGCCCCTGTTTTTTTGAGGGCCATGACAGCGCCCTACTGATTGCGATTGCGGCGCCGGTGCCCCTGATCAATGCCGAGGTAGCCCGCCAGGCCGCCGCTGGCCCCCAGGAGCTTGAGGCGCCCGTGCTCGACCTGTCGGTGCCGCGGCGCATCAAACCCAGCCTGGGGTCGGTGAGCTACGCCGAACTGCTCAGCGGCACGATCGAGGTGAAAGGCCGCTCCGTGGCCTGTGCGCCCTCCCATAGCCCGCGGCTGGCCGCCGCCGCCAGCGAGGCCCTGATAACAGCTCTGATCGACGGCAGCTTCCCGCTGCGCCTACCTGTCGTGCCGCTGAGCAGCCGCCCCAGCCTGCTGCCGATTGAGGCGTAGGCCTTGGAGTCCCAGCCAACCGCACCTAAGCTCCCGCCACATACATTCCCCCGCCCGCCGCTCCGCCCGCCATGGCCGACGACACCACCACCAATCTAAATATCGTCACTGATCCAAATACCGTCACCGAGCCCGACACCGCTGTTCAGCAGGCTGAACAGGCTGTTGCCCAGGCCGCTCCGCCAGAGCCCAGCGTCGCCGCCACCCTGGTGATTCCGGCGCTCTCGGCCAGCAGCGAGTCTGAGCCCCAAAGCGGCGAAGGTGGTGAGTGGGAGCTGCTGCTGGCCAAGTTGCGCCAATGGCTCGATCAAAACGAGCTCCAAAACCTGTGGGTCCAGGCGCGCAGGCCGGTAACCCTGCTTGCAGCGCTGGTGGGTGCGCTGCTTGTGCTGCGGGTATATGGCGCCATATTGAGCGCCCTCGACAGCCTGCCACTGGTGCCCGGCCTGCTCGAGCTGGCTGGGGTGGTGTGGGCGGTGCGCTACGGCATTCCCAAACTGCTACGCAGCAGCGAGCGCGAACGGCTGCTGGGCGGTCTGAACCAAAGCTGGAAAGCTCTACGCGGCAAGGGCTGATCCCGCCTTCCCCCAGGGCCTGCGGGCGGCTGGTTGATAGCTTGTCCCGAACCCGTTAACTCCAGGTGGACATTCAGCTCGGTCGCTTCCGCACTGTGCGTCGCGCCTATGGCATCGACGAGATCGCCCTGGTGCCGGGTGGCCGCACGGTTGATCCCGCTATCACGGACAGCAGCTGGAGCCTTGGCGGCATCAGCCGCGAGATTCCGATCATCGCCAGCGCCATGGATGGCGTGGTCGATGTGGCCATGGCTGTGGAACTAAGTAAACAGGGAGCCCTGGGTGTTTTGAACCTGGAGGGCGTTCAGTGCCGCTACGACGATCCCAATCCCATCCTCGACCGCATCGCCGCGGTGGGTAGGGAGGAGTTTGTGCCACTGATGCAGGAGCTTTATAGCCAGCCGGTGCGGGAAGACCTGATCCGTCAGCGGATTGCTGAGATCAAGCAGCAGGGAGGCATCGCAGCAGTAAGTGCCACCCCAGTGGCCGCGCTGAGATTTGGCAAGGCAATCGCCGAAGCCGGCGCCGATCTCTTCTTTGTGCAGGCAACGGTGGTCAGCACCGAGCACATCGGCCCTGAGGGCCAGGAGAGCCTCGATCTCGAGCACCTTTGCCGCACCTTCGGGGTGCCCGTGATCATTGGCAATTGCGTCACCTATGAGGTGGCACTGAAGTTGATGCGGGCCGGCGCCGCCGGCGTGATGGTGGGCATCGGCCCCGGTGCTGCCTGCACCAGCCGCGGCGTGCTGGGTATTGGCATTCCCCAAGCCACCTCAGTTTCCGACTGTGCCGCCGCCCGCGACGAATATTTCACCGAGAGCGGCCGCTATGTGCCGATCGTGGCCGATGGCGGCATCGTCACCGGCGGTGACATCTGCAAGTGCTTGGCCTGCGGCGCTGACGCCGTGATGATCGGCTCTCCTATTGCCCGGGCCAGCGAGGCCCCAGGCCGGGGCTTCCACTGGGGCATGGCCACCCCTAGCCCGGTGTTGCCCCGCGGCACCCGAATCAAAGTGGGCACCACAGGCAGCCTCGCGAAAATCCTGCGTGGGCCGGCAGGTCTTGATGACGGCACCCAAAACCTGCTGGGCTGCATTCGCACCTCGATGGGCACCCTTGGTGCCCGCAACATCAAGGACATGCAAAAAGTTGAGGTGGTGGTGGCCCCATCGCTGCTCACAGAGGGCAAGGTTTACCAAAAAGCCCAGCAGCTTGGTATGGGCAAATAGTCCATGGCGGGCGTTTCGACGGGGGGTGAAGACAGCAGCGTTAGCCTTAACAGGTGCGAGCTTCGGCTCCCACATTCCTCACACCCTCCAGCCCGGCGTGTCCGGGCTTTTTGTCTTCGCCGCTGCTCGGACACCCCGGATCACGACCTGCAACGGTCGTGAGTAGTCCTTAACAACCTTGCTAGATTCGCTAAACCCTGATCCTGCAAGGATGTCCAGCGCCGCTGCTGTCACTGATGCCTCCTTTGAGCAAGACGTGCTCAAAAGTGATTTGCCCGTGCTGATCGACTTCTGGGCCCCCTGGTGCGGCCCCTGCCGCATGGTGGCGCCAATCGTCGACGAAATCGCCAGCGAATTCGAAGGCAAAATCAAGGTTTTCAAACTCAACACTGACGAAAATCCCAACGTCGCCAGTCAGTACGGCATTCGCAGCATCCCGACCCTGATGATCTTTAAGGGCGGCCAGAAGGTGGACACGGTGGTTGGTGCCGTGCCCAAAACCACCCTGTCGGGCACGATTTCCAAGTACCTCTGAGCGCAGTTGAGCACCTAGTTCTGAGCGACCCCTCCCATTTAGGTCAGAGTCCTTTGCAGGTTCTGGCCCATGAGCTCAAAGACCACCCCCAGCGGCATCTGATCGAGCGCTCCCTGGTTTCCCTGCTGCAGGTGGGTCGCCACGAGCGTGGCCGAGATGAATGGCGGCTGATCAGTGGCGCCCTGGCCGACATCAGTGAGGCCCTGGAGGTCTTTCGCCCCCGCCGTAACACCCGCAAGATCACCGTCTTCGGTTCAGCTCGCACGGTGCAAAGCGACCCCAGCTACGCGTTGGCCGAAGAGCTGGCCCGCTATGCGGTGGCCGCTGGATTTGACGTGATGACCGGTGCCGGCGGAGGCATCATGGAGGCCGCCAACAGCGGGGCCGGTTGCGAGGCCAGCATCGGCCTAAATGTGGATCTGCCGTTTGAGCAGCACGCCAACCGGTTTGTCAGCAGCTGCGAAGGCCGGCTGCTCCACTTCCGCTATTTCTTTACCCGCAAGCTTTTCTTTTTGCGGGAGAGTGACGCCCTGGTGGTGATGCCAGGCGGCTTCGGCACCCTCGATGAGCTGTTCGAATCGCTCACCTTGATCCAAACCGGCCGCACCCCACCGATTCCCCTGGTGCTGCTTGCTCCCCCCGGCAACCCCTTTTGGAACGGCTGGCAGCGAGATGTCAACCAGGGCCTGGCCGCCAGCGGCCTGATCTCCCCCGAAGATGGCGACATATTGATGGAGGCCCACAGCGCCGAGGAGGCAGTGGCCCACATCAGCCGCTTCTATCGCCATTTTCACTCCGCCAGGCTGGGCGACAACCGCATCGAGCTGCTGCTCAACTGCGCCCTGCAGCCAGATCAGCTAGCTGCCCTCAACCTGCAGTTCGATGATTTGGTGGATGAGGGTGTTATCCAGGCGAGCGAGACCGTCGACGATGCCGGCCTGCTGCGCCCCTGCCTGAATTTCCACTTCAATCGCCGCCGCATCGGCCGGCTCTACCAGCTGCTCGACACACTCAACGTGCTGGAGGTACCGCCAGAGCAGCTGCTGACGGAGCCCGGCCGCCGCCAACCCAGTTCTTCAGCCCCATGAGTCGCCTCGGCTTGATCGATTACGGCATGGGCAATCTGCACTCTGTGCAGCGGGCTTTCGAACGGCTTGGCGCAACGGTGCAGCCCGTACAAAGCGGCGCCGAAATGGAGGGCTGCACGGCCCTGGTGCTGCCAGGGGTGGGAGCCTTTGATCCGGCGATGGAGCGCCTGCGCCAGGGTGGTCTGGCCGAGGCGATCACGGCCTGGTGCGCCGCAGGTCGCCCCCTGCTGGGTATTTGCCTGGGGCTGCAGCTGCTGTTTGAGGCCAGTGATGAGGGCGAAGCCGCCGGCCTGGGCCTGCTCAAGGGGCGGGTGCGGGCTCTGCCCCGCCAGCTTGGCCACCCGATTCCACACATGGGCTGGGAGCCCCTGGTGCCTGCAAATCCCAGTCCCCTGCTACCGGCCGGCAGCCCGGAGAGCTGGATGTATTTCGTGCACTCCTACGCCGCCGAGCCCAGCGATCCGGCCTGCAACACCGCCCTAGTGCGCTTCGCCGACACCGCTGTCAGCGCCGCTGTCTGGCAGGGGGCCATTGGCGCCTGCCAATTTCACCCGGAAAAATCAGGCCCCCACGGCGAGGCGATCCTGCGCCGCTGGCTGGCCTGGCTCGCTGCCTTATGAGCCTGCGGCTGAGCGGGGGCCGGCGGCTGCAGAGTCCGCCTGGCAGCATCGCCCGCCCCACCAGCTCCCGGGTGCGGCTGGCGGTAATGAACCTGCTGGCGGCCGAGCTGCCGGGCTGCGCCTGGCTGGACCTATGCAGCGGCAGCGGCGCTATGGCCTGCGAAGCCCTGCATCGGGGGGCTAGTCGGGTTGTGGCAATCGAGCAGGACCGCCGCATCGCCGTCGTGGCGCGCACCAATCTCGAAGCGGTGCATCAGGGCCTGGGCGACGCCGGCCGCCAAGCAAGCGCCTGGGCGGTGCACTGCCGCGAGATGGTGCGTTGGCTGGCGGAGCCAAATCAGCAGGCAGCCTTTGATTTGATCTATGCCGACCCCCCCTACGCCTCAGACCTTTATGCCCGGATAGCAAGTGGTGTGCTGGCAGGGGGCTGGCTTAAGCCCGGCGGCACCCTGATATGGGAATGCGCTAGCTCGGAGCTGCCAACGATTCCAGCCGGATGGTGCAAGCTCGACCAACGCCGATATGGCAGCAGCAGCTTGCTGCTGCTGGGCCACGCTGACTGAGGCTCAGTCGAGCAGGGTGCCTCGGCGATACTGGTTCCAGGCCGCTACAAACAAACCAGCCAAGGTCACGGGGATTAAACCGAGCACGATGCCGCAGAGCAGAGGTTCGATCATGGGAGCACTTACAAGGCGTTCAGGGCACAATTGTTTCATGCCCATGTTGCAAACCGCGAGCGCCCTGCACCAACTGTGACCGGCCAACCCCTAAACCCTGATGCCGCTAAAGGCCGCCGCGGCCTGGTCGCTGCCCTAGTGGGCATGGCGGCCGCGGCCTGCATCGTGGCGGTGTTGCTGGTGCTGCCTGCAGCCCAGGCCGATCCCTACAGCCGTCAGACCCTTGAGCTCAGCGGCTCCAGTGAGAACGGCGGCCTGCTGTTTCGGCTCAATTGCGCCGGCTGCCATGGCATCGCCGCCCAAGGGCTGGTGGGCCCCAATCTGCATGGCGTCGCCGCCCGCAAGAACTCCCGCCAGCTGATCCAGCAGGTGGTGAGTGGCCGCACGCCACCGATGCCCAGCTTTCAACCGGAACCCCAGGCCATGGCCGACCTGCTGGCCTACATGAACGGTCTTGTGTGAGCAGCGCCGCCCAGCTGGCCGTGGTGCTGGTGGAACCCTCCGGGCCGCTCAACGTCGGCAGCGTCGCTCGCCTCTGCGCCAACTTCGACGTAGGTGAGCTGCGCCTGGTGGCGCCCCGCTGCGACCACCTCGGCGAGGAGGCCCGGCGCATGGCCGTGCACGGCGGCTGGCTACTGGAGCAGGCCCGCCTGTTCCCCACTCTCAGCGCCGCCCTGGCCGACTGCTGCCGGGTGGTGGCCACCAGCGGCCGGCGGGCCGGCGAGCCCCTACCCCTACAAGCACCGGAGCCGGCCCTGCGCTGGCTGGCCCAGGCCAGGGGCCCCTGCGCCCTGGTGTTCGGCCGGGAGGATCGGGGCCTCAGCAACGACGAGCTGCTCCAGGCAGGCCAGCTGCTCACCCTGGGCAGCGGCGACGCCTACGCCTCCCTCAACCTCTCCCACGCTGCAGCCCTGGTGCTGCATAGCTGGCATTGCTTAGGAAGCAGCTTGGAGGTTGGCGCCCTGCCGGAGCCAAGCGACCGCCAGGGCCTCGAAGCGATGCTCGGCGATGCCGAGGCCCTGCTGCTCGACGTGGGCTTCCTCCATCCCCACACCGCCCACGCCCGAATGGCCAAGCTGCGGGGGCTGCTGCAGCGGGCCCAGATTTCCACAGAGGAGGTAGCCCTGGTTCGCGGCATGGTACGCCAGCTGCGCTGGGCCAGTGAACGCCAAACCAACCCAGGCCAGACCCCTTAACTTCAGATCACTTCGTTGGAGTGGCCCGTGAGCGCTGGCCGTCAGCCCCGCAGCCCCAAGAACCGCTGGGGAGGTCCCATGCGGCTGGTGTTGCGCCTGGTGGTGATGGGAATTGGCCTGGGGGTGGTGACCGGCACCAGCCTCAAGCTGCTGGCACCCCGCCTGGCCGAGGGTGCCAGCAAGAGCCTCAGTCTTGATCTAGGTGCAAACCGCAACAAAAAAGGTCTCGATCCAGGGCAGTTCGAGCCCCGCACGGAGCTTGCAGCTATGAGCCAGCGCTGGAGCAAGCTCGCTAGCGCCCAAAAAGACCTCAGCGCCAGCGCCTTCCTGCTGGTGCTCGATGACGGCCGCTACGCCCAACTGCAGCCCGACCTACCACTGCCTGCCGCCAGTGCAATCAAAACTCCGATCCTGCTGGCAGGGCTGGAAGACCTCGACAACGGCAAGCTGCGCTGGAACGAACCCCTGCCCCTCACCAAAGAGTTGATGGGCGGCGGAGCTGGCTGGATGGCAAATAAACCTGTGGGCACTCGCTTCCCCTTTTTTGAAGCGGCCACCGAGATGATCCGGGTGAGCGACAACAGCGCCACCAACCTGTTAATCAAACGTCTGGGCGGCAAAACGGCCCTTAATGAGCGCTTCGCCGCCATGGGCCTGGCTGCGACGGCAGTCAACAATTGGTTGCCTGATCTCGACGGCACCAACACCACCAGTAGCCGCGACCTGGCCAGGTCGATCGCCATGGTGGATACCGGCGAAAGTCTCAGTCCTCGGGCCCGGGACCTATTTAGGGAAATTATGGGTAGCTCCCGCACCAACACCCTGATTCCTTTGGGCCTGCTCCAGGGACTCGGCAAAGACTCCGCCGACCCCGACAGCGAGCTGCTCAGCTTCGGCATCACCGCCTACAACAAAACAGGTGATATCGGTATCGCCTACGCCGATGCAGCCCTTATCCAGCTCCCCAACGGCCAGCGCGCAGTGGCGGCCTTCATGGTGAAAGGTCCGTTCAACGACCCCCGCTCCTCCGATCTAATCCGCGCTATGGCCGCTGAAGTGTCAAAAACCCTGGTGGGCCGCAAATGAACCGCCCTCGCCTGTTCCAGGCCAGCTGGCTACCGCTGCTGCTGCTAACCAGCCTGGCCGCCCCCGCCGCCCTGGCCCAGCCGACCCCAGTGCTGCGTCCCCAGACCGTGGCGCCCTTGAGCGGCGGGCTGGATCAGCTGCTGCTGGTGAATGACAACAATCCCGAGCTGATTCGCGAGCCCGGGATCCTGCTTTCCACTTTCCCCGGCGCCGGTCGCGGCGTGCCTGCAGCCCACCTGGATGTGGCGCTGAACGGCCGCTTCGACCTGTTCAGCCACCACGTCTATGCGGGCAAGCCGGAGAGCCTCGACTCCACCCTGTGGCTGGCGGTGCTGGCGGCTCCCCGCGGCCCCGGGCCCGTGACCCTGAAGCTGCTGGCTGGCTCCACGGCCCTATCGCAAGCGGTGGATCCCGGCCAGGCCGGCGCCCCCTTCCTGCCCCTGCCGGCCCTGATGGAGCAGGGAACTACGCCGGTGTGGGCTGGCCCCGGCAGCCGGGTGGCCACCGAATTGCTGGCCCGCCAGCGCAGCCCCGAGCTGCCCGCCAGCTGGACCTTGAGCCCCGGCGCTCCCACCACCCTGCTGGTGCTGCCCCTGCCGGTGCGGGGCCTCGATCCCCTGCTCAACGGCCGCAACCTGCAGCTGCGGCTGGAGAGCTCGGGCCCCGTGAGCCTGGCCACCCTGGCGGCCTTCGGCCGGGGCAAGGAGCCGCCGGCCCCCTCCAGCTGGGCCGCCCTGCTGGAGGGGGGTCTCAGCCCCCGGGAGCACAGCCCCACTCCCCGGGGCAGCAAGGGGGGGATGGTGTATTCGCGGGTGAGTGGGGTGCAGGTGGGCAGCGTCTGGCGCAGCCGCCTTAGCGATCCGGGCAAAAACTGGCTGAGCGTGAGCCGGGCGCCGATCTCCTGGCCGATCAGCAGCCTGGAGCGGGGCACCCTCGGCAGCGGCCAGGTGCAGACCGCCGAGCTGCAGGCCTTCTACCCAGGCACCGCCTGGGCCGCCCACGGCAACTACGGCGTCGAATACGACCTCAGCATCCCCCTGCGCAACGACACCGCCAAGCCGGTGGCCCTGCAGCTGGCGCTGGAATCGCCGCTCAAGGGCGACGCCGCCAGCGGTGGCCTGCGCTTCCACAGCATTAGTGGCAGCCGACCGGTGATGTTCCGCGGCACCGTGGAGGTGACGGGCCTTGATGGAGCCAGCCCGGGCAGTCGGCCCCTTGGCCGGCGCAGCTTCCATCTGGTGCAGCGTGCTGGTGAGCCCAGCCCCGCCTTCGGCACCATCAGCCTGGCGCCAGGGGCCAGCCGCCAGCTGCAGGTGCGGCTGATCTATCCAGCTGATGCCACCCCGCCCCAGGTGCTCAGCCTGTTGCCGCTCCCAGAGCAGCCTGTGAAACAATCCGAATCAACTCCAGCCACTCGTCCGTGACGCCAGTCCGCAAGCGCAGGGTCTTCCCCTTCACCCAGGTCGTCGGGCAGGAGGAGATGAAGCTGGCCCTGCTGCTCAACGTGATCGATCCGCGCATTGGCGGCGTGATGATCATGGGCGACCGGGGCACGGGTAAATCCACCACGATCCGGGCCCTGGCCGACCTGCTGCCCGAAATCGATGTAGTGGCGGGCGACCCCTACAACAGCTCCCCGGTTGACCCCGACCTGCAGAGCGCCGAGGTGCGTGCTCGCGCCGAGCAGGGTGAGGAGCTGCCGGTGGAGCCCCGCCAGGTGCCGATGGTCGACCTACCCCTAGGCGCCACGGAAGATCGCCTCTGCGGCACGATCGACATCGAAAAAGCCCTCAGTGAGGGCGTGCGCGCCTTTGAGCCCGGCCTGCTGGCCAAGGCAAACCGCGGCCTGCTCTACGTGGATGAGGTGAACCTGCTCGACGACCACCTGGTGGACGTGCTGCTGGATTCAGCCGCCTCCGGCTGGAACACGGTGGAGCGCGAGGGGGTGAGTGTGCGCCACCCGGCCCGCTTCGTGCTGATCGGCTCCGGCAACCCGGAGGAGGGGGAGCTGCGGCCCCAGCTGCTCGATCGCTTCGGCATGAGCGTGGAGGTGCGCACCGTGCGCGATCCGGAGCTGCGGGTGCAGGTGGTGGATCAGCGCACCGCCTTCGACAGCGATCCAGACGGCTTCAACAATGCCGTGCAAACCACCCAGGACGCCCTGCAGGACCGGGTAATTGCGGCCCAGAAGCTACTGAATCAAGTGGCGATCGACGCCGACCTACGCATTCGCATCTCGGCGGTGTGCGGCGAGCTGGATGTGGATGGCCTGCGCGGCGACATCGTCACCAACCGGGCCGCCCGGGCCCTGGCCGCCTTCGAGGGTCGCACCGAGGTGGACGAAAACGACGTAGCCCGGGTGGTGGCCTGCTGCCTGCGCCATCGCCTGCGCAAGGACCCTCTGGAAACAATCGACACCGGCGACCGGGTGGTGAAGGTGTTCTGCAAGGTGTTCGAGCGCGCCGACAGCAGCGACCGCAGCGCCTTCGAACTGGCCCTGGCGGCCTGATTCCGCGCCAAACCCCACGGCATTGATAACGGCATATGATGCCAATATCAATATGGACCGTGGGGGTGCGGGCCCGATGCGCACGATCATCGATCTGCCCGATACCGATCGGGAACGGCTCGACAGCCTCTGCCGCCAGCGCGGCCTGTCCCGGGCCGAAGGCCTGCGCCAGGCCCTGCGCAGCTGGCTAGACCACCAGGGCGTTCAGCACCAGAGCGTCTTCGGGCTATGGCGCAACCGCCCAGAAGACTCCCTGAGCCTGGAACGGAGCCTGCGCAGCGAATGGGAGCGCTGAGGTGGCGGCTGGGATTGCGGCTGCAGGCCTGCTGCTCGACTCCAACATCCTGATCGACCTCCTACGCGGGGAAGCCCAGGCCCTCGCCTGGATCGAGGCCCACTCTGGGAAAACCTCGATCAGCGTAATCAGCTGGATGGAAATCCTGGTGGGCTGCCACGACGACGAATTGGACACCGTGGAGCCCTGGCTGAGCAGCTTTCCCCGCTTGGAGCTGACCCAGGCCATCGCCCGGGAGGCGGTGGCCTGCCGCCGCAACCTGGGCCTGAAAATCCCAGATGCCATCATCCTCGCCACGGCGCGCTGCCATCGTCTGCAGCTGGTGACCCGCAACACCCGCGACTTCCCGGAATCCCTCGGCGGTGTGCAGGTTCCTTACCGACTCAGCCCCGAGGCCTGATCAATGCGCATCCTCGGCATCGATCCCGGTCTGGCCCGCGTTGGCTATGGGGTGATCGAGGTGGAGGAGCACCGCGGCGGCGCCCAGCACCTGCTCGACTGCGGCATCATCCGCACCGAACCGGGCCGCAGCGAGGGCGAGCGGATGGTGGAGATCGCCCGCGACCTGCGGGTACTGATCCGCACCTGGAAGCCCCAGCTGGCGGTGGTGGAGAAGTTTTTCTTCTACCGCTCCAGCACCACCATTGCCGTGGTGCAAGCCAGGGGCGTGCTGATGATGACCCTGGCCCGCTTTGGCGTGGCGGTGGTGGAGTTTCCGCCGATGCAGATCAAGCAGGCCCTCACCGGCCATGGCCACGCCCAGAAAGATGAGGTGCTTGAAGCGGTGATGCGCGAGCTCAACCTCGACACCCCGCCCCGCCCCGATGACGCCGCCGATGCCCTAGCCGCCGCCCTCACCGGCTGGTTCCAGCGGTGAGCACCAAAGCCAGCCTGCGGCGCCACTTCCGCCCCCTGCGCCAGAGCCTGCTCGAGTCTGTAGAGGCCGCGATCGTGGCTCAGGCCCGCCGGCACATTCCCGCCCTTGTGCCCGCAGGTCGTGCCCTAGGCCTCTACTGGCCCCTGCCCGGCGAGGTCGACCTGCGGGGGCTGGAAACCCTGCTGCCGGGCGGGTTGGCCCTGCCCGCCATCGTGCCCGCCGGGGCTGGGGGTGATCTGGGGGCCAGGCTTGTGTTTCGTCCCTGGCGTGGCGGCGAGCCCCTAGAGCCCGATGGTTGCCGCATCCCGGCACCGCTGGCCGGCGCTGGGGAGCTACCAGCCCAGGCGCTGGGGCTGCTGCTGGTTCCGGCGCTGGCCTGCGATGCGGCCGGCATCCGCCTGGGCTATGGCGGCGGCTGGTACGACCGGCTGCGGGCCGACCCCAGCTGGGCCCAAGTGCCGGCGCTGGCGGTGCTGCCCCGCGGCTGCCGGGTTGGGCAGCTGCCGCGCGACCCCTGGGATGTGCCCCTGCAGGGCTGGCTAGATGAAGAAGGCTTAGGGCAGGCTTTTTGACAACACCCTTTTTGACAATGCCTTTACAAGGAACGCAGTGCGAGCAGCTGTTTGCCAAGATCAATTCATAGAACAGGCCACGCCTTGGATCTCAACGTTTTTACTGCTCCCAGCAGCTACGCCTCGGTTCCGGAACGGGTCCTTGCTGCCGAACTTCAGGAGCGCGGCCAGAGCCACGACGCCCTCTCGATGATGGTGAGTTCGATGGTACGGATGGTGCAGGCCGGCAAAAGTAGCGATAGTCGTTGGCAAGCTTCCTGATTCAGCCATGAATCTGCGTGTAATTCCGGCCCTGCTGCTGCTTGCCAGCGCCGCCCCGGCCCATAGCCACGCGATTGAAAGCAGCCTGGAGCGCCTGAGCAGCCTCACCGATCATCTGGTGCTCGACAGCCGTTTCGGCAACGGGGAGCCCGCTGATGATGCGGTGGTGCGGCTGGTGCCACCCAACGGTGAACCGATCGAAGTAGGTCGCACCGATGCCAGCGGCCAACTCCGCTTCCAGCTGCCCAGCAACGCAACCTCCGCCTGGGAACTGCAGGTAGACCGCGGCCCTGGTCACCGCGACTATCTCGAGCTACCGGGGGCGGCACCTGCCCTGTCGTCTAGTTCCAGCATCTCCTTTGCAAGGCAGCGATTTACGCCCAGCCAGGGGCTGGCACTGCTAAGCATCAGCGCCGTAGCCGGCGTCCTGGGAGGAGTCCTGAGCTGGCGCAGCGGCGGCCGGAGCTGATGAGCATTGCCCCCAGCGGCAGTCCGGCCCTCGACCGCATGGTGGAGCGCCTCGCCAGCACCAGCGATCCCCGCCGCCGCTACGAATACGTGCTCTGGCTGGCCAAAAAGCTCGAGCCCCTGCCCGAGGAATTTCGCAATGACGCCTTCAAGGTGAAGGGCTGCGTTTCGCAGGTATTCGTGGTGGCGGAACTACTAGATGGAGCCCTGCACTGGCGCGGTGATTCTGACGCCGCCATCACCAAGGGACTGCTGGCCATGCTGATCGAGGGGCTCGAAGGGCTAACGCCCCAGCAGGCCACCGCCATCGATCCGGCCTTCATCGCCGCCACCGGTCTCCAGGCCAGCCTGACCCCCTCAAGGGCAAATGGCTTTCTCAACATCCTGCGGCTAATGCAGTCTCAGGCCCAGTCCTTGGCGGCAACCCCTTAGGCCAAGCCAGTTGATTTCTAGGATCGGCTATTCGCTATCCCCCAACGCATGACCATCGGCATCGGCTTGCTCGGGCTCGGCACGGTGGGGGCTGGTGTGGCAGCCATCCTGGCGACCCCGGCCGGCCGCCACCCGCTGGTGGGCGAACTCGAATTGCGGCGGGTGGCCGTGCGCGACCTAAACCGGCCGCGAACGCTGGAATTGGCAGCCGAACTGCTCAGCACCGACCCCGAAGCCGTGGTCGACGACCCGGCTGTCGACATCGTGGTGGAGGTGATGGGCGGCCTGGAGCCGGCCCGCTCCCTGATCCTGCGGGCGATTGCGGCAGGCAAACCGGTAGTAACCGCCAACAAGGCCGTGATTGCGCGCTATGGCGAGGAGATCGCTGCCGCCGCCGCCCGCAGCGGGGTGTACGTGCTGATCGAAGCCGCCGTAGGAGGCGGCATCCCGATCATCGAGCCCCTGAAGCAGTCCTTGGGAGCCAACCGGATCCAGCGGGTGAGCGGCATCATCAACGGCACCACCAACTACATCCTCAGCCGCATGGCGGCAGAGGGGGCCGCTTACCCAGAGGTGCTGGCGGACGCCCAGCGCCTGGGCTACGCCGAAGCCGACCCCGCCGCTGATGTGCAGGGGGGAGATGCGGCCGACAAGATCGCAATTTTGGCGGGCCTGGCCTACGGCGGTCCGGTGCCCCGCGAGGCCATTCCAACCGAGGGGATCGACCAGCTCGAAGCCAGCGATATCGCCTACGCCGCCCAACTGGGCTACGTGGTCAAGCTGCTGGCCGTAGCCCAGGCTATGCCAAGTGAGCAGGCCATGACCGGCGACCATACCGAGCAGCTGCTCGACGTGCGCGTCCATCCCACCCTGCTACCCAAAAGCCATCCACTGGCCGGGGTGAACGGGGTCAACAACGCGATCCTGGTGGAGGGAGATCCCGTGGGCCAGGTGATGTTCTACGGGCCCGGTGCTGGAGCAGGGCCCACCGCATCGGCGGTGGTGGCCGACATTCTCAACATCGCCGGCATCCGCAAGGCCACTGGCGACAGCAGCCAGGCCCGCCTTGATCCCCTGCTGGCCGCCGGCAGCTGGCGCTCCTGCCGCCTGGTTGAGAGTTCCGTAACCAGCCACCGCAATTACGTGCGGCTGCGCACTAGCGACCGGGCCGGCGTGATTGGAGCCATCGGCACCTGCTTTGGCGAAACGGGGGTATCGATCCAATCGATTGTGCAGTTCGAAACCCAGAGCGCCGGCGACGCTGAAATCGTGGTGATCACCCACGAGGTTTGCGAAGCCAATTTCCGCCAAGCCCTGGCTGCAATCGAAGCCCTCGCAGACGTTCAGACCGTGGCAGCCTGCCTGCGCACCCTGTAGCA
>ERZ888423.1347-NODE-1347-length-21374-cov-6.326704_pt1 | contig 21374 bp, 18 predicted proteins | sample MGYA00520523_ERZ888423 | MGnify/ENA primary metagenome ERZ888423 (study PRJEB32303, sample SAMEA104408611) | aquatic metagenome | biome: Brackish water; feature: Pelagic; material: water | place: Baltic Sea | collected 2014-06-08T10:24:00 | depth 30,27 m ...
GTCTTCGGCGACGCCAAGATGACCACCGCGCTGCTCGACCGCCTCACCCATCACTGCGAAATCATCGAGACCGGCAACGAGTCGTGGCGCTTCAAGAACCGCGCCTGACACGTTCGGGAAAATCGCGATGAGGGCCTGAGCCGCCTCCACTCTGTGATCAGTTCCGTCGGCTCAGGCCCTCATCGCGACGACGCAAAGGGGGGGCAATTTTGGACGCCGAAAGGGGGTCAGTTTTGCAAGCCGATTGACAGGAAGGGTCACATGGGTCAATTCTCAATGGAAATTATACGCCCACCCGGGTCACTTCTGGGTGGAAATCAACACTTGATGGTCTGAAGACCGCCATCCACTTCGCGGGTCACAAGCGCGCTGTCGCCGTCGATATCGACCTTAGAAGCGAAAGCGGCCTGGCTCCAGCCAAGCAGCGCCGACAGCATCTGGCCGGTGGCGTTCATGTCATTGTCGATGGCCTGCTTGCCGCAGAGCACCAGACCGGGCTGTTCCTCGTCGACAACGGCCTTGAGGATCTTGGCCACCGCCAGCGGCTCAATATCGGTGTGCACGTCATCGGCGGCAATAACCAGAATAGCGCGGTCCGCGCCCATGGCCAGCGCCGTGCGCAGGGTTTCCTGGCTTTGCTTCACGCCGATCGACACGGCGATAACCTCGTCTGCCTTGCCCGCTTCCTTCAGACGGATCGCCTCTTCGACGGCAATCTCGTCGAACGGGTTCATCGACATTTTCACATTCGCCAGATCAACACCCGATCCGTCCGCCTTCACGCGGACCTTCACGTTGTAGTCGATCACGCGTTTGACAGGAACAACTATTTTCACGAGCCAATTCCTCGGTTCTTCTGCGCGGTTTTTTGGGGGGGATCGAATCAAAGGGGCAGCAGCGGAGCAATCCCCGCTGCTGCCCTTACGCTTAGAAGAAGTGGTCGATCGTCAGGAACGGCGTGATTGCGTAGTCGCCGCTGAAGTCCGCCCCCAGCACCGTTGCGTCGTTGAACGAGGTGTATCTGGCACCACCGGTCAAGCGGAATTGCCCACGCGCGAAGATCGCCCCAAGCGTCAGAGACCGGTTGCCGTCGAAGGGCCGCAGGGCGGTCGGCTCTGAATCCGCGAAAGTCGAATCGACGATACCAAAGATCGACCAGTCATCGTTCAGGCTGTGCCCTAGGCCGATGCTGGCGGTGATGCTGTCCTCTTGATAGTCGATCACGCTGGCCCCCGGAACGACAAGGGTTGCGAAGCCTGGCGCCGCGACGTCGAAGTTGGAATAGTCGCTCCAGGTAGCAGAGCCTAACAGGAGCGTGTTGGAGCTGAGCGCGATCTCGCCGTCGAAGCGAAGAGATTGCGGCAGTTCGACCTCCGTCGGCCCGAACGACGTGGTGCCAAATTCGGTGCTGTCAAAGCTGTGGCTGACCGCCGATTGATAGGTCAGGCTGACACGCGCGCCGCGTTCGGGGATGGAATAGGACACCCCGAGCAGATAGCCCAGTCCGGTATCGCCGCCGCTGTTCAGCGCGTAGCCGACGGGCGGGACGATCGCCGCAGGCAAGGTGAGGTTCACTTCACTTCGGACGGCACGAACCCCGCCGTAAGCAGACAGGTTGTCGGTCACATCATAGACCAGAACTGCGGCCAATTCTTCCGATGCCCAGTCAATGCGATACCCGGCAAGGGGGCCGTTCTGATAAAATCCGTTTGCCCCGTAAGGACGATTGAAGAACAGCGCGAAGGCGAGATCGTCGGTCAGTTCCGTCCGAAAGGCCATCCCGGTGGTCAGGTAGCTTTCGAACACCGTACCGGTTCCGCCAAGCGGACCCGAGGACACGTCGGGCATCGGCATGTTTGCCGAAAACTGAAGAACGTTGCCGCTCTCGAACAACAGATCCAGTGGCAACCTGGATCGGTCAAGGCTGCCGGCCTGAAGTTGCGTTGCCATGGCGACAAGCAATGCGGCCCCCGCGGTTGATTTCAGTGTCAATGTCGTCCCTCCCGTCATGTGTGGACATGTCCTCGAAAAAAGCGGCCCCAAAGCTCCGCCCCTCGTCTCTGACGGCATTTAAAGGCACATTACCGATTGGCTAAACTCCGTAAGCATTGCTTACACTGAGCGATGAATGCATCCCCGAGATGATCAGGAAGGCTGGCAAAGCGTGGAAAGGGTCGCGCGCGCGGCGTCCGGGATCGGGATGGGGCGGCGTGCCTGCCGGTCGACATTCACGTGGACGAAATGCCCCTGCGCCGCCGCCGTTTCCGCGTCTTCGCGGAACAAGCCGATCTGATAGCGGACCGACGATGACCCGAGCTGGGAGATGCTCAGGCCCACGGTGATGACATCCGGAAAGGCCATCTCTGAAAAGTAGCTGCACCCGGATTCCACAACCAGGAATATGGTCGCCCCGCCGGTCGGTTTCAGAATACCATGCTGCATCAGGAACCCGTTCACGGCGGTGTCGAACAGCAGATAGTGCACGGTATTGTTCATGTGGCCGTAGACGTCATTGTCGAACCAGCGGGTTGGCATGGCGGTGTGGACGCGGAAATCGCTGCGCATCAGCGGCGTCGGGCGCGTCACCACGCGGCCTCGTAGATGGCAAGCGCGTCGGCCTGCGTGACCTGGCGCGGGTTGTTGACCAGCAGCCGGGTCTGGTTCATCGCATCGGCAGCCATCATTGGCAGGCTGTCCCGCCCGATACCGACGTCCCGCAAGCGTTGTGGCAGGCCGCAATCCTTTGAAAGCGTTTCCAGCGTGGCGCAGAACGCGGCGGCGCGCTTTGGGGTCGGCAGATCGGCTAGTTCCGGAAAAGCGGCGGGCGCCATGGCAGCGTAAGGTTCGGGCGTGGTGTCTATGTTGAAGCGCAGTACATGCGGCAGGACCAGCGCGTTCGACAATCCATGCGGCACCTTGAAATGCCCGCCAATCGGATAGGCCAGTGCATGTACCGCCGCCACCGGGGAATTGGCAAAGGCCTGCCCGGCCAGAAGCGACCCCAGTAATAGTTGACTGCGGGCTGCGATGTCGCCGCCGTGCCGCACCCCCCTCAGCAGGGACGATCCAAGGCGGCGCAGCGCGTCCAACGCCAGTGACCGGGACAGCGGATTGTTGTTGGCATTGGTCGATGCGAAGGCCTCGATGGCGTGAACCATGGCGTCGATGCCGGTCGCGGCCGTGATGGGCGCGGGAAGGCCAAGCGTCAGCGCCGGGTCGAGAATTGCCATATCCGGCAACAGAGCAGGGGACACCACGCCCATTTTTTCGCTGCTTGCCGTTGTGACGATGGCAATCGGGGTCACCTCGGACCCGGTGCCCGCCGTGGTCGGGATCAGCACCAGGGGCAGGCGCTGGCCGGTGGCCAGACCCACGCCATAGATCTGCGCAAGGCAGTCCTGCGTCCCCGCAAGATACGCAACGAGCTTCGCGACATCGAGAGACGACCCGCCACCAAGACCGATGACGCTGTCCACATCAGCTGCCCGCGCCATTTCGGTGGCATCCAGAACGGTCGCCTCGGACGGATCGGCCTCGACCGCGCTGAAGATTTCGGCCGTGATGCCGGCGGCGGCAAGGCTTTGCAGCGCCGTATCCACCATGCCGGTTTTCACAATCCCCGCATCGGTCACGATCAGGCATCGCGCGCCAAGCCTTGACGCGCCGCGGTCGCCCAGGGTGTGAAGAGACCCGACGCCGAAATGCAGGATCGGCGCTGTCGCAAAGGTGAAACTGGATTCGGGGGCAGGCATATCGGGTCTCCAGTGCAAGAAAGGTCTGGCTGCGACGTAAAAAACATACTACGTAGTTTGTTGTCAATGAATATACCCAAGACGGAGACAGGCGATGACCCCGGCAGACCAGGCATTTGACCGCATGACGGCAAATCTCGGCTCGGAATTCGGCGTGTCGGATTGGATCCATGTGGATCAACCCATGATCGACCGGTTCGCAGACGTCACCATGGATCAGCAGTTCATCCACACCGACCCCGATCGGGCCATGGCGGAGGCGCCGTTTGGCGGAACCATCGCGCACGGGTTTCTGGTTCTGTCGCTGGCCAGCAGGTTCGCGTTCGATTGCTTCTCGGATCAGCCGGGGCAGGTGATGGGAATGAACTACGGCTTCGACAAAGTCCGCTTTCTCAGCCCGGTGCCATGCGGAACGCGGCTTCGGGGGCGGTTTGAAATGATTGATGTCGTGAAGAAGTCCGACAGTTCGATCTTGCAAACGAGCAAGCTGACCGTTGAAATTGAAGATGCGCCAAAACCGGCACTTGTGGCGGATTGGCTGACCTTGGCCATCTTCGAAGGCGCCAGATAATCTGACGTCCGCCAAGAGCGGAGAGTACGCATAGCATGAAACAGAATGACACCAAGTCGATTGTTATCGAATGTGCCGCTAAATGCTTTGCAAACAACGGTGTGGACAATACATCGATTGACGAGATCGCCCGCGAAATGGGAGCGTCCAAGGGTAAGGTCTACCACCATTTCCGCAGCAAGGGAGAACTGCTGCTGGCGGTGCGGCACCAATCGATCCTGTCGGTTCTGACCCGTGTCAAACCGATTGCGGATACGCCGGCGCCAACCGCAACCCGGTTTATCGACATGGCGTGCGCCCATGTGCAGGGGATCCTTTCCGATCTACCCTATCACCGCGTTGTGGTGGAAAACCTGCGGGCCGGACTGGCGGGGTCCACGACGGAACATGAACGCCGCTACCTGGCCGAGATCAAGGCCTTGCAGGCCGACTATGAAGACCTGTTCCGCGATGTCATCCAAGCCGGCCAGAAGGATGGCAGTTTCCGGCAGCAATCGGTATCTGTTGCGGTCAACAGCGTCATCGTTCTGCTGAATGCGCCGATTTTCTGGTATCAGCCCCGGTCCGGGGATGATGCGGACACCCATCAGGCCATCGCCGGACAAATCGCGCAGATGGCGCTTGGTGCCATCCAAGCCTGATGACCATCGGCCAGGACGGTTCCGTTTCGTGGTTCGGATTGCTTACCGGCTTTCTAAAAACATACTACCAGGTAGGTATTTCCTGAGAGGCGAATCAGGAAAGGCATCACGCATGGATCTGAAATTTTCGGATGAGGAAAACCAGTTCCGGGCCGAGGTGCGCGGGTTTCTGGACAAGGAACTGCCGCCTGCGTATGCCCGCAAGGTTGCCGACGGGATCTACCTGACCAAGGAAGAACAGGAAGACTGGCATGCAATCCTGCACCGGCGGGGCTGGCTGGCCTATAACTGGCCGGTGGCATTCGGCGGCACGGGCTGGGGTCCGGTCAAGACCCATATCTTCGACGAGGAACTGGCGCGGGCGGATGCGCCCAAGGTCTTGGCATTCAACTTCAAGATGCTGGCCCCGGTCCTGATGAAATTCGGCTCACGCGATCAGTGCGACCACTGGCTGCCGCGCATGTTGGAGGGCAAAGACTGGTGGTGTCAGGGCTATTCGGAACCGGGGGCGGGGTCCGATCTGGCCGCTCTGCGGACAACGGCAATTCGCGACGGGGATGATTACATCGTCAACGGCCAGAAGACCTGGACCACCCTTGGCCAATACGCGAACATGATTTTCTGCCTTGTTCGGACAGGCTTTGACTGCAAACCGCAATCCGGCATCTCGTTCCTGCTGATCGACATGGCGACACCCGGCGTGGACCTGCGCCCGATCCGCACCCTCGATGGCGGGCACGAGATCAACGAGGTGTTCTTTACCGATGTCCGGGTGCCCGCCAGCAACCTTGTCGGAGTTGAAAACGAGGGGTGGACCTACGCGAAATACCTGCTGACCTATGAGAGGACGGGTATCGCGATGGTCGGGGCGTCGCAGAAAAAGCTCGATCGGCTGAAGCGCCTGTTCGCCGAGAAGGCCCCTGATATGGCTCCGACAGAGTCCGGCCTGTTGGCCGCACGTATTGCGCGGGTCGAGATTGACCTGCTCAACATGAGCACCACGAACCTGCGGGTGTTGAAGGCCGCCGCTGACGGCGAGGCACCGGGGGCGGAAAGCTCGATGCTGAAAATCCTCGGGTCAGAGATTCATCAGGAACTGGATAGCCTGATGCGCCGGACGGTGGGGTCGCGGGCCCGGCTTGACCGGTCGCAGCAACAGGCCCCGCCCGGCGTGGCACATGCGGCGGCGGTCTATTTCAACAACAGGAAACTGTCGATCTACGGCGGATCGAACGAAATTCAGAAGAATATCATCAGCAAGATGATCCTGGGATTGTAAGGCGGGACATGGAATTCAAACACAGCGAAGAGCGCCAGATGCTGATCGACATGCTGGCCCGTTACCTTCAGAACGACTACCCCCTGCAAGCCCGCAACATAGCTGCCGAAAGCGATGCGGGCTTCAGCGACGCGCAGTGGCGGTCGTTCTGTGATCTGGGCATTGCGGGTGCGTTTTTTGACGAGGATCAGGGCGGGTTCGGCGGATCGGCCTTCGACATTGTGGCGGTGTTCGAGCAACTGGGCCGCGCGTTGGTGGTTGAACCGCTTCTGGATTGTGGCCTGTTGCCCGGGCAGCTCTTTGCTGCGGCGGGCGAGACCGGGCATCTGGCAGATGTGATCGGCGGGGTGCGCCGCTTTGCCGTTGCGCTTCCCGAAGGCGACAAGACCGCGTGTCACGCGACCAGGACAGACCTTGGCTGGACCTTGACCGGCACCTGCGCGCAGGTGAGCTTTGCCACTGCCACCGACGCGGTTCTTGTCACTGCCCGCACAGGCGCGGAAGCGGCCGATATGACCCTGTTTCTGGTGCCGGTCGATGCGCCGGGCCTGTCCCTGGTGCGGTTTGGCACCTTCGATGGCGGTTCGGTTGCGGATCTTGGCTTTGAAGGCGTTCAGCTCGGGGACGATCACCGGATCGGCCCTGCGCATGGTGCCGCGCCCCTTGTTGCCAATGCACGGGCCTGGGGGACGGTTGCGATTTGTGCAGAGGCGCTCGGGATCATGGAAACGATCAAGGCCATGACGCTCGACTACCTGCGCACACGCAGCCAGTTCGGCACGACGATTGGCCGCTTTCAGGCATTGCAACACCGCATGGCGCAAGTGCTGCTGGAGATTGAACAGGCGCGCTCGGCGGTGATCAATGCAGCCGCTGCGATGGATCAGCCCGAGGAACAGCGCGACCGGATGATATCGGCTGCGAAATACACGGTGGGGCGGATCGGAACGCTGGTAACCGAGGAGTCGATCCAGCTGCATGGCGGGATCGGCATGACCTGGGAATATGAGCTGGGGCATTTCGCCAAGCGGCTGATGATGATCGATCACAGCTTTGGCGACATGGACCATCACCTTGCACGGTTCATGGCCCTGCGGGCGTCCTAGTCGCCCCTGAACACCGGGGCGCTGCGCGCAAGAAAGGCCGTAACGCCCCGTTGGTGATCCTGCGACCCCGCCAGCCGGGTTTGCGCTGCGGCCTCGGCGGAGAACATTTCGGCCAGCGTCGACGACCGCGACCGGGACACTAACGCTTTCGCCGCGCTGACGGCCAGCGGGGCCCGTCCCGCAAGTTCCCGGGCCCAGGCCTGCGCGGCATCCAGCGCGGCGCCCGGATCGACAACCCTATTTGCCAGCCCCGCCTGAAAGCATCTGTCCGCAGGCAGACCCGCGCCCTCGATGATGGCCGCCAGCGCTTTTTGCGGCCCCAGGGCCTGCGTCAGGTGCCAGCACAGCCCGCCATCGGGGATCAGCCCGATCTCCGCAAAAGCGAGCGACAGCGCAGCTTCCGTTTCCATGACCACGAGGTCACAGGCCAGTACCAGCGCCGCCGCGATGCCCGCGGCATGGCCGTGAACTGATGCGATATATAGCTTCTGGCTGGTCCAGATCGGTTCAAGGCAGGGGCGGAATTCGTCCTCCAGAACCTCGTGCGAGGGCCGCCCGGCAGGTTCCTTGAGGTCGACCCCGGCGGAAAAGCCGCGCCCGGAACCATGCAGCACCACGATGCGGATGGTGGGGTCGCTTTCCAGCTGGATCAGCGCGCTGGCAAACCTCGCGCGCATCGCCCGATTGAAGGCATTATAGGCCTCGGGCCGGTGCAAGGTGACAGTGGCAACCTCGCCGGCTTGAGTGACACTGACAAGGTCGGTCATGCCAGCATCCCGGCAAGGCGCTGCGTGATCAGATCATGGGCCTGTGCCACGGTGCGCGTGACAAGATCCTCGCAGGTGGGAATGTCATGGATCAGCCCCGCGACCATGCCGCAGGACCAGGCCCCGCATTGGGTGTCCCCGTCCTCCATGACGCGCGGATAGACCCCGGCGACTTCGGCGGCGATGTCGGCAAAGTCCAGATCCGACCCGCGCTGCGCCTCGATCTGCAGGATCCGGTCAACCGAGGGGTTTTGCAGCACCCGTTCGGTGTTTCGCAGCGGCCGCATGATCAGCCGCGTGTCGCGTTCGCTGGCCGCAAGGATGGCCTGCTTGACGTTATCATGCACCGGCGCTTCGACTGTGGCAACGAAACGGGTGCCCATGTTGATCCCCTCGGCCCCAAGTGCCAGCGCGGCGGCAAGCGAGCGGCCATCGGCCATGCCACCAGAGGCGACAATGGGAATATTCAGCTCTTCCGCGGCGCGTGGCAGCAGGATCATGTTGGGAATGTCGTCCTCACCGGGGTGGCCGCCGCATTCAAAACCGTCGACGGACACCGCATCGCAGCCGATGGCCTGCGCCTTCAGCGCGTGGCGCACCGAGGTGCATTTGTGGATCACCTTGATTCCTGCCATCTTCAGCGCGTCGATATGGGCCTGCGGGTTCTGCCCCGCCGTTTCCACGATTCCGACACCGCTTGCGATGATCTCGGCGATCAGGCCGGGATAGTCGGGCGCGTTCAGGCTGGGAAGGAAGGTCAGGTTTACCGCAATCGGGCGGTCGGTCATCGCCTGACAGCGGGTGATTTCACGCCGCAGCCGATCCGGGGTGCCAAGGGTCAGGGCGGTGATCGTGCCAAGGCCGCCCGCGTTCGAAACGGCCGAGGCAAGCTCGGCCAGTCCGACACAGTGCATCCCACCTTGCAAGATCGGGTGCTCGATCCCGAACAACCGGGTCACACGTGTGTGCATGTCCAATGCCTCTTACAGTACGATGTTTGGTCGCGGTTGATCCGCTCTTATTGTACGCGGGTCCAGTTCTGCCCGTCGCACAGGAACCCCACGCAGCCTTCGACCCGCATTCTGGTCGACCCAAGCGTGACGCGGCCGGTATAGACCCGGTCCTCTTCTGCGTCCCAAACCTCGCCATTGCCCCAGGTATTGTCGCCGGTCACCTCCAGATCCCAGAAGATCGGCCGTCCGACGATTTCCGTGTGGGGGGTGTTGAAGGTCTGGTGAACGGTGCCGCACAGATGGGCGCTGTTGCTGGCGCAGGCATGGACCCGAACATGCAGATAGGCACCGGTCCGGTTGGTCCGGGTTTGCCAGATACCGTAGGCATCATTTGCCAGCGTCGGAGTGGCCAGGCACGTCGCGGCGAGGGCCGCAGCAATCAGTCGTTTCATTTCAGATCTCCCTTGTCGTGGTTGGTCGGGTGGGCCTCCTCCGTGCCCCGGCCCCGTGGATGGTGGCCTGGCTTTTGCCCGGCGCACCGATGTTCAAGTCTTCCGGCCGGCAGGCGATCAGAGCACCTCGAACAGGCCAGCCGCGCCCATGCCGCCGCCGACGCACATGGTGCAGACGACGTATCTTGCGCCGCGTCGCTTACCCTCGATCAGGGCGTGGCCGACCATGCGGGCGCCCGACATGCCGTAGGGGTGGCCTACGGAAATCGCGCCGCCGTTGACGTTCAGCAGCTCGTCAGGAATGCCCAGATGATCGCGGCTGGCGATGACCTGGCTGGCGAAAGCCTCGTTCAGCTCCCACAGGCCGATATCCGCCATCGTCAGGCCGTTTGCCTTCAGCAGCTTCGGCACCGCATGGATCGGGCCGATGCCCATCTCGTCGGGTTCGCAGCCAGCAACGGAAATCCCCACGTAGCGGCCAAGCGGCGTCAGCCCCTCGCGTTCGGCGACGCCTGCCTCCATCAGGACCGAGGCAGAAGCCCCGTCGGACAGCTGACTGGCATTGCCAGCGGTGATGAAACGCCCTTGTTGCACGACCTGGCCATTGGCGAAGACCGGTTGCAGGGCGGTCAGGTTGTCCAGCGTGGTCGCGGGGCGGTTGCCCTCGTCCTTGGCCAGCGTAACCTCTTGCTGAGTGGTATCTTTGGTGGCCTTGTCCATCACACCCATGACAGTGGTCATCGCCACGATTTCCGCATCAAACCTTCCGGCTTCTTGTGCGGCGGCGGTCCGCTGTTGCGATTGCAGCGCATAGGCATCCTGCGCCTCGCGGCTGACGCCAAAGCGCTCGGCCACGTTTTCGGCAGTTTCCAGCATCGTCATGTAGAGCGCGGGCTTGTTGGCCTTGATCCACGGGTCGGTTTTCTGGAATGCCGCCGGCACTTGGTTCATCGAGATGCTTTCGACCCCGCCGCCGATGGTGACATCCATCCCGTCGCAGATGATCTGCTTGGCGGCGATGGCGATGCCCATCATGCCGCTGGCGCATTGGCGGTCGATGCTTTGGCCCGACACCGACACCGGCAGCCCGGCCCGGATCGCGCCATTGCGAGCGACATTCATGAAGCTGGTGCCTTGTTGCAGGGCAGCTCCCATCACCACATCTTCGATGCGGGCCGGGTCAATGCCCGCGCGTGTGACCGCATGGGCAATGGCGTGCCCGGCCAGCGTCGGGGTCGGGGTCATGTTGAAGGCCCCGCGATAGGCCTTGCCGATCGGGGTGCGGGCTGTGGATACGATGACGGCGTCACGCATGATCAGAGGCCTCCCTTGAGGTCGACGCCGAAATGCGCAGCAGCCTTGCCGACAAATTTGGATGTTTGCTGGAACCCTTGCTCATAGGGTTGCTGGCCGGTGGTGTTGGTGATCTCGGCAATATGGGCCGCGACACCTTCGGCGGTCTGGTCTTCGGGCAGCAGATAGGTGCCTTCGGTTTCATAGATACGGGTCGCGGCATAGGCCCCCGCTCCGGCGCACAACACCAGACGCGAGGGCGCGCTGTCACTGACAAGGAAGGTCAGCGCCGCAGACACGCTTTCGGTCGACATAAGGGCAAGCGCCTCGGGCGAGATCAGGCCTTCGGTCATCTGGGTGGCCGCCGTCGGCGACAGCGCGTTGACATGGATGCCGTATTTCTGGCCTTCCAGATGCAGCACGTTCATCAGACCAACCAGGCCCATCTTGGCGGCACCGTAGTTGGATTGACCGAAATTGCCGTAGATCCCGGACGAGGACGAGGTCATGACGATACGGCCGTAACCTGCGGCTTTCATGTGGTCCCACACCGCCTTGGTGCAGACCACCGCGCCCATGACATGGACGTTCAGTACCAGTTGAAACTCCTCGAGGGTCATCTTGCTGAAGGACTTGTCACGCAGGATACCCGCGTTGTTGACCAGGATGTCGATGCGACCCCATCGGGACAGGGCCTGATCGACCATGTCCTGCACCTCGTCCGCCTTGGTCACGTTGGCACCGTGCGCCATCGCTTCACCACCTGCGGCGACGATTTCGGCGGCAACACCTTCTGCGCCCGCTAGACCCATGTCGTTCACGACGACCCTGGCGCCGCGCCGCGCCAGATCGAGCGCGTGCGACCGTCCGAGGCCAGCTCCTGCGCCTGTCACGATTGCCACGCGGCCATCAAATCGGATGTTGTGCTGTTCTGTCTGTGTCATCTGTATTCGTCGATCTTTTCGGTTGGGGTCAGAAGAAGGCGGGGTCGGCTGAACTATTGAGATCGCTGCCGGAGGCGACATGCGCCAGAAGCGGCGCTGCCTGCGGCAGTTCGCATTCGAAGAAGTAGCGGCAGGAGGTGGCCTTGCCGCTGCGCATTGCTTCGGTTTCGGGCGAGGTGCCGGGCATGTTGATGGCCGTCTGGGCCTGGTCGAGCCAGATCCACGCCACCACAACCAGCCCGAAAGCGGTCTGGAACTCGGCGGCATTGTCCAGTTGGCGTTCCTTTGGCAGGGCGCGCAGGGCGGTCAAGGTCCGGTTCACATCCGCCAGAGTGGACGCTAGAGCACGGGCGAAACCGCTTAGGGCATCAACACGGGCGGCCTGTTCACAGGTGGCAGACACGCGTGTGCCTAGGACCGTCAGACCGCGCCCGTCACGCAGGATCTTGCGGTCCAGTAGATCGGCGGCCTGAATGCCGGTCGTACCCTCGTGGATCGGGTTCAGCCGGTTGTCGCGGTATAGCTGCTCGACATGGAAATCGCGGGTGTAGCCATAGCCGCCATGCACCTGGATCGCCAGATCGTTGGCTTTCAGCCCGTATTCCGAGGCGAACGTCTTGGCGACCGGTGTCAGCAGGTCCAGCAACGCCGCGTCCTCGGCACTGTCAGGGCGGTCCACCAATGCGGCGCTCAGCAGGCACAGGCCCATTGCGCCCTCGGCGTAGGACCGCGCCGCCAACAGCATCCGGCGCACATCGGCATGTTCGATAATGGCGACCGGCGGGCCGTCGCGGCGTCCAAGGGGCCGGCCTTGCAGCCGTTCGCGGGCGTAGTCCACGGCCAGCAGGTAGCTGCGGCAGGCCAGCGCCGCCGCGCCGAAACCGACTGCAATGCGCGCCTCGTTCATCATCATGAACATCTGCCGAAGGCCCTGACCCGGTTCACCGACCATCCAGCCGGTTGCGCCGTCGCCCTCGCCGAAATTCAGCAGGCAGTTCGAGGTGCCGCGATTGCCCATCTTGTGGTTCAGCCCGGCCACGGCGATGTCATTGCGCGTGCCATCGGGCAGGATCTTGGGCACGATGAACAGCGAAATGCCAGCCGTGCCTTCGGGCAGCGTGCCATCCGACTGCGGCACCTTGGCGAGCACCAGATGTACAATATTGTCCGAGATGTCCTGATCGCCGCCGGATATCCACATCTTATTGCCACTGAGGCGATAGCGGTTGCCTAACCGGTCCGCCCCGTCTGGCAGTGCGCGAGTACGCAGGTCGGCCAGACCCGACCCCGCCTGCGGTTCCGACAGGCACATGGTGCCGAACCAGCGGCCGTCGATCTGCGGCAGGGCGAAAGTCTCGACCTGTTCGGGGCTGCCGAATTCCGCGATCAGCCTCGCATTGGCGCCGGTCAGCATGGTGTAGCCGATCGAGGAACAGTTCGCCGCCGCAAACCAGGCGTAAGAGGCGCATGTCACAACATATGGCAAGCCCATGCCGCCAAGGTCTTCGGAGAAGCTGGCGCCAAAGAGGCCGAGATCCCGGAACTCCGCCAGCGCCGTGCCAATCGCGGGCAGCACCTTGACCTGTCCGTCCTCAAGCCGGGGTTCGAGCGTGTCCGAGGCCTTGTAGTGGGGCAGGAACTGGTCCGCCGCCAATCGCTGCGAGAGGTCGAAATAGGCGTCCAGCGTTTCCCGATCCAGATCGGTTCCGGCCAGCCGCGCCTCCAACCCCAGCCAATCGAACAGCTGAAAACGCATGTCGGCGTCTGATAGCAAACGATCGGCCATATCAGACGGTCGCCCCCACCACGTCATAGGCCGCATCGACTAGCGACTGCCCGCGCTCGTTCAGCAAGATGCCGCCACCAAGCTTGTTCATTGCATAGCCCATGGCAAGACGGGCCTCGGGGTCGGCAAAACCTATGCTGCCCCCCATGCCCACATGGCCGAACGCAGCTTCCCCAAGCCGGACACTGGCCCCTGCCGGCTGGCCGGGATTGGGCATTGACAGCATGAAGCCTTCGCCGAACCGGGTGGGGATCAGCAGGGTTTCGTCACGCTCGGTTTCCATCGAGGGCCGCCGCATCGCATTGATCCGCGCCCGCGAAAGATAGCCCTTGTCACCGGTCAGCGGCGCGAAGAGACCCGCCAGCGCCCGGGCATTGGCAACCCCGCCCGCGCCACCGTTTTCCGTGGAGCGGTAGACACGCTTGTTCATGTCGAAGCCACCGGTGTTGAGGTAGGACAGAAACTGGATCGAGCCGGGATCAGCCAGCAGTGCCTTGGTGAAATCCGATTGCGGTGCGCCTGCGGGGGCAACGAATGGGATGGCCTGCGCCAGCCGGGTTTCTTCCGCTATCGGAAGGCCGATCCAGAAATCCAGCCCAAGCGGCCCGGCGATTTCGTCGCGAAAGAACTGCCCAAGCGACTTGCCCGAAACGCGCTGCACCACCTCGCCCACCAGCCAGCCGAAGCTCAGCATGTGGTAGCCGTTCGCGGTGCCGGGTTCCCAGAACGGTTGTTCCGCGGCAAAGCGGGCAGCGGTGGCCTCGAAATCGGTAAAGCCGTTCGGCGCGACCGGGTCGCGCAAGGCGGGCAGCCCGGCGGAATGGTTCAGCAGCATTCGAACCGTGACCTGCTCTTTGCCGTTTGCAGCGAACTCGGGCCAGTAGCGGGCAACCGGGGCATCAAGATCGACCAGGCCGCGATCCGCCAGCAGGTGCAGGCACAGCGCGGTGGCGGCCTTGGTGCAGGAATAGACCGGAACGATGGTATCTTGCTGCCACGGGGCCTTGCTGGCCGGGGTGGCGATGCCGCCCCACAGATCGACGACAGGTTTGCCATCGGCAAGGATGCACAAGCTTGCGCCGATCTCTCCGCGATCTGCGAAATTCGCCGCGAAGGCGTCGGCCACCGATGTGAAGGCCGGGTCGTAGGTGCCCTGCACCGTCTTTGCGCCGGTCGAGACAGCCGGTGCCGCGCGGCTCAGGTCCACGGGGATTTTCTGCCCGTTCTCGGTGCGGAAGATCTCCAGCTCGGACAGCTCGGGCTCTCGCATCTGGGCCTCGAAGTCCTGAGCGTTGCCGGGAAACAGGGTTTCGATCCGTCCGTCATCGGTCAGATACCAGCTCTTGCAGCCAGAGGCCCAGACCGTCTGCGACAGCTCGTCTTGCAGGGCGATATTGTAGGCGCGGGTGGTGTCGTGGCTGACACCGATGCTCAGATCATTCCCCGCCAGGTCAATCGCCTTGATGATCCAGCTGATGGATTGCTCGATCAGGTGCACGATCGAGGTCGTGCCGACACCTGCATTCGGACCGGTAACCAGAAAGTAATTCGGGAAATGCGGCACCAGCGTCGCGCGATAGGCTTCGGACCCGTCCTTCCACCAATCCGAAAGGGCCAGGCCGTGCTCTCCGCGCAGATCCATCGAGAACTGATGCCCCTGTATGTCAAAGCCGGTTGCATAGATGATTGCGTCGTAGTCGCGTGCGGTGCCGTCTTCGGTGACAATGCCGGTTTCGGTCATTTGCCCGACCGGGCTGGTGATCAGGGCGACATTGTCACGATTGAGCGCCGGGTAGAAATCATCCGAGATCAGGATGCGCTTGCAGCCAAGCTCGTAGTCCGGGGTTAGCGCATCGTGGTATTCGGTCTTGGTGACCTGAGAGCGCATGAAGCCCTTGATGTCCTCGGCGGCCATTCTGCGGATGACTTCGTTCTTGACGATCGGATAGAGCCGGTTTTCGCGGTCCCAGTACATGTCATCGCGATCGGCCTTGATCAGAGCCGGGTCAGCGGCGTAGGCCGCCGTTTGTTCGGGCGTGTAGGCGAAGTCCATGCGCGGGGCGATGTAGTTCGCGGTGCGCTGATAGACATCGACCTGCGCCGCGACCTTGGCAAGTTGCGGCACCGCCTGAATGGAGCTGGCGGCGCTGCCGATCACGGCAATGCGCTTGCCTGCCGGATCAAAGCCGTGATCCCATCTTGCGGTGTGCATCGTGACCCCGGCAAAATCCCCGGCGCCCTCGAATGCGGGATAGTTGGGTTCGTGCAGCCCGCCCGACCCGTTGATGACGAAGCGGGATTTGACCACCTCACCATCTTCGAAACTGGTGACCCACAAGGCGGTCTCATCGTCATAGATGACCGACTGGATCTTCCGCTCCAGATGAATGTGGGGGCGAACGCCATATTTGTCGGCGCAATGCTCGATATAGGCCTGAATTTCACCCTGCGGGGCGTATAGGCGGCTCCAGTTCGGGTTCTGCTCGAACGAGTAGCTGTAGAAATGTGATTGGATATCGCAGGCGGCCCCCGGATAGGTGTTCAGATACCAGGTGCCGCCGATGCCGTCGGTCTTGTCGTAGATACGGAAATCCGTGATGCCAGCCTCGCGCAGCTTGATGCCTGCGCAGATGCCGGAAAATCCAGCCCCGATCACCAGAACCTCGATGGTGTCGGGCGCACCGGCTGCACCTGCACCGCGCGCGATGCTGGTCATGCTCTCATCGAAATCGGCGCGAATTTCTTCCATCCGGGCCTCGATATGGGCCTGCATCTCGCTATGAGTGAAAGCATAGAACCGGCCTTGCCGAATGGTGTCGACAACCAGATTGCCCACCATGGCGGGATCCATGCCGTTGTCGACCAGCGCTTCGACCACTTTCATCGATTCGCTCGGTTCCGCCATCGGTTGATGGATTAGCGAGGGGCGCATCTGCTGCGTCTTGTTGATGTCGGTGCGCACCCAGGCCGGGCACAAAACGCTGACGCCGATATTGGACTCGGCCAGGTCGTCGCGGATCGTTTCGGAATAGCCGACAACGGCGAACTTGGTTGCCACGTAGGGACCGCCCCCGGCGAAGGACAGGTGCCCTGCGATGGACGCCACATTCACGATATGGCCACCCTCGCCATGGGCCGCGATCAGGGGGGTGAAGATCTCCACCCCGTTCACGACGCCCATAAGGTTGATGCCGACGGTCCAGTTCCAGTCCGCAAGGGGAATGCTGCCAGTCGGCCCGCCACAGGACACGCCCGCGTTGTTGACGAGGATATGAACCTTGCCGAACCGTTCCAGCGTGCGTTGCGACGCAAGATCGACGCTATCGGCATCCGCGACATCGCAGACCACGTAATCGGCCTCGACGCCACTGGCCCGAAGCGCTTCACAAGCGGATCCGAGACGATCTTCGTCGAGATCCGACAGCATGATATTCGCGCCCCAGGAGCCGAGGCTTTTGGCAATGGCCAGTCCGATACCGCCCGCGCTGCCGGTGATGAATGCGGTTTTCCCGCGAAAGTCGTTCATTGGATCTCCTCTAACTTGCGGAGATCTTTTCAATAGATTACGAGTAACATAAATCTTGTAAGCAAAAATTACCAAAGGTGCGCCATGGACAGTCTCGGTCATCTCCGCCAACTGGTTGCGCTGGCCGAAACCGGTAACTTCCGCAAAGCCGGGCAAAGGCTGGGAATTTCGCACTCTGCAGTCAGTCAGACCATCAAGCGAATTGAAGCCGAATATGGCGCAGAGCTGTTTGACCGGATGCGCTTTGACGGGGCGCGCAATGAAACGGTGCCGACTGCCCTGGGGGAACGTATGGTTGCCGCCGCCCGCATTGCGATCAGCGAGATGGAGGCCGCCGCCCGCGACGTTCAGATGATGCGCGATCTGGAGGCGGGCCAACTGGTGATCGGGGCCGATCCGACGGTGTCGGAAAGCCTGCTGGCACCAGCCATGGCGCGCCTGCTCAACTCGCATCCGAACTGGCGGTTCAAGATCGTTCTGTGCAACCGGGACGAATGGGAAAGGTATCTGGAAGAACGGCGGGTCGACATCTATTTCGGACTGCGCCCGGACCGGGAAACCGACACGTTCAGATACAGGGCGCTGGAACTGGTGCCGCCCGCAGTGATGTGTTCAATCACTCATCCGCTTGCGGGGCGTGGTCCCGTCACCATAGAGCAACTCAAACAGCATCCCGTGATCGGAGGCGATGTGCCCGACTGGTTCTTGTGGGGTATCCTGGAGGCCTATCCGAACGATTTCCCCGATATCGCGACCCTGCGCAACACCTTCCTGATATCGCAGGGCTTAGGGTTGCTGCGCCAGCTGGTTCTGCTGACCAATGCCGTCGCGACCCTACCGGAGTTCATTCTTCTAAACGAGATCGCGGCAGGCAAGGTCTGCAAGCTTGAGGTGCAGGGCTGGCCCTATGCGAAACGGACAATTCCCGGCGTCGCCGTGTGGCTGAACCAGCGCCCCATTCCGCCCGCAGCGCATCAGTTGCTGGCCAATGTCCAGATGATCCTGCGTCACGGAGTGACCGGTTTTCTGGCCGAAGCGCAGGGCTAGAGCAGAAAACGGGCCGCCTGATCAGGCGGCCCGCTGACAGTCGGGTCGGTCCGGTCCGACCGGATCAGATCTTTTGGACCGCGACCAGGTTTTCCGTGTGGCCTTCACGGGTGAGGCTGAAGCGACGCAGGCAGTAGATCGACGTCAGGTGAAGCACGATCATCAGCACCGCATAGGGCAGGGCGATGCCTTGCATGACGGCCTCGTTCATCACCTCTCCGGTTCCCGGAGCCGCCCCGAATGTCAGCAGGGCGCCCGATACGAATGTGCCAAAGCCGGTTACGATCTTGGCGGTGAACGAAAAGGTCGCGAAATACAGCCCCTCGGCCCGGTGGCCGGTGTTGCGTTCATCGCCTTCGACCAGATCGACCACCATGGAAATCGACATGATCGACAGCGCGATGGTCACGGCCGTCGTCACGAAGGTGGCGGCGGCAACGACATAGAGCATGTTCATCGACCCGTTTTCGGGTAGCACACCGGCTGATTTCAGGGCGATCAGAAGGACCGACAGGACCATCGAAATCCAGGTCAGTGAAATGACCACGCTCTTCTTCTCGCGTCCCCGGCTGAGCAGCGAGGTGCCCAGGAAGGCGATGATGGCCGAAGGAACCATGGTCAGCGCGGCAAAGCCCAACTGCCCGGTGGACAGCCCGAAATAGTAGATGCCGAAATAGAGCTGCAAGGTCGTGGCGATCCCGGCGACAAGGCTGGCGAAGATGGTGCCGATGAACACTGCCCGGAAGGACCGGTTGGAAAAGATGTAGTGGATATTTTGCAGGAAAGAGAACCCGTGCCCCTGACTGTCCGGGTCCGGGATCGAATAGTGCTGGATGGCCCGGTGGGTGCCAAGGGACGAGATCAGCATGGCAATCCCCATCACCGAGGCGGCCACGGTCGCGTAGCGGCGCCATCCTTCGAGGTTCATGATGCCTTCGTCATAGTCGACGGTGGCCGCCAGATAGACCTGATAGACGATGACAGCCATGATCACTCCGGCCAGCCATCCCAGCATCAGGCGCAGGCCCGAAAGCTGGGTGCGCTTGTCATAGTCATGGGTCAGCTCGCCGATCAGGGCAGAGTTCGGAACCTCGAAGAACGTGACCGACAGGCGGACAAGAATGGCCATGACCGTCAGATAGACAAACAGACCGGTCTGCCCCAGATCCGGCGGGGTCCACATGTAGAAGTAGGCAATGCAGGTCGGCAGTATGGCGGCATACATGAAGGGGTGCCGCCGCCCGAGGCGTGATTTGTGCCGGTCCGAGATGTAGCCGACCAGCGGGTCGGATATGGCGTCGAACATCAGGGCAATCAGCAGCGACAGCCCGACCAGTATCGCAGGCAGGCCCAAGACCTGATTGAAGTAGAGCATCAGGAAGGTCGAGAACCCGTTGTTCTTGATGCCATAGGCGATAGAGCCGATCCCATAGGCAAGCCGCGTTCCCCGTCCGATATTGTCAGTGCTCATTGATCTCTCCCCTTCGGTCAGGAATACTGGATGTCGCCGGTTTCGACCATTTTTCGCAGTTGGTGCTTGAGAACCTTGCCGGCCCCGTTGCGCGGCAGTTCGTCTATTACGATGATGTGGGCAGGTGTCTTGAAGCGCGCCAGCCGCCCCGAACACAGGTCGGCAATGTCGGATTTGGCGATGTGCGCCTCGGGTCTTGGCACGATCACCGCGCAGCCCACCTCGCCCCATTTGGGGTCGGGCACGCCGATGACCGCCACCTCGGCCACGGCGTCGTGGCTGTAGATGACGTTCTCGACCTCTGCCGGGTAGACGTTTTCACCACCCGAAATGTACATGTCCTTCAGCCGGTCCTCGATATAGAGATAGCCCTCGCAATCCTTGCGACCGATGTCGCCGGTGCGGAACCAGCCATCGTGAAAGGCCTCTTGCGTGGCCTCCGGCATGTTCCAGTATCCCGGCGTCACGACCGCGCCGCCAACCCAGATTTCACCAAGCTCATCTGGCCCTGCCGGGGTGGCCGGATCCTTCATGATCTTCATCGGGCCGTACATGGTCGGCAGCCCCGTGGACCCGTGTTTGCGGGCGACATCGCGATGAGGCAGCAGGCACCCGGCCGAGGCGGTTTCCGTCAGGCCATAGCCTTCGAGGATCTGCACCCCCCGGTCGGCCCACCAGCTGACCAGCGGGCCGGGCACGGTTTCTGCCCCGGAAATCACCGTCACGAGGCGAGAGAAATCCCTTGTCTCCGCACCGGGGACCTGGCGGAGCGCGTTGAAGGCAGCGGGAACCGCGAAGAAATGCGAAACTCCAAGCGCCGGATCGCAAAGGGCCGCCATGACCGCATCGGGTTCAAAGGCGCGCATGATCACGCAGGTGGCGCCGATGGCCAGCAGCGGCAGACAGCTGACATTCATCGCCGCGATATGGAACAGCGGCATCGCCGCCAGCGACGTGCTGCCGCTGGACGTGCGGCAGGGGCCAAAACTGCCCGATGCGGAAAAATGGATCATTCCATGGGTGATGATCACGCCTTTAGGCCGGCCTGTCGTGCCCGAGGAATACATGAGCATGCAGGGGTCTTGCAGCTGCTGTGGCAGGCGGTCACAAACAGGGGTGTGCTGCGCGGAAATCGCGGACTCCAGCGTGCTCGGACCTCCGTCGCCGGTGGTGTCCAGCCAGTGATCGACCGAGGGTGCGGAAATCCCGGCGACCAGGTCGCGCATGGTCTGGTCATAGACCACGAGCTTTGCACCCGCATCTTGCAGAATGAATTCCAGTTCCTGCGCCGACAGGCGGAAGTTCAGCGCGAGGGCAAGGCCCCCCAGGCGCCAGGTCGCAAAGACGAGATCCAGAACATCGGTGGAGTTCGGCATCAGAAAGGCAACCCTGTCGTCCTTGCCGACCCCACGGGAGCCGAGCGCCGCAGCAAGCCGCCCGACGCGGTCATGCATCTGGCCATAGGTCTGGACGCGGCCCGATGGCAGCTCTCTCATGGCGATCCCATAGGGATTGACCGTCGCGTGATAGGCGATCCAATCCACGACGTCGTATCCGTGCCGGCCCCCCGCAGCGGTGCCCGGAGTCTCTTGAACTGACATATGCGCTCCTCCCGCCGGGTAATTAATATTCAGTTACAGTTGAGGTAAATACGGTAAGTTATGCTTACAAAGATGATGGAATTGAAAGCAGATCGTCGATTTGGCTCAGCTTGTGGCCTTGGACGATGGCGGTTGTGAATCGGCATGCAAAAGTGACCCACTTGGGTGGGTTATGATCATCTAAA
>ERZ888423.1349-NODE-1349-length-21341-cov-27.936484_pt1 | contig 21341 bp, 23 predicted proteins | sample MGYA00520523_ERZ888423 | MGnify/ENA primary metagenome ERZ888423 (study PRJEB32303, sample SAMEA104408611) | aquatic metagenome | biome: Brackish water; feature: Pelagic; material: water | place: Baltic Sea | collected 2014-06-08T10:24:00 | depth 30,27 m ...
CCGAAGGACCCCAAAGCTGAAGCCATCGCGCCCGGTACCGCGAACCGCCACATCGGCAGTATCCGGCGGCTCTATGCCGACTATTTCAGGCATGTCGGCGAGCAAGCGCGGGCGAACCCGTTCCGCAACATGCACTTCAAGGCAAAGACGCGCACCGAAGTCCCGCCATTCTCAAGCGAATGGGTGCGGAAGAAGATCCTGGCTCCCGGGGCGACCCGCAGATGGCGCCCGGAGCCCCAGCTGATCACCCGGATGCTGATCGAGACCGGTTGCCGGCCGGGCGAGATCATCAATCTGCGGGTCGAGGACTTCCGCATCGATGAGCCGGTGCCTTACATGTCCATCCGGGCACGGAAAGAAGTGGTGCGGTGCGTTTGAACAACTATTGGTCTCGGGATCGTTGAACTTTCTGCCTCTCCCTGTCTGCGAGATATCGTCTCATCACGGAAACCCTGCGTCAGATTAAACCTTGTGGGAAACGCCGCTTCAGAAGCGCAGTTCCCAGCATGACTCACGACGCGTGGAGGCTCAGGGCCTTTTCCGCTTCGGCGTGTTCGAACGCGTCGGCATATACGCCAATTTCACCCGGCGAGGCGCCTTCATTGCGGAGCGCTTGTTTCCAGTTTTTCTGGAGCGTTTCCGCCATCGTCTTTGCGCGTCGTTGCGCCTCTTGGGGTGTCAGCTCGAAGAACACGCACGCCTCCAGAGCGATACCGAGCGAAGCGTCAAATGATCCGCCGCGCACGATCCCCGTTTCCAGGACACGGTGCCGGGCGGGCGAGGGGTTGATGTCGAACGCAGGTGACAGTCGCCAGCGATCGCTGCCTGCATAGATAAAGCCATGGTTCTTCAGGTGGTCGTCGGTATTGGAGACAAGGATGGTGAACACGATCCGGCGCCAGAGTTCGTGAAGGTCTTCGATGGGGTTGCCGGAGATCTGCCGTATCAGATCGGCAATGTCGGTATAGAAGCCGCTGTCCTCACTCTGCCGGTCGAGCGCGGTGCGTGCCGAGATATACGGGATACGGGTCGCGCCCCGGCGGTCGAACCGCCTTATGAGTGCAACAGGATGATCGCTGGCGGCGAGTTCCAGCCTCGCTTCGGCAGCGCGTAGCCCGCACATCGCCGCAAGCTTCAGCGTTGCGACTTCCGCGCGTTCAACAGGTTTGGCATCTCGCTCCGACGTGAACTTGGCGATCCAGAGATGGCCTTCACCCTCAATATTGGCTTTCGGGCGAGCGCCGCCAAGCGACCCGGCGACCCCGGCAAGGTCGCGCGCTTCCTGTTCGGCGCCGCTCGGATCACGCTCAAAGCGCTGCGCAAGGCCCCGCAGACGTGCGAGCTCGACTAGGCGCGGGATCGGCGGTGACAGATCGGATAGCGGCTCCATATCCGGCCCCACAAACCTCAACGCCCCTTGCCGGGTCCGGTCATCCGACAGAACCAGAAAATCGAACTCGCTAAGCCCATTTGCCAGGGCCTTGCGCATGAGGGCCCGGCCCCAGGAATCCGGCGCAGCGTCGGCAAAGCATCCCGAGAGCGCCGAGCGCTTGTCATTCTTTCCCGTGCTGTAATGACCGCCTTGCCGTAGCGGTAGTGCAGGCGACAACGCGAAACGATCGGGCGCCTTGAGCCATGCGTCCGCATACTCAAACTGCGAGTGCTGGCGTCGGCCATCGCTCTCGAACCGCAGCGTGCCGACAACCCGTTTGCTCTCTCCAATGGCGACAATTGCTTCGGGCATCTAGAAACCCACGCCTTCGGCGTCGTCATCGTCTGTTGTTATTCGTTCGCCTTTCCGCGAGTTGCCAGCCTGTGCCCGTCGTTTGCTGTCGATTCGTTTTGGAAGTGCCTTCTGATCGAGGAGCAGGCCGGTATCGTCGGTGGCGGGATCAAGGAAGCCCGCGATACGGTCGATTTCTCCAAGAACAAGGCATGCCATCGCCAGCGTACCCATGCTGACGCCGCCATCTCCTTTTTCCAGACGGATGATTGTGCTTGTCGATACGCCCGCGCGTTCGGCAAATCCCTTGATAGAGATACGCCGTTTGATACGCGCGGTCCTCAAGTTGGCCCCGAACTCTTCGAGGGCGCGTTTCGCACCAGGGGAGCTAATCCTAACCGTCATAAATGACATCCAGTAACCCATTGTATATCATATCTGACACTTAGTATCATGAAATCCGGAAATCAACGGTTAATCCGGGAGGGGCATCCAGGCACCGGTTCATGGCGCAAAATTACGCTGCGCCCTCACACGGAAGAAGCGTCTCCGAATCCTGATGATTAGAGAAAAAATGTTTCAACAACAGGGTTTTACGCTATGAACAGGGCTCGAACCCCAGCGGTTTCAAAATGGGATACAAACTGGATCCAGACTGGGATACATTTTGAAGTTGCAGTGGACATAAGTTATTGTTTTTTTGTATATTATGACAGATTTCGGCGCCCGTCAGCCGCGCCACCCGGGACCTGTTGCGGGTTTCGCCGCGACTGAGACGCCCGGTCCTCCGGGCGTTTTCGCGTTCGGGGCTCAGATGACCGCGCCCGTCAGCTTTCCTATCAGCGCGGTAACGCCCATGGCGAGAGCGCCCCAGAACACGACGCGGAAGACGGCCGCGCCCATCCTGGCGCCGCCGGTGCGGGCCCCCGCTGCCCCCAGCAGGGCGAGGAAGACGAGTGTCGAGGCCGAGACCGCCAGCACAAGCGACGAGAGAGGCACCAGTGCGGCGATCAGCAAGGGCAGGGCGGCTCCGACCGCAAAGGTGGCGGCCGAGGTGAACGCCGCCTGCACCGGCTTTGCCGCCTGCGTGTCAGAGATGCCAAGTTCGTCGCGCAGGTGAGCTTTCAGCGGATCCTTCGCCATCAGCTGCGTGGCAACCTGCTGGGCGAGCGCCGGCTCCAGCCCGCGTGCGGCGTAGATGCCGGTCAGCTCTTCGAGCTCTCCGCCAGGATCGTCCCTGAGTTCGCCCTTCTCACGCTCCGTGTCGGCCTTCTCGGTGTCGGACTGGGAGCTGACCGATACATACTCGCCCGCCGCCATCGACATCGCCCCGCCCACGAGCGCGGCGATGCCCGCCGTGAGCGCTGAGCCACGTGAGGCCTCAGCCGCTGCGACGCCGAGAATGAGGCTTGCCGTGGACACGATTCCGTCATTGGCGCCGAGTACGGCGGCTCTCAGCCAGCCGGTCCGTTCAAAGGCGTGGCGTTCGGCATGCAGTTTGAGGCGGCTCATCGAGTTTATCCCGTACAAATGTCCGGAGCCGGACCAGTTGGTTTTCCCGGCGTTGCACGAGGGCTTCATACCTCCCACGGCCCGCTTCGTATACTGCGGCGAAAGGGGTGAGGCGAAAATCATCCGTAAACTGCACAAAAGTTCATGCATGCCTGATGGAACATCCACGCCCGTCCTGCGTTCAACAGGAACGTTCAACAGAAAGCATGGAGTGTATGATGAGTGATACCACAACCCAGATGCCAGGCAGCCGCATGAAACAGGGCGGAGACAAAACCTCGTTTGCCCATGAAGCGGCTCACAAGGCATCGGACATGGCCGAAAACGCGGCTGACAAGGCTGATGCTGCCCTCGAGAAGGGCAGGCAGCTTGCCGAAGTTGCCGGCGTTCAGGCCAGGGAAGCCCGCGAAATGCTCGTGACCCACATTAAGGAAAATCCCCTGGCTGCGGTTGGCATTGCGTTCGGCGCCGGCATCCTGATCGCCCTCCTGCGGAAGTAACCACATGTCAGCGACAACATTCCGTGTGTTCGTTGCGATCGCCGGGGCCCTTCTGGGCCTCGGCGCTCTCGTGCTGGCGTGCCAGGCGCTTACCCTCGCCCTGATCGACAGGCTGGGGACCGTCGGTGGCCTGAGCGCGGCGGCGGCCGCATTGCTGGCGCTTGCGATCATCGCCTTCTGGTTTGTCACCCGGCCGGGCGCGGAGGTGGCTGGCGAAACGCAGGAGGCAAAACCGGCTGCAGCCGGCATAATTGCCGGACTGCCGCTGGATGCTGCCATGTCGGCGGTCCGGAAACACCCTGTGGCGCTGGTCCTTGCGGCGCTTCTGCTGGGCTACATGCTGATACGTGATCCGGGCAAGGCGATGCGGCAGATGCAATCCATCGTGCTTGGTCTACTCTAGAGCCTGTCAGCCTGCCTGGCGATGAACCGCTCGCATCCGCAGGCGGGCCCGCCTGCATGGCGCATCAGGGAGGCGTTGCCATTTCCGCAAGGTGACCCCTTTCAAGCGGGGGCGCGCCTGTGTCATCTTTCCCGCATCAGATACGGACAACGGCACAGGCGGCGGATTTCGCGCGTCTGGCCACAGGGAGGTTTATGACATGGTGGCGACACGGATCACGGAAATGTTCGGCGTCGAGACGCCGATCATGATGGGCGGCATGACGGGTGTGGGCTATGGCGAGCTCGTCGCCGCCGTGGCGAATGCCGGGGCGCTGGGTTTCATCACCGCCCACATGTTCAAGTCGGGCAAGGAATTACTCGACGAGATCGAGAAGACCAAGCAGCTGACCTCGAAGCCTTTCGGCGTGAACCTCACGCTGCTCCCGTCGATCAACCCCATTCCATATGATGAATACCGCGAGGCGATTATCGCGTCGGGCATCAAGATCGTCGAGACGGCCGGCCGCGCGCCGACCGATCACCTGCCGCGCTTCAAGGAGCACGGCGTCAAGGTCATCCACAAATGCACGTCGGTCCGCCATTCGGTTTCGGCCGTGGCAAAGGGTGTGGACGTGATCTCGATCGATGGCTTCGAGTGCGCAGGTCATCCGGGTGAGGATGATGTGGGTTTGATTGTGCTGCTGCCAGCGACCGTGGATGCCGTCAACGTGCCGGTCGTGGCGTCGGGCGGCATGGCGGACGGCCGCGGGCTGCTCGCCGCGCTCGCGCTCGGCGCTGAAGGCGTCAACATGGGCACGCGGTTCTGCGCAACCGTGGAAGCGAGGATCCACGAGAACGTGAAGAAGCAGATCGTGGAGAATAACGAGCTGGACACGGTGCTGGTCGGGCGCACGCTGCGCAACACGGCGCGCGTGGCGAAGAACCGGGTTGCGAGCCAGGTCGCCGAGATCCAGCGGGATTCGACGAAGACCTTCGCAGACGTCAAGGAGCTTATGGCGGGCGTGCGCGGACGCGAGAACGTGCTGCGCGATGGCCACATGGACGACGGCATCTGGACCACCGGCCAGAGCCAGGCGCTGATCCATGACATCCCGACCTGCGACCAGCTGGTGCGGAACATCATGGCGCAGTTCGAGACGGCCCGCGCGAAGGTCAGCCGGTAGCCAGCGCGAGGGGGCGGGGCAGGGGCTGCCCCGCCGGCCTGGGTCTTGCACGCTGCAACGTCAGATTTCCCGTTGACCTTCACCGCCGCCAACTCTATTAGCCCGGTCCTACCCCGTGCCCAGATGGCGGAATTGGTAGACGCACTAGCTTCAGGTGCTAGCGCTGCAAGGCGTGGAGGTTCGAGTCCTCTTCTGGGCACCATACTAGGCGAAAAGCCTTGTAAGCACTGGGATTGTTGAGTTCCCTAAGCGCTGAATCCGCCTTCGGCGGGCGTTGTTGATCGCTTGTCTTGATTGCCCGATGAACACGACATCCATCTGTCAGCTTACCGGCTGATCCCAGCCAGCGAAACCGGTGAGTCCTGCTCCGAATTGTGAGTCCAGCAGCCGCCGCAGGCCGAGACCGGGAGATGACATTCAAATGGCGATGTCGGCCCGGCCTGAGCCGGGGAGAAGCTTCCCGTGCTGGCGCAGCCCGGCGATTGCAGCTTTAGCTCCCTATCCCGCCGATCGCGTCGCTTCTGGACCCAGGATGCAATCCTGGGGTCGAAGTCCAGATTTGCAAGGACGTCCTGATTTGGTGGGATGCCCTCCAACCGCGCCTGGGAATGTGCAACGATGTTCAGGATATCAAACGAGCACGCGACGTGACCGCCCCTCCCGACTCAACCCCAAGGATTGATGACGCTGATTGGCAGTCCTGAGAAGTCGTCCACATTGCGTGTTGCGAGGCTGGCTCCGTTGGCCGCCGCGATTGCGGCAATCATCATGTCCGATGGCGAAGGCCCGAGCCCCAGGCTCTCGCGCAGCGCTCGAAACTCGCCGGCGAGGCGACCGGTTTGTTCGTCAAGGCGCAGCACGGGCAAAGCGGGCGGTCCCAGGATCAGCGCATCGAACCGTTCGATGAGGTCAGAACGGCGCTTGCCATCCGGCAGCCGCGACAGGCCGAACACAACCTCCGCAACGGTAACCGCATTCGTTGAGACGGGGGTCGCACCCAAGCCGTCAAGCCAGGTACGCACCTTGGGATCGGGGGCCGGACGCATCAGCTCCGACACCACATTGGTATCGAGCAATATCATTCGTCAGCGTCGAAAGCAGGCGGCGTTCGGTCAGCGGCGCGTGATGGGAGTGTGAGGTCGACACCCTTTGCGCCGGCGAACAAGGCGCGCGATCGTGTCCACAGGTCGGCGGCGTTGGCGCCAGCCACCGTAGCGCGCAGGATCGCTCGCGCTTCTTCCTCCATGGAGCGCCCGTTTTGCGCCGCGCGCACGCGCAAGCGCTCCTTGGTGTCCTCTTCGAGGTTTCGGATTGTCAGGCTGGCCATCTTGCTTCTCCAACCCTGGCTACATACGCAATGATTGCGTTGATTGCAATGCGATCAAACGCGCCCTGTCTACGGTACGCAGCGCGACTCCGAGTGGCAAACGGGACTCGCACTCCGCCCGACGGAGGACCCGAACTTCTCAACACCGGCTTGATCGGGGCGAGGTGCTAAGTTTAATAATTAATTGCGGTACTAAACTGTCCGGTATGGCGGACAAAAAGCGTTTATAATTCAACAACCCAGCCTGTGGATAACACTTGCAACACATCAGGTTGCTGGCAAACGGCAAGTTCCATGACCGGCGGGCCTGGCCCCAGGATGTATGTGAAGCGCTTCCGGAACTGGGTAGGGAGCAGATTGCGGCACGTGCGCCGTACACACGGCGCTCACGAAGTCGCTGAGCGCAAGCCTCTGACAACGGACTTCCGTTATTAAAAGTTGGCGTACTTTCAGTTTTCCCAGGCTTGGGTGTTGCAGGTTCGGTGAGAGAGAGTTTTCATTCCAGCTTCAGGAAGTACCGGGTGGATTTGAGTTCCCCCTCGCGGACGAGCGCGCCTTTGACGACCATGTCGGCAAGGTCGCGAGTTGCGGTCGCTGTCGGTGCTCCCGTGATCGTCATGTAATTCTTAGCACTGAGACCGCCCTTGAACCCGTCAATTCCTTCCGCGAACATGCGCAGCAACGCTCTCTCCTGCCTGGCGTTTAACTGCCCGGCGAGGCGGCCGAAGAGGCGAGTCTTGGCGAGCATGAACTCGACCTGCCTCAGGCTCGCGTCCTGCGCCTCGAGGGCGATGTCCGCAAACCAGTTCAGCCACCGATCCGCGTTCAGGGTTGCACTCGCCAGCTCCAGTTCGCGGTAGTAATCCTTGCGGCGGTGCAGCAGGGCGCCGGCCAGGGACGTAAAGACGGGCCGCTGCCTTCCTTGCGCGAGCGCCTTTTCCGAGATGGCACGGCCGATCCGCCCATTCCCATCCTCATACGGATGGACGCACTCAAACCAGAGATGCGCAAGTCCGGCCCGCTCGATCGCAAGCAGCGGCGCCTCGCCTGTCGGCGCGGTCTGGTTAAACCAGGCGATGAACGCCGCCATATGGCCGGCAACAGCGCCCGAAGGCGGCGCCTCATAGTGAACCTTTGGCGCATAGGAAGCGCCCGATATGATCTGCATCGGTTCTTCATGCTCCCGGTAGCCGCCGAGGCTTTTCAGGTCGGTGCGACCGCTCAGCATTTTCCTGTGCCAGCGATGAAGCATCGCGTCCGAAAGCGGATCACCTGATGTCTGCAGAAGGTCGACCATCATTTCCGCGATCCCGTTCTCGGCGGGGCCGGCGGATGCCTGAGCGGCCTTCAGCCCGAGGGCGCGCTGAATGGAGGATTGAACACTTGCCCGGTCCAGCTTTTCCCCCTCGATCTGAGACGTATCGATCGCTTCGAGGCTCATAACTGATATGCTGAGCTCTATCCTGTCTTCATCGGAAGTATGGCGCGCCGTACCGATCAGGACGCCGGCCTGCTCTAGAAAACGAGCCTCGCGCGCAGCGAGTTTCTGCTGGTCCCGGATGAATTCCGGCCAGTCGCGAAGTTGCCAGTTCCACGCCATGATCGATAAAGCTCCATTGTATCGATCATTTTATGCGCTGAAAGTGATTAATAAAAGGGCGTTTTATCGATCATGGCGCGCCAACAGGCAGTCTTGTCATGAACCAAAGCGATAATAAAAAATGACCGGAAGCTTCTACCATTTCGTGCGCAGCGCACGAAATGGTCGGAATTTTGTTGACAATCGTCCCGGAAAATGCGACTTTTGCGTGCTGGGCGCACGGGAAAGTCGCAAAATGCTTCAATTGGTCGGTGAGAACATAGATAAGCACCGCGCCAGTTATGGTGTCGAACAAGGCAGGCTTGTCCCGATCATGCGAGGCGTGCTGGTTGAAGCCGGCGACGACGCTGACGCCGTCATTCTCCATCACGCTATCCGCATCGCGCGGTATCTGTACCCCCAGACTTACCTGTCAGGCTACAGCGCCGAAAAACTCTCGCCGACAATCGATGGACGCCTCTTTCTGTCGGGAAAGCGAGGCCAGCGTACACGGCTGCGTAGCCTGGAGATCATCCAGACCCGTGCACCTGAGCGACCGGAAATCGAGACCGCAACGCTGAGCGATAGTCTCGGAGACATTTCCGTCCAGCGCGCGACTGCGCGTTTCCGGTTTCTCGAATCATTCCGTGTAAAGAGTGAATCGGGCGCAGCGATCAACGAAGATATCAAACTGCAACTCGCCAGAAGACTTACCGAGGAGGCGGGCAACACCAACGAGCTTGTCACAGCCCTCTGGCGCCTTGCAGACGCCAACGCATGGCGCACTGAAGCGGGAAGGGCAGAACGGCTTCTTGAAGGCCCAAAGCGAGCCGCAGCTCCAACTGGCCTTGACCTCGCTGTCCGCTGGCACGGACAGCAGGTCGGAAATCTCCTGCACGACGCAACAGCGTGGCGCTGGCGTCCAGATCCGGACGCTCACCCCAACCCCGTGCGCGCGGGAACGCCCGGCGCTCTGCCGCCATTCATTGAAAGCCTCCTGCCGGAAGGCTGGCTGGGTAAGGTTCTGAAAGCTAAAAACGAGCGCGAGCGTGTGACCGGCGGCAAGCGCTACATGTCCAATATCACAATCACCGCGGCGAGCGAGCCGGCGCAAAACCTTCCTGCAGACGTGCTTCAGGGGCGCCTGTCAGACTGGTCACGCGGCGGCTTGTTCGTCGGTGTTTATGCGGGCCCCGCGCCCACTTTCGATGAAACGCTGGAACGACGCATGGCCCGGATATACGCTCAGGCTGGCGCGCCGCGCCTGTCCGGGGTGCAGATCAAGGCGCCGATGACGCTGACGGCGGCAGGGGAGCTGCACAGCGCTACTGAAAGTGCATTTACCCATATTCTTAAGCCGTCGCCCGGAGCGGGGTTTGAGGCACTTCCGGCGATCGAGCATGCTTGCCTTTCTGCCGCTACCGCCTGCGGGTTTGATGTTCCGGCGCATGCGCTTGTTGCCATGCCGGGCGGCCTGCCTCCTGCGCTTCTTGTCGAACGCTTCGACATCCGGCTCAACGAGACCGATGCAAGGCGTGTGGCCATGGAAGACCTCGCTTCCCTGAGGGGTCTGCGCGCAGAAGAAAAGTATGAAGGATCGATTGAGCAGGTTGCGCGCGCCTTGCGCCCGGTCTCGACCAAATGGACGGCAGACGGCCCGATCCTCTTGTTGCGGGCCTTGTTTGCCTGGCTCATTGCAGACGGCGACCTGCACCTCAAGAACCTCGCCGTTCTGCAGATCGCGCCGCCCGGCAGCACTGACTTTTCCTCGGTTCGTCTTGCGCCGGCTTATGACACAGTCACGACCCGGATCTTTCCCGGGCTGGAGCATGACGCCATGGCGCTGACCCTCAACGGGAAGCGCAACCGCCTGAACCGGCAGGATTTCGGCCGTGCTGCTGCTACGATGGACCTTCCCCGAGCCGCCGCATCGCACGCCGTGGACGAGGTCTGCGCTGCCTTGAGGCGCCATCTGGCCGCATTCACGACCGACAATCCTTCCTTGATCCAGGCGCAGGCTGAGTGGCGAAACCGGCTCGATGATTTTTGCCGTTAGGGCGGTTCTGCGCCGCGCCGCCAGTGTTGCGCACTGCCGCGATAAGCCGGCAATCCTGATGCAGCGGGTTGCCTGGAAAAAATCATTCGCAGCATCGGCGCCCTGCTCGCCGTCGAGAATCTTGCCGCAGACTTAGCTATGATTCGGGACCCTTCTTCCGAGTCACGATAACTATTGCCGGGCCATCCGCTCGATCAGGTGCTTTGCCTTGCATAATGCCTGCACAGCGCTGCAATGACATTGCTGGCGAAACCCTTCCGGCAACGGTAATGGATCGTCTGGCCATCACGCCGGCTGTCGACCAGTCCAGCCCCGCGAAGCTTGGCGAGATGCTGGGAGACCGCAGACGGAGATTGTCCGGTGAGTTGCGCGAGCGTGTTTACGGGCAACTCTCCCGCGCTGAGCGCGCACAGAATCATCAGTCGCGTTTCGCTCGCCATCGCTTTGAGTGCGTGTGCCGCTTCGGCCGCGCGGTCAGAGACGATTTCGAGAGCGCCGCCCTTGTCAGATCTTGTTGGCATCAGCTAGCGCCGCTCCCCTGGCTTCTGTGGTTATCGCAGCGGCCGGCAACCAGTCCGGCCCGCGCAGTGCAATGTAGATCGCGGGAATTACCAGAACAGTCAGCGCTGTCGAGGAGGCGAGACCGAACAGGAGAGATATGGCGAGCCCCTGGAAGATGGGATCTGTCAGAATGACAGCCGCGCCAATCATGGCCGCCAGTGCGGTGAGCACGATCGGCTTGAACCGGATCGCGCCGGCGTCCAGCAGGACTTCGCACAAGGGAGTATGCGCATCTGTGCGATGGCGGATGAAGTCCACCAGAAGGATGGAGTTGCGGACAATTATGCCAGCGAGCGCGATGAAGCCGATCATCGACGTCGCCGTGAACGCCGCGCCGAACAACCAGTGTCCGATCATGATGCCGATGAGCGTCAGCGGAACGGGTGTAAGAATGATGAGCGGTACCCGGAACGTACCGAACTGCGCGACCACAAGTATATAGATTCCAATCAGGGCGACCCCGAAAGCGAGACCCATGTCGCGGAACGTCACATATGTGACTTCCCATTCGCCGTCCCAGAGCAAGCTGGTGCGTGTTTCGTCCGCCGGCTGACCGTAGAGGCTGACGGACGGCTTTTCGAGCCCTTCAGCGGCCCAGTCGAACGCGTTGATCCGGTCTTCGATCTCGAACATGCCATAGATTGGCGCTTCGAAACGCCCTGCAAGTTCGCCGAGCACCATATCGGCGAAATGCCCGTCGCGGCGAAAGATAGTGAGCGACCCGGCCTCTTCACGCAGCTCAACCAGTTGACCGAGTTCGGCGGGCGGCGCGTCTGTCCCGGCCAGTCGCCGCGGCACAGGGGTTGCGGCCGTCTGTTGTGACCAGCTGCGCTCCGAGCGCGGAAGGTAGACGCGGATATTGAGCGGATCCCGGCCCTCGCCGCGGGGCGAGACGCCAACGGTCTGGCCATGAAAGGCAAGGCGGATCGTGTCAAGAATGTCCGATTGCAGCACGCCCGCATCCGCAGCGCTTGGCTCATCAATGCCGAACGTCAGGCGGGGAGCGGCCTCGCCGATCGAGTTGTCGACATCGACGATGAAATCAGTCTCGATGAAGAACTTCTCGATGATCGCGGCTGTCTTGCGGCGTGCTTCAGGGGACGGGCCATAAATCTCAGCCATCAGGGTAGAGATCACCGGCGGACCGGGCGGCACCTCGACCACCTTGACACGTGCGCCCTCCGGCAAAGGAACGGCTGAAACGCGCTCGCGCAGGTCAAGTGCAATCTCATGGCTGGCGCGCCTGCGCTCTTCCTTTTCAGTAAGGTTGACCTGGAGATCTCCGAGTTCCGGGCTCGCGCGCAGGAAATAGTGGCGAACGAGGCCGTTGAAGTTGAACGGCGCAGCGGTTCCGGCATAGGCCTGTATCGTCGCCACTTCCTCGACAGGCGCCATCGCATCAGCAAGTGCAAGGAGCGCCCGCTCGGTATCTTCAAGCGCAGCGCCCTCCGGCAAATCGACGATGACCTGGACCTCCGACTTGTTGTCGAAAGGCAAGAGTTTGACCGGGACCGCCCGGTTGACCAAAAACAGCAATGAAAGCAACGTAGCAGCGCCCACCGCGATCAGGAAAATCCAGGCATTGCGCTTTGAGGCGACGATGGGGGCGGCCACACGGCGGTAGAATCCGCTGAGCCGGGTTTCACCGATATGTCCGTGCCCAGTGGCAGTCGCAGGCGCGTTGCCGGCGATCTTCATCATCAGCCAGGGCGCGATGCCGACGGCAACGAAGAAGGAGAACACCATCGCTGCTGAGGCGTTAGCTGGAATAGGCGCCATGTATGGCCCCATCAGTCCGGACACGAACATCATTGGCAGCAGTGCGGCGATCACCGTCAGCGTTGCGATGACCGTGGGGTTGCCTACTTCCGTTACGGCATCAATGGCGGCCTCGGCGCGGCCGCGGCCATCATTCATCGCCCAGTGACGGGCAATATTCTCGATGATGACAATGGCGTCGTCGACCAGGATGCCAATCGCGAAGATCAGCGCGAACAGGCTCACGCGGTTGATCGTGTAGCCCATCATCATAGAAGCAAAGAGCGTGAGCAGGATGGTTGTCGGAATCACGATCAGGGTGACCAGTGCCTCCCGCCAGCCGATGCTGAAAGCGATCAGGACAACGATCGAGACAGTTGCAAGACCAAGGTGGAAAAGTAGTTCGTTGGCTTTGGCATTTGCTGTCGCGCCATAGTCGCGCGTGATTTCCACATCGACGCCTTCCGGGATCAGGGGGCCTTTGAGAGACTCCAGCCGCTCAAGGACTTCGCTGGCGACTACAACGGCGTTCGCGCCCGGCCGTTTGGCGACGGTCACCGTCACCGCAGGCTTCGCGCTGAAGGCGCCGGCTTCGCCGGGCTGGATGGTCCAGACGCGGGAATCGGTTTCAGCGCCTGCGACGCGTACCGTCGCGACATCACTCAGATAGACGATGCGCCCGCCTGCGCCCCGGATCTGGAGCCGTTCGAGTTCGTGAACGGCGTTTATGCGGTCGCCCGCCTGGATGATCAGTGACTGTCCGTCCTGATGCGCGCGGCCCGAAGGCGAGGCGGCCGCGGCTGCGGTCACGCTCTGCGCCAGCGTCTGCAGGGACACGCCCTGTGCGGAGAGCGCCTGTACGTCGGGTTCAATCCGGAGCTCGAGAGGACGCCCGCCGATCACATCGGTCAGGCCGACATCCCTGACCTTGGTGAGCTCGTTGCGCAACTCGTCCGCCAGCATGCGCAGGGCCGTGTCGTTCCAGACATTGCCCGTGGATGTCTCGGGCGAAAGCGTCAGTGTGACGATCGGCACGTCGTTGATCCCGCGTCCGACGACCAGCGGCATGGGCACGTCATATGGAATGCTGTCGAGGTTTGCGCGGATCTTCTCGTGTACGCGAAGGATTGCGTCATCAGCGTCCGTCCCGACCACGAACCGCGCCGTCACCAGCGCGCCGTCATCCCGTGTCTGGGAATAGACATGCTCGATATCCGGGATTGCCATCAGGATGTTTTCAAGAGGCTTTGAGACCTGTTCGACCGCATCTGCCGCGCGCAGGCCTGGCGCCGATACCATGATGTCCACCATCGGCACCGAGATCTGGGGCTCTTCCTCCCTCGGTATCGACAGGAGCGCAATCAGCCCGACTGCCAGCGCAGACAGCAGGAAAAGCGGCGTCAGCGGCGATCGGATCGTTGCCCGCGTGATCCCGCCGGAAAGGTCGGGCTTCATGGGCGTTGTCCCGGTTTCTCGATACGGTCTCCTGCCTTGACACCAGAGAGGATTTCATATTGTCCGGCGGCGTCCACGAGCGGCGCCGCCAACGCGACCGGTGCATCGATGAAGCGCTCGCCGACCTCTACGCGAACGAAATCGACGCCGAAGCGGGTCGATACATAATCCTTTGGGATCCGGATCGCGCGCCGCTCACCGACCGGCGCGAGCACATCAACACGTTCGCCGAACAGAGCCGTCAGGCCTCCTTCAACCCTGGCATCGGCGACGACAGCGCCTTGCCTGAGCTCGGGATAAATCTTGATGATCGTGGCAGAGCGCACTTCGTCCGAACGCGACGGCAGCCGCAGCGATATCGTCTCGCCTTGACGAATGGTCGCCGCGTGGCGTTCGGGCAAGGCCAGCCGGACCACTCCGTTGACGGTGGAAAAACCTGCAAGCACGTCGCCGGGTGAGACAACCGATCCCTGCACGACGCTGACGTCGGTCACATGCGCTTCCGCCGGGGCGAGGATACGCCCTTCGGCCTCTCGGGCCGAGAGCGCCCGGCGCTCTGCGATTGCCGAGTCAAGGCTGCGCTTCAGCACCTCGAGGGATGTCTTTTCTTCATTGAGGCGCGCGCGGGCGTAGAAGCCTTTTGCGAGCAGTTCCTCGTTGCGGGCAATATCGCTCTCAGCCTGCTTCACCTGCGATTTCAGCCCGTCGATGTTCGAGCCCAGCGCTGAAAGTTTAGGGTTGAGGGTATTGTCGGTCACAATGGCGACGAGGTCGCCAGCCCTGACGATCTGACCTTCAACCACGTTCAGCCGGGTGACAACGCCTTCGAGCCGTGATCTTGCCGTGGCCGTGTCGCCGGCTTCAATCCGGGCGATGACGGGCCGGTAGTCGATCACGATCGACTCCCTGACGGTCAGGGTCTGTGCGTGAGCGCTGCCGGTGACGGCCAGCAGGAATGCCGCGGCTGCGACCCGCTGCCGCGAAGCTGCACAGCGTGGCGCGAGGCTTCGGATCGCCTGAATCGGTCGCATACTGTCGAGATGGCGCATCACTATCCTCCGGGCGCTTTCGGCGCGGGCTCGCTGCCATTGTCATCGGCGCGAATGCCGGCTTTTGGATATGGGTAAATCTACGTATGTTATAAAAAACTAAAATAACTTAGCTCTCCCGGCTCAGGCCGGGAGATACCGACATGGCGAAGATCGTAGTTCTTGGGGCGGGTCTCGGCGGCGTTATCGCAGCCTACGAAATCCGTAAGTCCGTCCGGCCGGAAGATCAGGTCACCGTCATCAACGAGACTGCGTTTTATCAGTTTGTTCCTTCCAACCCCTGGGTCCTGGTTGGCTGGCGCGATCGCGAAGATATCCTTGTCGATCTGACAAAGCCGATGAAGAAACGGCATATCGAGCTGGTCGTCGGAAAGGCTGAACGGGTCGAGCCAGATCAGAAGCGCGTGCGGCTCGGCGATGGGCGGGAGGTCGCCTACGATTATCTCGTGATTGCGACGGGGCCCGAACTTGCTTTTGACGAGATCGAAGGGCTGGGGCCGAACGGTTTCACTCAATCGGTCTGCCATATTGATCATGCCGTACAGGCCCACATTGCGTTTGAAGCCTTCTGCAAAGATCCCGGGCCGGTGATCGTCGGCGCCGTGCAGGGTGCTTCCTGCTTCGGGCCGGCCTATGAAACCCTGATGATCATCGAGACCGAGCTTCGCCGCCGGAAGATCCGCGACCGGGTGCCGATGACTTATGTGACGTCCGAGCCGTATATCGGTCATCTGGGGCTCGACGGCGTCGGGGACACGAAAGGCCTGCTTGAGAGCGAACTGCGCGAGCGTCACATCAAGTGGATCACCAATGCGCGGGTCATCAGGGCTGAGCCCGGCACGATGACGGTTGAAGAGCTGAGCGACGATGGCAGCGTCAAGCAGGTCCACGAGCTTGCGATGAAATTTTCCATGATGCTTCCGGCGTTCCGGGGCGTTGCCGCTGTTCGGGGGATTGATGGCCTGACGAACCCGCGGGGTTTCATCCTGACCGACAAGCACCAGCGCAATCCGAAATTCCCTGAAATCTTTGGCATCGGCGTCTGCATTGCTATTGCGCCCATCGGCAAGAGCCCGGTGCCGGTCGGCGTGCCGAAGACAGGCTTCATGATTGAATCGATGGTGACCGCGACGGCCGAAAACCTCGGCCAGATCGTCCGGGGGGATGCGCCCTCGCATGAGGCCACATGGAACGCCATCTGTCTTGCAGATTTTGGAGACAAGGGCGTGGCATTTGTTGCGCAGCCGCAAATCCCGCCGCGCAATGTCAATTGGTCAGGTTCCGGTGGATGGGTGCACACTGCCAAAGTGGGGTTCGAGAAGTACTTCATCGGAAAAGTGAAGGCCGGCAAGTCCGAGACCTTCTACGAAAACGCTGTGCTCGGCCTGATCAGGACATACAAGATCAAGGCCAATTGACGGAAAAAGGGTTCTGCAGTGATGGCAGATGACGACCGGAAAATACTATGCCTCGCATGCGGCGCCCTGAACCGCGTACCCGCCGCCAGGGCTCTGAGCACTGCGAAATGTGGCCGATGTGCTGCGGGTCTCGCGACACCTGAGCCTGTTGCCCTGACGGGCGAGCAGCTTGCGGCTCTGGTCGCAAAGGATACCGGCGCTTTTGTCCTGGACGTATGGGCGCCATGGTGCGGCCCCTGCCGGATGATGGCGCCCCACTACACCTCCGCCGCCTTCAATCTCAGCAGCAGGGTAAGATTCTTCAAACTCGATTCCGAACAGAACCAAGCCGCGGCAACACACCTTCAGATCCGCGGCGTGCCGACCCTCATCGGCTGGAGCGGCGGGCGGCAGGTGGCGAACCAGCCTGGCGCGCAGACGGGACCCGCGCTGGAAGCCTGGATTCGCAACGTATTCAGCCTCACCGAAACCCACAACAGATCGCATACGGAGTAAGCTCATGAACATCGACCGTGCAGTCCTCGCCTTTGCAGGACTTGTTGTCCTGATCAGCCTGACATTGGGCTACTTCGTTTCACCCTACTGGTTGTTTCTCACGGCCTTCGCCGGTTTGAACCTGCTGCAGGCTGCGTTTACCGGCTTTTGCCCGGCTGCGCTGATTTTCAAGGCATTCGGCTTCAAAGCCGGGAACGCTTTTCGCTGACTGCGTATGCTGTGGTAGTCAGCAGTGCTCGGCTATTTCGTGCGTAACGCACGATACAGTCGCAAAATGCTTCAACTGGTCGGTAAAAACAAAGATAAGCACCGCGCCAGTTATGGTGTCGACCAAGGCAGGCTTGTCCCGATCATGCGAGGCGTGCTGGTTGAAGCCGGCGACGACGCTGACGCTGTTATTCTCTATCACGCGATCGGCATCGCGCGGCCCGGCAGCACTGACTTTTCCTCGGTTCGTCTTGCGCCGGCTTATGACACAGTCACGACCCGGATCTTTCCCGGGCTGGAGCATGACGCCATGGCGCTGACCCTCAACGGGAAGCGCAACCGCCTGAACCGGCAGGATTTCGGCCGTGCTGCTGCTACGATGGACCTTCCCCGAGCCGCCGCATCGCACGCCGTGGACGAGGTCTGCGCTGCCTTGAGGCGCCATCTGGCCGCATTCATGACCGACAATCCTTACGTGATCCAGGTTCGTCCTCGTTCAAAAAACGATCAATTCCTGTTCCCGCCGGACCATATGGCCGCCGCGTAAACGCCTGAGAGCACGGCATTCAAGAAAAGTTACAGCATGTCATTCCGCCGGCACACACGATCACGCGGTATCCGGGGAAAAAACCGCCGGCAGGGAGAGCGAAAGCCCGCCGGCGGAAAGGTGCGCCAGGCGTCTAGCGGCGCCGGGCGGTCCGGGGGCGGGAAGGAGCGGCAGCTGGCGCCGGCTTGCGTTGCAACCCGTTCGGGGATCTGCGCCGCGAAGGGCGCATCTTCACCGGCTTGTCCGGAAACAGGTCTTCAAAATCGGCCGGCGAGATCATTTCACGCACCTCTCAGTCCCGCTGTACGACGTGCACGGACCTTACGGCGCCTGCGCCAGTCGCGGCGTTCCGGATGGCCGGGCCGCGCAACCGCTGCTGTCGCCGGCGCGGAAATGTTCGCTGGCCCGGCCATAACCTTGTCGTCGGCGGCACGGTTATTGAAGTTCATCGATGTCTCCTCATTGCAAACCACAATCTGGTTCATCGCTGAAGTGGGGCTTGAATAACGATAGGACCAATCCAATCTCCGTCTCAAACCGATAGCGAAAGACTATGAAATGAGACCGACCCTGCGTCAGATGCAGTACCTGATCGCGGTCGCCGACACCGGAAAGTTCGGGGATGCTGCGCGTGCTGTGAATGTGAGCCAGCCAAGCCTGTCGGCGCAGATCGCCGAAATGGAGGCAAGCCTTGGCGTCCAGCTTATTGAGCGCTCGCGCCGCGGCGCCATGCTGACCGGCGCAGGCGAAGAACTGGTGCGCCGTGCCCGCAGGATCCTGCGCGAAGTAGAAGACCTCAAGGCTGTCGCGCGGTTCGGCCGGAGGGAGCTTTCCGGACGTCTTCGCCTCGGCGTGTTGCCGACCATCGGCCCTTACCTGCTGCCGCTGGCGACGCGCGACCTGCACACGCGCTTTCCGGACCTGCGTCTCAGCGTGCGTGAGGAGCGCACCGTCGATCTTGATGAACACCTGCAGAAGGGCGAGTTCGACACGATCATCTCCTCGCCGATCGACCACGAGAATGTCCATCACGAGCCCCTGTTTTCAGAGCGATTGTATGTCTGCGCGCCGGCCGAAGACCCGCTCGCGCGCGGCGAAGGTCCGGTACGGCTGAAGGACCTGAAGGGCCGCGCCCTGCTGACACTCGGCCAGGGCCACCGCCTCAACGCGATTATCCGTGAGCTCGCCGCCGCGTCCGGAGCCGAGGTCAGTTCCGAGTATGAAGGCACCAGCCTCGATGCGATCCGCCTGATGGCGGAAATGGGCGCCGGCGTGGCGATCCTCCCGAGCCTCTACGCCCTCTCCGAGGCGCGCCTCGACCGGGGACTGAATGCCCGGTTGATCGACCACCCGCTCGCCCGGCGGGAAATCTCGCTGATCTGGCGGGACACGTCGCCCCTTGAGGCGAGCCTGAAGGAGCTTGCAGCCCCGCTGCGCAGTGCGGCAGCAAAGTTGCTTCGTTACGAATAAGCGCCCTACGATAGGATCAGGCTATCGACTGCATCCTGACTAGCGATTGGCCGCCGGGGCTGGCCGCCCGCTAGAGCGCAGGCTGAAAGGCTGCGTCCTGCTGCCTGCAGGGAGGCGCCAGCATGGATATCGCTCTTGCCACGCTCCTGTCGCCCATCGTGCTATTCTTCCTGCTGGGCCTCGCCGCCGCCCTGCTGAAATCGCAGATGACGATTCCGGAAGCGTTTGCGAAGGGCCTCGCCATCTACCTGATGATGTCGATCGGCCTGAAAGGCGGCGTCGCCATCTCCGAAGGCGACCTCGGCTGGGACGCCGGGCTCGTGATGGTCTCCGCCGTCGCCCTGTCCTTCCTTCTGCCGGTGATCGCCTACGCCCTCCTGCGCCTGACGACGCGCCTCAACGAGGTGGATTCGGCGGCGACCGCAGCCCATTACGGATCAATCTCCATTGTCACCTTCGTGGCAGCCGGGCAGGCGATCAGCGCGGCCGGCCTTCAGACATCGGGCTACCTGGTCGCGGTTGCAGCCCTGATGGAGGTACCGGCGATCATCTCGGCACTGATCATTGCGTATCGCGGCGCAGGTCAAGGCGAGAACGTCGCCGGATCGCACCGCGGTGAGCTTGCCCGGGAGGTCCTGCTCAATGCCTCGGTGGTCGTGCTGCTCGGCTCCCTGATCATCGGCTGGATCAGCGGCGCGGCGGGCATGAAGGCGATCGCGCCTTTCTTCGCCGAGCCATTCCAGGGCGTGCTCTGCCTCTTCCTGCTCGACATGGGGCTGTCTGCCGGGCGTGGCCTGCGAAATGGCTGGCGCCAGCTCGGTCCCGGCACAGTGGCCTTCGGCATCTACATGCCTCTCATCTCCGGCCTCCTTGCGGCCGGTGTGGCGGCGCTGAACGCAATGGGGGCCGGCGACGCAGCCCTGCTGATCACGCTGGCCGCGTCGGCGTCCTATATCGCCGTGCCCGCTGCGATGCGTCTGGCCTTGCCGAAAGCGCGGCCTTCGATCTACCTCACGCTGTCACTTGGTATTACCTTTCCCTTCAACCTGATCCTCGGCCTGCCGCTTTATATCTGGCTGGCACGCGCCATCTCTCCCGGAGCCAGCTGAGCCATGCACGTCCGCCGCCGCCTTGAACTGATCATTGAACGGATGGCCGCGCCGCGCGCGTGCAAGATCCTCGAGACTTCGGGATTGACCGGATACACCGTGTTGCCGGCAATCTCCGGATTTGGCGGCGATACTCGGTGGAGCCGCGATACCGACATGTCGGCTTCGAGCGACATGGTCATAGTGGTCTCAATCGGCAGCGACGATAAGGTCGACGCGGCCCTGGCAGAACTGGAGCGGCTCCTCGGTAGCCATATCGGCGTCCTGAGCGTCGGCGACGTCCAGGTACTGCGGCCCGAACGGTTCTGAGGCCGGAGGCAGAAGGCTGGACGCCGCCCCTGGCAGGGGCGGCGCCCGGTTATCAGAAATCGAAGAGATCCAGCAGGCGGGACTTGCGGTCCATCCGCCCCTGGCGGCGCTCGCCGTCCTCCTCGAAGGCGTCATCCCCGCGCCGGAGCCGTGCGCGCGAAGGCATCTCCGCCGCCGGATCTTCCCGGATGATCTCGATCAGCTTTTCAAGCTCGCCGCGATCCAGCCAGACGCCTCCCGTTGTAGGGCAGATGTCGATCTCGATGCCGTAACGGCGGATGGTCCGCATCGGCGCGCCGTCTATCGGCGAGGATTGCAGAGGCATCGTCAGTGTCCTTCTGCAAACGCAGCAGGCGCGGCAGCGGGCTGCGGCCGGGGCACCGACCTCCGATGTTTCTGCCGCCTGGCCGAGGTTTGCGTTCGCGTCTCGCGCATGGCCTCCCTGATCCGGTCCCTGTAGGCCAGGCGCAGCTTCTTCAGCGACATGACGTGAAGCGTATCCGGCGCCGGCGATTTCAGGACGTCTTCGATCTGGCGCTCGACGCCGGCGTGCCGCTGGACCAGTGCATGGATGTAGTTGGATGACATGGCATACTCCTCTTGATGGGTTGCGGGAGCATCGGTGATGGAAGGAGGTTACATGCTCCTGGCCGGCACCGGATTTATCCCGATGCAGTCCGACATCGCAGGCAGGCTTC